>Ga0181564_10004163_pt1 | contig 12305 bp, 14 predicted proteins | sample 011ome_24_FD_134512 | JGI IMG/M metagenome (GOLD analysis project Ga0181564, IMG submission 134512) | Coastal salt marsh microbial communities from the Groves Creek Marsh, Skidaway Island, Georgia - 011513CT metaG (megahit assembly) | ecosystem: Environmental > Aquatic > Marine > Intertidal...
GGGAGACATTTTATCTCCAAAATATGCTCCTGATATTACAGCACCTGCTATCATACCTGATGAGATACCCATTGCCGAACCAATCCCTATCAAAGCAATTCCTACTGTGGCCGTGGTGGTCCAAGAACTGCCGGTCGCGATTGAAATAATTGCGGAGATGATTACCGAAGCGGGCAAAAACACTTCGGGACTTAACAAAGTTAACCCATAATATACCATAGCGGGGATAATACCACTAATGAGCCAAGCTCCACTCAAAGCTCCTACCAAAGCCAAAATTACAATGGGGACCAAAACACTTTTAAGATTTTCAAAAACCTCTGCCCATATTTTTCGTAAAGAAACTTTAAACACAAGACCAATAACAATAGCTACACCTCCCGAAACCATTAATATCAGTTGATTGCTGTATCCACCCCACCATTCTCCGCCCTTGAATAAGATATTAATACATAACAACGACATGAGGACAAAAACAGGGATAAGAGACTGAAAAAAACTAATTGATTTTGACATAAAGTGCATTTAGATGAAGATAAAGGTAATTTATTGGTGAAAGATATAAAAATCTTGTTTTAATGTGAAGTCATTCTTAACCTTATGCGTTGAATAAAAATACATAAATAAAAAGTTGATAATGGGAATCTTAACCATTCTCTTAATAGGATGGATTGGTATTTCAAGCTATTGGTATAGCCAGAGAATTAAACATAATTCCTATTCTCAAGAAATTAGGAAAGAGTCAGCCAATCCAGAGGAGGAAACAAGTTGATCAACGAGACAAACAGAACAAAACTCGGACATGGAAAAAGCAAAAAACTGAAAGGTTACATTCGAACTAATTAACTAACGCTTATGGAATATTTTGTACAAATAGAATTGTTGCTTTTGCTGTTTATTTTATTAATCACATCCCTCCTTGCGTTCCTTTTGGGATAGATAACAAGAGGTGTAAAAGAAAAAAACTCAACTTCGAGAAAAAACAAACAAAACGAATCCAATGTTATCTTTAACTTTACCCCAGCAAGAGCGACATTAGGCTGAAATGTAAAAGAAAATGATTTGAAAATAATTGAGGGAATTGGCCCTAAAATTGAAAAACTTTTCAACCAAAAGGGAATCACCTCATGGCATCTACTGTCCGAAACTCGCAAAGAAGATTTAAAGGCTCTAGTATCGGAAGCGGGAGAAAGATTTTCACTACACTCGCCTGATACTTGGCCTACTCAGCCAAAATTGGCAGCCAAAAATCAGTGGAATGAATTAAAAATTTCAGGACTCCTAAAAAAAAGATACAGAATCCGTCACTATTAACTCTTTCTTCATCGAAAGAGTTTTTTTTTGCCAAAGTTCGAACCTATTTATTTGTATTAAGCGCGGGTATTGGTATATTTAAATTCACAAATCATTAAGAAAACTATCATTGGCAGTTAAAGGAAATATACTTCAAAGCGTTCTTAAAAGAACCACCAAAATTGGAAGCAAAAAAGAGTTAAAATCTCCTATTCAACTTCAGAGGAGAGCTCTAAAAAGACTCTTGAGAAGAGCAAAAGACACAGAATTTGGTAAACGATATAGGTTTCATAAAATTCTTAGCTCAGAAGATCCAGTGGTAACTTACCAGCGGTTTGTACCAATATTTGATTATGATCAGATGTATGAATCGTGGTGGAAAAAAACAATAGAAGGAGGCGAAGACATCACCTGGCCCGGTATTATCACAAAATTTGCCCTGAGTTCAGGAACATCGGGAAGCGCGAGTAAACAAATCCCTGTTTCTAGGTCTCAGTTACGGAAAATAAGACGAGCTAGTCTGAAACAAATACAGTATTTAACCAATTTTGGATTCGAAAAAGAATTCTTCGATACCTATATTTTGGGAGTGGGCGGATCGACCTCTTTGACAAAAATCGACAAGCGAAAGGAAGGAGATTTGAGTGGAATTATAAATGCCAACCTTCCGGGATTTATGAATGTGATTTATAAACCTGAGAAAGAAATCACCGACATACGTGATTGGGACACAAAGATAGAAAGAATGGTAGAGCAGGCTCCTCAATGGAATATTGGAATTATTGCTGGAATTCCCTCGTGGATTCAGATACTACTCGAAAAAATTATCGACAAATACGAACTAGACTCGATTCATGATATTTGGCCAAACTTTAGCGTGTTGGTTCACGGAGGAGTAGCTTTTGGTCCGTACAAAGAAAATTTCGAAAAATTGCTTGGAAAAAAAGTAGAATACTTTGAAACTTACCTCGCCTCAGAGGGGTTTATGGCTATTAGCTCAGGCAAAGGAAGCCCTCTTAAGTTGCTTCTCAACAATGGAATATTCTTCGAATTTATCCCATTTACCGATCAAAATTTCAACCAAGATGGTGAACTAGTATGCTACCCAGAAATTGTGACAATTGAGGAGGTAGAAGAGAATCAACAATATGCCATCGTGCTCTCAACTTGCTCTGGATCGTGGCGATACATTTTAGGAGACACCATTCAGTTTGTGGATAAAGAAAAAGCTGAAATAATTATCACCGGACGCACAAAACATTACCTCACAATTTGCGGAGAGCATCTTTCAGTAGATAACATGAACAAGGCTCTGGAACTAACTTGTCAAGATTTACGCATAAAAGTGCCCGAATTTTGTGTAACCGCTTTTGCTTACGAAAATTTATTTGCCCACAAATGGTACATTGGGAGTGATGACTCCTTTGAAAATGAAACTTTTAAAACAACGCTGGACAAGCACCTGTGTAAATTGAATGATGATTACGCCACTGAGAGAACCTCTGCACTAAAAGAGGTATTTGTGGAACAAGTACCAGTCCATCAATTTTATAATTTCTTAAATCATATTGGTAAAAAAGGAGCTCAAGTAAAATTTCCTCGGGTAATCAAAGGAGAACTTCACAAAACATGGGAAAATTTCCTAAATTTACCCAATGTTTGATCTCATTACCACAGCCATCATTTTAGGATTTGTATTGAGCTTTTCTCTTGGCCCTGTATTTTTTGAATTAATAAATACAAGTCTTAGAAAAGGGTTTAGAGCAGCCATTTTAATGGAAATTGGTGTCTTACTGAGCGACATTATCTACTTGTTCTTGGCTCTATTTAGCGCCTCCAAAGCATTGGAGTATTTAAACAAATATTCGTGGATTAACTATGTGTTTGGTGGAGTGTTTATTTTATTTGGCGTGTTTTCAATCATCAAAAACTTGAAGCCTCCAAAAATTCATTTTAACACACAGAACGACAATTCTGAAAATGACTCTGACAACGAGATTCTCGATAATTTAGAGTCTTTGAACATTTCAGAAAACATCAAGGTAAACTACATAGGAAATTTGATGAAAGGTATCGCCCTTAACTCGCTAAACCCTTCTGTGCTGGTTTTTTGGATAGTGGTGTGCACCTCCAGCATCAAGAAGCTACACCTCGATAATCAAGGAATTTTTATTTTCTTTTCGGCCACGTTAGGTATGATGTTCTTTGTAGATATATTGAAAATATACTTTGCCAGTAAACTACAGCAATACATCAACCCAAAGTTGCTTCAAATAATCGGAATAAGCATTGGGTTAATAATGCTCTCGGTTGGTTTTTATATTCTTTTAGTGGGATTCGACTTACCTCAAGAAGAATTTCTAGAATCGGCTAATCACCTTACTGCTGGGGAGTAGGCATCTCTTCTGCTTTGCATTTTTCTTCTTCGGTAGCGCCACAAAATTGGCAACTACCATCGCCCTCCTCATTAAACATTCGGCTTGCACTAGCACATGATTTTTCCAAATAACCTTTGTTAAAAAACATCTTGATTGCCATTCCTGCTATACCAATACCTAATAATCCAATTGCCAATAAAGCCAGTTTCATAGTCTAATTATTTTTTTACAAAGGTAAGAATTTTAATTATCTTCTGCGGTAAAATTGATCCATAGGGTCCTCCTTAGGTTTGTCAAATTGCTTGAACGTATACCTGAAGGTGACAAGCGCATATCGCTGAAGCGATCGCGATCTTAATTGTTCTACGTATGTATTGTTGGTAGTAATTGAAAGCTGATCATTTTGGTTGAGCACATCGTAAAGTCCCAAACTAATTTCTCCTTTTTTGCTTTTGAATAGTTTCTTAGCAATGGATGCGTTCCACATAATAAAATTTAACCCTAAGGCTTCGGAGAAGCCATCATTGATTTGATAATTTGCCTGAGTCCTAACTATCAATTCTTTTGGGAGAGTCCAAGTAAGTTTTGCTTTGTAATTCTGAGTTAAAAACATTGACTCTCCCCTGCCTCCAGCATTTGTAATGTCGGTGAGTGTTGCTCTTCCTGAAAGTGTAAAATCAATTTTCTTACTTATATTACTACTCAAGACAATTCCTGCCTCGTACTCGGTGCTGGAAGCTAAAGTCTTGACCCCATTGACCATTGAAGGAGTGCGAGAATAGGTAATGGCTCCATCTAAATTTAGGTTACTTTTCAATTTCTTAACCGGCATTCCGTAAGAGCTAAACAATCTTACATTTTGGTAACCACTCAGGTTTTCATAACTATTCAAAATTCTACCTTTCTCCAAGAAAACTCCATTTACATTTGAATCCACTTGATAAAAATCTGAGGTAGTCGAAATTAAATTATTGGAAAAAGAATAACTCGCCATCGTAAAAAATGTAGTCGCTTTTTTGGTATTGGTAGAAATGTATCGAGTCATCAATCGATGGGTGTAATTTTGGCTCAAATTACTGTTTCCAATCTGCAGTTGAAGCGGATTGGAATTATTCAAAAAATTCTGAAGCTGATTCACAGAAGGATCTTCTGTAGAGGTTCGATACATCAAAAACACTTGCTTACTTTTAGAGAGCGTGTACTTGATCATAGCAAATGGCAAAATGGCTTGGAATGTATTTTGAGTTTGCGCCACACCCGGATATACACTTTGTGTACTCAAGTCAGTAACTTGATACTTTGCTCGGATGAACGAAAAAATCTTTTTGCTAAAAAATCGATATCCCAACGAATAAGACTGCGTAAAATTCTCCGAAGAGAACTGGGAGGAAAATTGTGGTAGTAAATCTTTGTAAGCTTCTTCAACAAATGAATAGGCGTTTGCCTGGTTATCGGTTTTTCCCTCGGTTTTTTCAGCTTCAACATCAAAAGAAATCCCTCCCTTTTTTCCAATTGGCTCTGTGTAACGTATTTTACCGCCATAAGAATTTGTTTTCGTAATGAGGGTTGATTCTTGATCCAATGTATCCGTAGAATTCGTAAAATCATTTTCCAGAGAAAATAAGTTGCTGACACCATCACTTCCGGTTAATTGATTCGTGGCCATTACAAAAAAAGACCTTCCTCTTTTTTTGAATCTATAATTATAAAACAATCTTGAATTTGCATTGTACCCAAGTAAGTCCGAGTTAAAATCCGTTTTTAAATTATTGGCAGGAGTCGACCCAAAAGTGGTCAATCCATTAGTAAAAGATTCTCCGTAGTTAGTTTGCAAACTAGCATTGGTTCGGAACGTTAATTCACTTTTTTGTGAAAACTTATGTTTTATTTGAATACTCAACTTCCTATTTTCGTCTTGCGTGTACGAAGAGTCTGTTTCATCATATACCTGGTTTGCATCTGATCGAGAAAAATAATTTTGTACTTTTTTTTCAAGTGCGTTGGTTTGAGTATTGTTGTAAAAATAACTACCGATGAATTCTGTTTTTCCCCAAGTATCTTGATAATTAATTCCGCCTGCACCTGTTTGAGCGATTCCGTTTTGCTGAGGAACCAAAAAACTACTTGCACTGGCACTAATGGCTCCTCGATTTCCCCAACCTCTTTTCCCCGATCCTGCAGTCACACCTAGCAAATCCTCGGATGAAAAGTTCTGCTGATTTACATTATTAAACAATCCTACAATAGAAATCCGCTGATCTCCCTTAAAAATATTATAATTTCCTCCTGCGTTGTACCGCTCGTCACTTCCATATCCTGCATACACGTTTCCAAACTTACTGTTTCGGTATTCGGGTTTAGTGATGATATTAATAGTTTTGGTAGTATTTCCATCTTTTAGTCCAGTTGCTTTGCTTTCATCACTTTCATCATCAAACACTTGAATTTTTTGAACTACTTCTGCCGGGATATTGCTCAATGCTGATTTTGGGTCTTGACCAAAGTAAGGTTTTCCATCTACCAGCACTTGTTTTACTTGCTCACCCTGAGCGCTTATAGTTCCATTCTTACTCGTTATTCCAGGCATTTTCTCGATCAAGTCGCCTGTTGTGGCATCTTGATTGGTTTTATAGGCACTGGAATTGTATTCGGTCGTATCCCCATTTTGAACTGCCAACGGCTCCTTCTCCTCTACCTGCATAGTGTTGAGCTGCGTGATAGATACTTCCATAGGAATTTTTCTCAAGAAATTTCTTGACTTGTCGACCAGTACCGTTTGCTTTACTTTTTTGAAACCTACCGAACTTATTGTGAGTGTATATTCGCCATAAGGAATGGAATCAAAAAAAAACAATCCGCGCTCGTTGGAGGAAACACCTTGTTTCATCGATTCATTTTGAAGAAAAACAGTAGCGCCAATAATAGGTGCGTTTTCTTGGTTATCTATAACTATACCGCCCACTTTGGCAACTTGAGCGTTCCCCTGAATGACCAAGAGTAATAAAAAAAATAGTGCGAATTGCTTCATTGTAAAAAAAGAATTATTCAAAAAAATGAGTTACTAAAACTTAGACAAAAGTATTTGACCAAGGTTTAATCTAGTAAAAAATTACACGAACGGTCACAAAAAAACCTCATATCGAGTCTTACGGTATGAGGTTTTTCATTGATTGAAATTAAAATAGATCTTCTACTAAAATCTCTTTTTCTCTTTAATTCTTGCTGATTTACCAGTTCTTTCTCTTTGGTAAAAGATTCTTGCTCTTCTCACTTTTCCTCTCTTCATTACTTTTACTTCTTCGATAAACGGAGAAGCCATAGGGAAAATTCTTTCAACACCCACAGTTCCAGACATCTTTCTCACAGTAAAAGTTTCTGTTGCAGTATTGTTACCTCCTCTTTTTTGGATAACAATTCCTTGAAAAACTTGCAATCTCTGCTTGTCTCCTTCTTTAATTTTATAAGTTACAGCAACTGTATCTCCAGAAGTGAAATCTGGTAGGTTGTGCGCTGATTCTAATTCCTTGTGTATTTCGCTAATTAAATTCATAACTGTGTTTTTTCTCCTCGATTTTCGGACTGCAATATTACGAATATTATTTTGTAAATTAACTACAGACCTCTCGTTTTTTTTAATCTTTTTTTTTGAACTCGTTTTTTTTACTCCCCTAACAAGTCTGGACGCCTCGTCTTTGTTCGATCCAATGCCTGCTTGTTTCTCCACTTTTCTATCTCTTTAAAGTTTCCAGAAAGTAATACATCTGGTACCTTCATTCCTTCATAATCAGCTGGCCTAGTATAGACTGGCGGAGCGAGCATGTTATCTTGAAACGAATCTGTCAAGGCAGAGGTTTCATCGTTCAACACACCCGGAATAAGTCGTATCAAGGAATCAGCTACGACAGCTGCTGCCAATTCTCCTCCCGAAAGGACATAATCTCCTATCGATACTTCTTTGGTGATATACTTTTCCCGTATTCTTTCGTCAATTCCTTTGTAATGACCACAAAGCAAAATAAAATTAGTCCCCATCGACAAAGTGTTGGCTGTTGACTGGTTCCATACTTCACCATCTGGGGTCATATACATGATTTCATCATACTCACGTTCTGCTTTTAGCTTGTCAATACAATCGGCTATTGGCTGAATGGTCATCACCATTCCTGCTCCTCCACCGAAGGCATAATCATCTACCTTCTTATGTTTGTTTGTGGAATAACTTCGCAAGTCATGCACATGCACCTCAACCAATCCTTTTGTCTGAGCTCGTTTCAATATCGAATCAGAAAATGGACTGTCTAGCAACTGAGGGAGTATGGTTAATATATCTATTCGCATGGAGCAAAAGTAATTAATTTTAAACTCTTACCGATCATGGACAAACTTAAATTACTCACCTTGTATTTTTGTTAAATTCGAAACAGAAATGATTAATTCAGCTAATTTTGTGGTGTATGAAGAAACTTATTCCAACAATTCTGCCTGCTGGTTTGCCTCTTTTTTTAGTGGCGTTCGCTTGCTTTTTTTTGGCATCACCTGGTGCTTATTGCCAAAACTTTGAACTTGTAAAAAAGAAAGAACCGTTGCTCTCAAAAACTAAGGGTGGTCCTTATTTGGGAATACAAAGAGGAAAATACAACAGCCTTGAGCTAGGATATGAAGTTCAAAAAAAAGCGGTGAAACTTATCAAGCCCAGAACAATTGCAGCCAATGTTGGAATTGACTATAACTTGACCCAAAACATTGTAGGTTTTTCTGCCGGAGTATGGTACAAGCACAGTCGAATAGATTTTACCTATGGCGGAGGTATCAATGTAAAAACAGATTTTGATCACTACAAAATAGGAGTTACCCCCCTGATAGGATACAAAATCTCTTTGGCTCATCTTCAACTTGGTTATACGTTTTATTCAGCCAAAAGTCTCCCGCAAGAGACGAACACTCTTTTTATTTCATTGAGAGCAGTCCTTATAAACAAACGAAGTTTTCATTGGCGAAAAAGAAAAAAAAGAGACTGAATTTTTCATTTTGTCTGGTTCCAATAATCAATTGATTCTAAAATTCCTCATCTTTGTATTGTTATGCAATTATTTTACAACCCCACTATAGAGTCCGATTTATTCTTAGAAAAAGAGGAACACATCCACGCGACAAAGGTTCTTCGAAAAAAAGAGGGCGACACCCTTTTTGTGATGGACGGGAAAGGCGGATTATTTGAATGCCTCTTGACTCAAATTGCCTCGAAAAAAAGCACGGTTTCTATTATTAAGCACCAACAATTTAATAAAGAGAACCACTTACACATAGCCATTGCCCCTACTAAAAACAATAACCGAATGGAGTGGTTCTTGGAAAAAGCAACGGAAATTGGTATTGCTGAAATTACACCTTTACTCTGCGCAAGATCTGAGCGAAAAGTGATAAAAAAAGACCGTATGGAAAAAATCATTTTGGCTGCGGCAAAACAGTCAAAATCTTATTTCCTCCCACAACTCCATGAAATTATTTCTTTCAAAAAGTTTGTAGAATCTTGTGAAGCGAACAACTTATTTATCGCTCATTGTGAGGAAGAATCTGAAAAAAAAACACTATTGAATTATTCCTCTGAAAAAAGAAACACCACAATTATCTTAATTGGTCCTGAGGGAGATTTCACTTCTGACGAAATCACAATCGCCAAAAACAATCATTTTTTGGAGCTTTCGCTAGGCGAATCAAGATTAAGAACCGAAACAGCGGCAGTTGTTACTGCTGTTCATTACAACATGTTACCATGAAAAATACTGACTTAATAAAACTAAACGAATCATCCTCTGGCACAATGATGGAGGTTTTAAGGATTGAATACACAGAGGTAGGAGAAGATTATATTTGCGGAACAATGCCTGTTGACAACAGAATCCACCAACCAATGGGAATTATGCATGGAGGAGCCTCTGCTGCGCTTATCGAGACTTTGGGGAGCATTGGTTCGCATCTGCTCATCGATTCTGCCTCAGAATTTTCCTCTGGGCTAGATTTAAATATCAATCATTTGCGCGCTGTAAGATCGGGCAAAGTATATGGCAAAGCACAGATAGTGCACCAAGGAAAAACCACTCACGTGTGGCAAGTGAATATCACCAATGAAGAAGGCAAATTGGTTTCCACTGGAAGACTCACTGTTTTTGTAGGTAAGAAATAATTACGACAACGCTTGCTTAATTAGCTCTACTCGTATTTCATTGTGGGAAGCGTCTAATATGGCTTGTCCATTTTTTACCAAAATTATTTGTGGGGAGGCATGAAACACATCGAACTTATCCGCAATTGCATTTGAGACTTCGCGAAACGAAATTAAATCCAAATAAAAGGGTAAAACTTCTTCTTCGGACATTTCCCATCCTGACTCAGTTCGGTTGAGAGCCATGGCACTTATTGAGCACCTCACACTGTGTTTGAACAGTAAAACCGGCACCTCAAAAGATTTTTCTAGGGCTTGTTCTAAATCCGAGAGACTCTCTAGTTTATTCCACTTAATACGGCTTGTGTTCTCACTTTTATTTCTGTTAAAAAAAACCATAATATCTTAGTTGAATCGAGAATAAATTGGTAAATGATCTGAATATCCTCCGAAATAATTAGGTCCTCCATAACTTCGGCTCGGCTTTTTGTCCCCGTACTTTTTATCGGTGTACATCATCCATTCTTCTTGAAGAACCAAGCAATGAGTATATGCAACTTTCACTCCGCTTTCAGGCGCATACAATCCTTCGCTCACAATCATTTGATCGAGCATGCCCCAATCTCCTCTGTAATTGTAGGTTCCCTTATCTTCTTTTTCCAATTTGTACGCCATATTGAACAATTGTCCATTCTGAAAATCTGGAATTCCTTTCGCATTCAGGGTAATGTAAATACTTTTGTTAGTGGGTAAGTCATTAAAATCTCCCATGATTACAATCTTTGCCAACGGATTTTTTACTAATAATTTATCTACCTCCTTTCTCAGGACTGTAGCAGCTTTTACTCTCTTGTGCTCAGTTTCCTTTTCCCCTCCTCTTCGCGAAGACCAGTGGTTCAAAAATATATGAATTTCATCTTTCCCTTGCAACTCTCCCTGAATATACAAAATATCTCTGGTCGCAAAATCCGGATCAGATTCAAGTGATACTTCCAAGTTTTCTGACCTTTTCACTCGCAAATAATCTTTCTGATAAATGAGTCCCACGTCTATCCCTCTTTTGTCAGGGCTCTCGTGATGAACAATTCCGTAGTTTCCTTTTTGTAATTTTTTTTGTGAGATCAAATCTTCCAACACTAATTTATTTTCAATTTCTGCAAACCCCAGAAAAAGAGGAAAATCTTTGTCGATAGAAGATATTACCTTTGATAAATTCTCTAATTTCTCCTTGTACTTTTTTGTGTTCCACTCTTTTTCTGAATTAGGCAAAAACTGCTCGTCAATCGTGTATTGGTCATCAATGGTGTCAAACAGGTTTTCGACATTGTAAAAACCAAATGTTTTTCCTTTTGCCGATTTCAATTCTCCCTTGCTTTGTCCTTCGGCTGGAACTCCTTCTCCCTGGTTCGACAAATTATCCATATTCTTTGTAGTTTTTTGACCCAAGCTACAGGCCAACAACAAAGAAGCTGTGCAGAGTACGAGTAATGATTTCATTTTATATCGGTTTGAATCTCCAACAATATGTCTGTCATGTTAGAGGATTAATACTGGTTCAAAATTAAAAAAGAAAGGAGAACAAATTCAGTTTTGTGCAATTTTAGTTTCATTTCTACATTTTTCCTGATTGTTTGTCGGGAACAATTTGGATTCATCCTTCTTTTTTCGAGCATTGTTTTCTCAATTTATTTATCTTTACTCCCGTATGAATATACCATCAAAAATAGTCGAGCAGGCAGTTGAAGAATTTGCGACACTTCCCAGTATAGGAAAAAGGAGCGCTCTGAGATTTGTGCTGCATTTACTCAAGCAAGATCCAGAAGATTTAGAGGGATTGGCTACCGCTATTTTAAAACTAAAAAACGACATCAAATACTGCAAACAATGTCAAAATATTGCTGACAAAGAGGTGTGCGAAATATGTGCAAACCCCAATCGCGATCATTCGTTGATATGTGTGGTGGAAGATGTAAGAGATGTAATGGCTATCGAAAATACTCTTCAATTCAAAGGAGTGTATCATGTATTAGGCGGACTTATTTCGCCTATGGACGGGATTGGACCAAACGATTTAAAAATAGAGGAATTGGTAACCAAAGTAAGCCAAAACAAAACCTCAGAAATTATTTTTGCCTTGAGTACCACCATGGAAGGAGACACAACCAATTTTTACATTTATAAAAAAATTGAATCCTTGGGTATAAAAACCTCCATGTTATCCAGAGGTGTATCAGTGGGTGACGAACTCGCCTACGCAGATGAATTGACTCTCGGAAACTCTATCCTAAATCGAACTCCTTTTGAAATGAGCTTTCAAAAGTAAAAATCAAGAGTCAAACCTCTTCTCAACTCCCCCAAAAGAAAAAGTCCTAATTATTGCTTCTACTATTGTTGGAGCAAAACCTTTTGTTAACAAACGGAGTAGCTCACATAATTGACGAGGTACTTATTCCTTAATTCGTTCCACCTAC
>Ga0181564_10004175_pt1 | contig 12290 bp, 15 predicted proteins | sample 011ome_24_FD_134512 | JGI IMG/M metagenome (GOLD analysis project Ga0181564, IMG submission 134512) | Coastal salt marsh microbial communities from the Groves Creek Marsh, Skidaway Island, Georgia - 011513CT metaG (megahit assembly) | ecosystem: Environmental > Aquatic > Marine > Intertidal...
CGCACACAAACACCGAGCTTTTGGACTGGGCGTTGCTCTTGAGCGGACCCTATGCTCCCCGCTACACTACCAGTCGTTTCACATTAAGCAGTCGATATGAGCGAGCAACCATCAGCAAGACCTCAGACACCGTATGAAATCCTCGGTGACCAGGGCATCAAGGACCTGGTCAAGGCATTTTATGAGATCATGGACACCGATCCGGAAGCCGCTGAAATACGGGCTATGCATGGGGAAGATCTGCGCCCGGTGACCAGCAAGCTGGTCAGCTATCTGGTGGGATGGATGGGTGGGCCGCCCGTCTACCTTGCGGTAGCGGGAACTGTGTGCCTTACAGATCCACACGCCGCCTTTCATATCGGCCCTCGACAGCGAGACCAGTGGCTGATGTGCATGGAAAAAGCATTACAGCGCATCAATGCCTCCGACGAGCTACAGGAACTGCTGCGCTTGCCCATGCGTCATGTCGCAGATACCGTGCGTAATCAAGACGAATCCGACCCGGCGCCGCGCGACCCTAATATCATTGCAGTCGGGCGCTAACTCGCGCCCGGCGATGGCGAGTTTTCCGCCAGATCACCCACCGCCTGCCAGTACGTCTCCAGTGCATCGATGTGCGCCTGGGGTGATGCCAACCCATCCCCCTGGCCACGCAGCTTCATCGCCCGCATAGAAATGTAGTCTGCATCTCTGGCCAGCCACTCTTGTGCTTCCGAGCGCCAACGATCAGGCCCCCCCTGATAATTCACAAAGGCTTCGATGCCAAAATCATCTGCTGTGCGTCCCTGATCCTGCAGCGCCGCTTGCACCGCGTCATAAGCGGCTAAATTCTCTTCACGCCCACTGCCAAACATGAAACCATCCCCCAGGCGCGCAGCCCGCTTGAAGGCCACAGGGGCAAAACCGCCAAACCAAATGGGTATATCTCGTTCGGGTAAAGGTTTAAGGCCCGCCCGGTCGACCTGATGAAACGCTCCGTCGTAGCGTATTACCGGCCGGGACCACAGTTCCCGCAACAACGCGACCTGCTCCTCCTGGCGTTGGCCCCGGTTGTCGAAGTTTTCATTCAGGCTGTCGTATTCCACATAATTCCAGCCGGTCCCAATACCCAGACGCAACCGCCCGCCAGACAAAATATCGACTTCCGCCGCTTGCTTTGCCACCAACACCGTCTGCCGCTGAGGCAGGATCAGAATACCCGTGGCCAAATCAATCGATCGGGTGCAGGCCGCAAAAAAACCAAACAAAACGAAGGGTTCGTGAAAGGCATCTTGCTCGGTATACGGACCCCACAACTTGGGCGTGCGCTTCTCGTGTACGGCACCGATCACATGGTCATAAACCACAATGGTGCCGTAGCCCAGAGCCTCGGCAGCTTGTGCCCAATCACGGATCACCACTGGATCACTGCCAATTTCCTGATGTGGAAATATCGCCCCAATTTTCACCAGCTTAATCCTCAGGCAATGCGATCAGCACAATATTTAATCCCACGGCGCAACAATTCATAAAATTCAGGCTTATCCCAGGCACACCGTTCAATTTGCGGGTAAAACTCCACCATCGGCTGCATGTCATAGTGACCTCGGCAGTGTCCAAGGTTGAGATACAGTACTTCACCCTCACCAACACGATTGATGTAGTAAACCGGATGCGGCACATCTTCATCCCACTGATCATGCACAAAGCCGGTTGCGGCACCGGTAAATCGCGAATGCAACAAATGATGCAGGTCCCCGTGAATGCGGCAAAGGTAGATTTCGTCATCCGTCTCAAAGGGTTCGATACCCTTGACCAATTCATGTTCAGGGTCAGATATCTCGACGGTGAAGGGTTGAATCGGTGGATGGCCCAAAAACTGCGTGCCCAGGGTCTCCATCATCACCGGCGCCGTTTCCGGCGCATCCACGCGACCATCATCCAGAAACTTTAAGATCGCGTTGGTTCCATGCAATGCAAACCAGCGCTTACCGCTCTTCACAAAGTCTCTTAACGCCACCTGCTCGGCCTCGGTCGGCACCAGATTACAGGTATAGGTGACGAGCACATCGGCAGCTTGTATGGCCGCTATATCATGATAATCCGCAGCCACCTGCACACGAATTTTTTGATCTTCCGCCAGCAGTTTCAGAAGCTCCAGGCGCGCAAAGTCAATGTCATGGTAATCACCCGCTGCAACCAGATAAAAATTTAACGTGCGATGTTCGGACATAGGTTTCCCCTCTAGAATATTAACGTCAGACAGTAGGCAAGCTGCTTCAAAAGTTCAACCATGTTGTCATACGGACTGTGTTGAAAAGCACTTCAGCCACGCACGCTGCGAACCCAGCGCCAACTATATAATGCGGATCAGCGCACTGATCCGGGGCGAGAGGACCGCCCAGATGATCGCCAACGTCCTGGACCGTAACAAGGGAGTCGACCTCACTCATGCAGCGGCCACCATGGGGCCCCGTCATCTCCTTCGCTAAATGGCCCCCAGATCGCGTAGACGGGAGAATTCTGTCGGATCAATGTCGGCAAATTCAGCCAAAATGGCTTGGGTCGATGCACCTAATTCCGGTGCGTCGGTCAACTCCGGTGGATCGATATCGCGGAACCTGATCGGCGTATGCAACGCGGCAATTTCTCCCAGGCTGGGATGAAGGCGCTTTTCAACCGTGCCGCGGGCAGCAAGATGCGGATCATTCACCACGTCATCAAGATCATTCACCGGCGCGCAAATCACGTCGTGCTGCTGCAAAACTTCGGTAATCTCGGCGCGTGTGTGAAGACGCGTCCAGGCATTGACCAGCGCATCGGTGGCATCCATGTTGTCTGCTCGCGCGGCCATGGTCGCAAACCGTGGATCATCGCTACTGACGGGTAAATCCATAGCCGCACACAATTTTCGCCAATGCCCCTCACGAATACATATGATGGCCACATAGCCATCGCTGGCTGTGTAGACGTTGTACGGTGACAGCGCCTGTCCGGGGTGACGATTGCCGGCTCGAACAGGCTGCTGCCGTCCCGCCACATAGTATGAGCCGAGGGCAGTTGCCAGCGTCGGTACTACACAATCTTGCATCGATATATCCACCGTTGCGCCTTCGCCAGTCTTGGCGCGCGCAAACAGAGCGCTGACTATGCCTGCGTACAAGTGGGTGCCAGCGATAAAATCTGCAAAGGCCGCGGCGGTCTTTAATGGCGGACCACCGTCCTCTCCGGTAATGCTCATCACACCCGCCATGGCTTGCAGGGTGATATCCATTCCAAGGTAATCTCGATAGGGCCCAGGCGCATTGCCGTATCCGGTGCTGGAGGCGTAAATCAACTGCGGATTTTCCGCCCGCAGTGCGTCAGCACCGATACCATATTTGTCCATCGTGCCCGGCGCAAAGTTCTCTAAAACCACGTCAACTCGACGAGCTAAGCGCTTAACGATCCCTTGGCCCTCCGCAGATTTTATGTTCAGCGTGATACTGTGTTTGTTGCTGTTGAGCACAGCAAAAGGAAAAGTTGAAGAGGCTTTATCACCCCGCGCTCGCAAAGTTTCCCCCTGAAGTGACTCCACCTTAATCACCCGAGCACCTGCCTGCGCTAACAAAAATCCACAGTAGGGCCCATTATAAACCTGCCCAAAATCCAGTACGGTAATGGCATCAAGGGGTTGCGTCTGCATGAGTTGAAGTCCATGTTTGTCTTGAACAATGACTGTAGCACAGGGAGAACCGCATGCAGCAACCGTCCGACTGGATCGATCTATCTGGCAAAGTAGCCCACGTGACCGGTGGCGCCAAAGGTATTGGACGGGCGATCGCCGAGGCGCTGTCGGCCGCCGGTGCCCAGGTTATGGTCAGCGATGTCAATGAACAGGGTGCACAGGAAACCGCGTCCCAAATCAACGGCGCCGCGATGGCACTGGACGTCGCAAATCGCAGCGCAGTCGACGACGCCATGGCCGAGACCGTCACCACGCTTGGCCGGCTCGATATCCTGGTCAACAACGCAGGGCTCTATAGCGCATTCGGTGGACCCGTGAGAGATATCACAGATGACATGTGGCGGACACTCTGGTCAGTCAATGTCGATGGTGTCTTCTATTGTTGCCGCGCCGCTGCCGACATCATGATTCGCCAGCAGCAAGGCGGTCGCATCATCAATGTGTCTTCCACCCAAGCGGTTACACCCGGGGTAGGCGTCACTTATGACGGCTCCAAAGCGGCGGTTGCACAGATGACCAAAGCCCTGGCGCTTGAACTTGCTCCCCATAACATCAATGTCAATGCACTGGCCCCGGGACCCACCTGGGTTAATCCCGGCACACCACCTAAGACCGATGGGATCGTGCCTGCCCCTAGCGGCGACCCCTTAAACGACAGTGTCAGAGGCCGCATTGCGCGACTACCAAAAGGCCACTGGGGTGACCCCATGGAACAAGGCAAGGCCGCAGTTTTTTTAGCTTCTTCAATGAGCGATTTTGTGACCGGTATTTACTTACCGGTTGATGGGGGTTGGTTAACTCTGTAAGCCTGTCGAAAAACAGAGCTTGCGGCAGGTTCAGGCGTTACGCTCCGCATCCAGCTGTTCCTGAATGAGCTCTATCACCGCATCGGGGCGTTGCATCGGGATGAAGTGTGAGCAGTCTGGCCAATGCAGGTCGCGGCCAAATTTGAATGCCGCGGCTAAATCAGGCCATGTGGGAGAAGAGGAAAAATCCTGACCACTATCTGGCGCCGGTAATTTTGCCCGCACCACCACCACCGGGATATCCAGCGCCCGCACACTGTCAAATATTCGTCCGTTGGTGCGCGCCGACATGTACACGTGTGCTTCTACTTCAGGCAAGCAGGCCAAGGTGTATTCACCTGTCGGCGTCTGGTCGAGGCCATAATCGCAATAATCTTTTAAAATCTGCGGATGAAACAGCGGAAAAGAACTTTTGTGTGACAAGCGCTCGAACATATCCTCGGGCGACTGAAATAGCCGCCTGCGCTTCGCCGCCGGGTGCAGTTGATCACCAAACATCTGCGCGTATTCTGGCCCGTAGGCTGAGGGCATGGAAACGGTTGGATCCAGCAGCAACAACCGATTAAAACGACCACTGAGCGCCGCACCGTCAATCATACCGTGCGCCCCCATCGAATGACTGACGCCAACTAACCCCTGCAAATCCAGCGCCTTCACAAAAGCCGCCTGATCCTCTCCAAACGTGCGCCAGTCAGTGACCGCCAATTTTTCACTGCGGCCGTGGCCACGTTGCTCCAGCGCAATACTGTGATACTCCGGGAAGGACTGCGCTTGATAATCCCACAAGCGACCGTGAAAACCAGTCGCATGAACAAATAAAAGGGTTGGCCTGTCGGGGTGACGTGAACCCCGCTCAAAATAGGCAAGTTCTGCGCCGTTAACACGGATTTTGTGCAGCTTGGGTTCCATAACGCTCGTTCAGTAGTGCTTCAGCGGTGCATTGTAGGCGCTTGATCAGAATCATTCACGCCCGCCGTTACTCGAAACTCACATCGTCCTCACAGCGCACAGCCAACGACATATCAGCCTCGCAGCGCATCACGATTGGACGACAACATACCTGGCAGTCCTCGATGTAGTCCTGACCCATCTCACTGGGGTCAAGCAATACGCTGAGGCCCTCACCACAGTAAGGGCAATAAGTTCGCGTTTCTGTTAGTGCGGTAAACTCATCCATCACAACTTACCCAAATTTCGTTTTAATCACGGTGCACGGACACGATCACATAGCCACCCGAGCGCTCGTCTGCATCGATCCGCATCAATCCACGCTGTGCTGCTTGTTCCAACAGTTCATTAAAAGACCGAAACCCGTACGCTGACTCGCTGAAGCCTGGACGACGACGTTTCAGTGTTTGCTTGACCATTGACCCAAAGACTCCGTCGCCACGCTCAAGAATTAAAGCCTCTGCAGTATCCAGAACCAGATCAAGACCCTCATCGGTCATGTCACTGGATTCTTTCTTTACGGTTGCGGTTTCAGCAGGCTTACCCGAAGTGGCCTTTTTTCGGGGGGCTCGACGACGCTTTGTCTGACTGGTGTTCGCGGCCACCAAATCATCATAATAGAGAAACTCATCGCAGTTGCTCATCAGCAAATCGGAGGTGCTATTTTTCACCCCCACCCCGATCACGACCTTGGCGTTTTCCCGCAGTTTGCTAACCAACGGTGAAAAATCAGAATCACCGCTGATGATCACAAATGTATCAATGTGGTCTTTCGTATAACAGAGGTCCAAAGCATCGACCACCATACGAATATCAGCAGAATTTTTTCCGGACTGCCGTGTATGGGGTATTTCGATCAGTTCGAACGCAGCCTCGTGCATGGAGGGTTTGTATTCTTTGTAACGCTCCCAGTCACAGTAGGCTTTCTTCACCACAACGTGGCCCTTGAGCAACAGCCGCTCCAGAATCAGCGAAATATCAAACTTGGCGTTTTTTACGTCCCGCACGCCCAAGGCAATGTTCTCAAAATCACAAAACAACGCCAGGTTATTCTCTCTGTTGAGGGTAGACATGAAACAGCTCCGGTTATCGTCTTTGGTTTGGATGCGCTCGGGCGCTTGCAGCGCCTGCCGCAATGATAGCTGATTGCCGTCGAATCACATTAAGGGGAACCACTTGGCGGGATCGCGTGGCGTGCAGTCCAGCCAGTCCGCTGACGCACCAGCTGCCGGCAAAACAGACATCAAAACTAAGCTGGATCGGCTGATCCTGAACGGGTGTTATCTGATGATTTGCTTGGGGTATCTTGTTGATCCGCTGGTTTAGGCGGCGCAGCCTCATTGGACGGTTTGCCCAGTCTCAAGGGTCGCCCTTTGCCCTGGGGATCCTGAGCAGAGACACCATCGTCGATGTACTGAATCTCATTCCCTGCCTTGAGAAAAGCTTCAACGTCTGCTTCGAGCGCTTCACGTCTCTGGCTTGGGGTATTATCGCTGCGTGTCTGGTTCTTCATCTTGTTTCGTCCGCTCCGACTTCTTCTGTTGTTTTGCTTCGCGCTTTTTCTGTTTCGCTATCTCTCGCTGACGCTTTTCCTGATTGTAATTCGGTTTACGCAATATATTCTCCTGCGGTCCGGGCTACTTGAGGTAGCCCGGATTTGCAAACCCTCTAGTAGCGTCCACCTTGACGCGGTTTAGATTGCGCTTCGTTGACTCGCAATGCGCGTCCTCCCACTTCCTGACCGTTCAATTCCGTGATCGCGCGGGAACCGTCCGGCTGAGACATTTCAACGAATCCAAAACCTCGAGAACGACCGCTGTCACGATCAGTCACTACCTGCGCCGATTCTACAGAACCGATGGCAGAGAACAGGTTTTCCAGCTCCTCGTTTGTTACGCTCCACGCGAGATTTCCAACATAAATTTTCATTTTGATTTTCCTTGGCTGCTTAAGCCGCGTTCGCGCACATTCCCAGACTTACATCAAGTAACACGTATTAGTTAGCCTCTGACAACACGCCAATGACTTTATATAGAAGCGATAGCCGACGAAGCGCGAGAGTTATGCTCGATCTCGAGAAAGGATCGGGAGGGGTTTCTACTGACGCCCAGTATACACCTTCTGTGCGTCCAGCGCCGTAACTATTTTGCGCGCGCATTCAACCAGGCGTTGAAACGCACGCGCCTAAATCTAATCGGCAGACACGACGCTCAGCGTCTCTGCCCCCTCACTTTTTCAGGTTAGGGGCAGCTCCGCACAAGCGGCCTGCAAACGAGGTATGTGCTCGGCAATGGACAAGTCCCCGCCCAAAGTACGCAGACAAATGTGGGTCAGACCGGCGCCCTGCCAATGAGTCACTCGACTTTGCCATTCCGCCTCACGGGGCCCGACAATCGCAACACCGGCTTCAGTCCCTATGTCCTGTGGCTGTCGTCCTGCAGCTCGAGCCGCCGTGTCGATACGAGACTTCAGGTCTGGATAAGTTTCTGGAGAAGCCAATACAAACCATCCAGCTGCCCATTTTCCGATTCGGCGCACCACTGCATCACCAGGATCGGAGGAGGCGCCGATCCAAATTGGAATCGGTTGTTGTAGCGGGCGCGGATTAATACCATTGTCGATCACGCGATCAAAGCGCCCTTCAAACCGCACGCTCTCCTGGGTCCAAAGCTGATTTAACAAGGCCAGTTGCTCATCACAGCGCGCGCCACGGGTATGGAAGTCGATCCCCATCGCCTCGTATTCTGGGGCGCTCCCGCCAACCCCAACGCCTAATCTCAAACGTCCCCCGCTCAGTACATCCAACTGTGCTGTCTGGCGCGCAATCAGCGCTGTTTGACGCACAGGCAATACAATGACCGAGGGCACCAACTCGATAGAATGGGTCACACCGGCAATATAGCTCAGCAAGGTTATCGGTTCATGCAGGTGTTTGTTGTTCGGCCGAATCACCTGATCCGGTACTCGCAAGTGATTCAGGCCCAGTGCTTCAGCCGCCTGCGCAAAGTCTTTTATCGCGGTCAAATCCTCGGCCATTTCACGCACGGGCAACGACACACCAACTTTCATACTCCCCCCCGCTGCGCTTCGGACTGCGCAATCTGTTCCAGTACGGGCAACAGGTAATGGATAAACACTGCAGGGTTTTCAGACATCGGAAAGTGTCCGACACCAGCCATCTCTGACCAGGTTGATCCGGCAATGGCTTGATGGGCGGCCTGCCCTAACTCACTTGTGCCACTGTAATCATACTCACCGGACAAGATGTGAACGCCTATCTCGTCTGTATTAATCTCATTGGCACAGGCTCGGAGGTCGTACTCCTCCATGTAGTAGTGAAGATCCCCAAGGAATACGGGCGGCCAGCCATTGGCGTAAACAAAACTCGTTTCTTTGCGATAAGCCTGGGGCGATCCGGGCGCCATCAGGCCCTCCATCAGTCGTGCTTTGTACTCATTACTGACCTGAGGATGCCATAACGTGCTCAGCTGACTCACGCTGCCCTCAATGTTGAGTGCCCCTTCAATAGAAATCACCGCCGAAAATATGTCCGCATGCTTGTGCGCCAGGTCGAGCGCCAATAGCCCGCCAACCGAACAGCCCATGAACACGGGATTGTTGAGGTTTAATGCCGCCGCCAGTTTAAGGGGAATAGACCGTAGAAAGTCACCTTGCAGGGCATAAGGCTGCGCCCACCAAGATTGTTCAACCGGCGGCAAAGACTTTCCATGATAGGGCAAATCATAGGCAATCAGCCGGAATCGATCGGTAATGTCTCGGTTTTCGAAGAGATGTCGCCACTGGCTGCCGTGGCAGCCTGCTGTGTGCTGGAGCAATAGCGGTATACCCTGACCCGCTTCTTCATAATACAAACGATGGTCAAGTCCACCCAGTTCCAGGTGTACATAGCGCCCCACCGGCGTATCAAACCGCCCGGCTTCACCCACGTCGCCTACCCGCAGTGGGTGACTCGCTGATGATTCCGGCCGCAGCAATTCGATGGCACGCATCACCGCTGCATAGTATTGCGCATGGACAACCTCAGACGCATGACGCCATAACCCCTCTCCCGCGGAAACATTGGCCATCAGATCGTTATGGAATCTCGGGGGATGTGCCGTCAGCACCCGCGCCCACACCTCTTTGCTGCCGCTATAGGTGACCACAGACTCGGATGCTGCTGCCGCACCGGCACTCACGACGCCGTCGCGCACAGCAATTTGCCGGACCTCATCGCCAATGTTCAAACATACCCCGCCCTCCCAATGACGCGCGGCCTGATTGAATTCACCATCTCGAGCACATCTGCTCGCCCATTCTTCGGACGTTGGTAATGTCAGCATTTAATTTCCCCCCTGATCTCGAAACTTTTCTGCTCGCTGCCGTGCCTGACCTAAAGTACCGCGCTGCGCACGAAGTTGGTAGTCACGGGTTAAATTCTGGTTCCACGCCCGTCAGTTCGACCGAAACATCCCAGAGTCTGCCGGCCACCGCAGCATTACGAGCCGTTGCGCTCGCCTTCACTCGAGTAGCCGATCTAACCAATTCAAATGGGCCACTCGGCCCAAAATAATCGCCACCGCGCGCGTCAATATCCGTCGCTGCCCGCAGTAAGGGAAGCGCACCTTGTGTCGCAGAATTCAATAACCGGCGAGCTATCGGATGCAAAGATCGATATAACCAAATCGGCACATGGCCAAACAGTTGGGTGTCCGCCGCGCCTGGATGACAGGCCAAGGATTGTGTCGACGCCCCGGCTGATCGCAGTCGACGCTGCAACTCAAAGCTAAACAATAAATTGGCCAATTTACTCATGCCGTAACGAGTCCCGGCCCGGTAACTTTGCTGGGCATGCAGATCTTCAAAATCGATCGCACGCCAACGATGAGCCAGACTGGACACTGTGACGACACGCGAGCCGGCTACCGACAACAAGCGCGGGAGTAGCAGCCCAGTCAGCGCAAAGTGTCCTAAGTGGTTCACCCCGAACTGCAACTCAAAACCCTCTGATGTGTGGGTTCTAGGAGGTACCATGACGCCCGCATTGTTGACCAGAATGTCTAATCTCGGCTCTTCAAGAATACGTGCGGCCGCCGCACGAACAGCACTTAGATCAGCAAGATCCAAAGATACCAGCTCAATGTTAGACCGGGGGTATTCACGCACCAGCGTCTGACAAGCCGCCTCACCCTTTTGGGCATCTCGGCATCCCAGTAATACTCTCGCGTTGCGCTGCGCAAACAATCGCGCTGCCGCAAACCCAATACCGGCATTACCTCCGGTAATGAGAACAGTTCTACCGGACTGGTCCGGAATATGCTGGTCGGTGTAACTCATCAGGCACTATCCTGAAATTCAAAATCCAAAAATTCAACGTGTGGGTCGTTTGTAGACAACCCTCGGGGCTGACCCATAAATCCATTGCCTTACACAGACTGACTTGGATATATTCAGGCGGCAACCGTGCGCGTCAGCGGACGCGCACGGTTGCAGGCCCAGCGGTCCATTTGAATCAAAAACGACACTGTTAACGGCCCGGGCCGCGGTACTTTAACGACTGTTAAACCTATAGGGCCATTGAGCCACACTGTGCGACCGACGAGCAATTGGTGCGGAACAACACGGCCTCTCAAATCTTATCATCGTACAGGAACACCTCATGGCAACTATCGAACTGGGCATTGGCTTAAGCGATTTCGAAAACATCGCTGATAACGCCAAAAGAGCTGAACAACTCGGGTACGACTTCATCTCTACCGGCGAACACGTTTTTTTCTATGGCCCTATCGGCAATGGTCTGATTACCCTGGCCGCAGCCGCGGGAGCGACCCAGACCATCAAGCTGATGAGTACAATTACGCTGGCCCCGCTTTACCCTGCGGCTTTGCTCACTAAGTTAGTCACTTCTTTGGACAACGTGAGTAACGGGCGCTTTCACCTCGGGGTGGGGGTGGGCGGCGAATTTGCCAAAGAGTTTGAGGCATGCGGCGTACCGGTTGGTGAACGTGGGGCCCGCACGGATGAGGCATTGGCGCTCATGCGTCAGCTGTGGAGCGAAGATAACGTAGTTTTCAAGGGGCGCTTTACCACGTTGAATGGCGTGACGCTTGCGCCCAAACCAACCCACAAACCACACCCACCGATTTGGATCTCTGGTCGCAGTGACGCTGCCATGCGGCGATGCGCCCGGTTTGGTACCGGTTGGCTCCCTTACATGTACACCCCTCAACAACTGCAGGCCAGTCTCGAATCCATCCGCACTTTTGCTGACGAATTGGGTCGCAAGACACCCATCAAACCGGGCTTGTTTATCTTCTTCGCAGTTCACGAAGATCGCGAGGTCGCCATTGAAATGGCCACGAAACGGCTCTCCCGGCAATACAATCAGGATTTTTCCAAGTTGGTCCACAAATACGCAATTGCCGGAAATCCGCAAGATTGCGCCGCCCGTTTGCAGGCTTACATTGATGCCGGGGCCGAAACCATCATCCTCAATTCAGCCACCACCGCCGCCTACACTGCCGCCAATGAGGCGTTGATGGCCAGCGAAGTGCTGCCCCTATTCCAAACAGGCAATCGATAAACCACACCCGTACCCAAGATCAACACACAGGATTTTTCTCATGGCCAAACACTTAATACTTGTCTTGACTGAACCGAGCCAGGACCAAGAGCAAGCCTTCAACGACTATTATGAACAAATTCATCTGGACGAAGTCCTGTCCACCACCGGCTGGCAGTCTGCACAACGATTTCAGTTAGTGGACGAAGCGGGCGAGTCCTGCCCACTCCCTTATCTGGCCGCTTACACCGTCGACACAGATCACCCC
>Ga0181564_10004176_pt1 | contig 12289 bp, 5 predicted proteins | sample 011ome_24_FD_134512 | JGI IMG/M metagenome (GOLD analysis project Ga0181564, IMG submission 134512) | Coastal salt marsh microbial communities from the Groves Creek Marsh, Skidaway Island, Georgia - 011513CT metaG (megahit assembly) | ecosystem: Environmental > Aquatic > Marine > Intertidal zone...
CAACAGACGACGACGCGTTTTTCATTTTTAGTAATAGTACGTTCGTTTTTTCTCGTCTTCGATTCTCTCGTCTTCAGCGCGGGGCGCGCGAGCTCCCAGGTTAGGGCAATAAGGCCCAAGATAGGGTGTCTGACGCGCACCCTCGTGTGCGACTTGATACAGTCGCGCGATGCCGTTTCGTCGAGCGATGGGTCACACAGAGTCCTCCCTTCATCACAGCTCGACGTCCGCGCTGTTTTCTAACACGCGGAACACCCATTGGTTAAAAATGACATCCTCCTCGTTGTTCTCGCCGAACTCCATGTTGTCAAAGTTGCGCTGGTCGGGCGTCTTGTGCACGAGCTCCCACTTGCCCTCGCGGCGCAGCTGCATGTCTTTCGCCTCGTAGTCGGGGTACCCGTCGTGGCGGAACATGATCACGCAGATCCCGCCGGGCTTCATCACGCGCACGAACTCGTCTAGGCAGTCGGGGTCGTCCACGTAGATGAGCACGCCGTTGCACATCGAGCCGTCGTACGTGTTTGACGGAAACGGCCACGGGTACTTGCTCATGTCGTGCGCGTGCACCTTGTCGTAGATGCCCTTCTTCACCAGGTGCTTCAGCATGCCCGGGCTCAGGTCCATGGCATCGAAGTGTTTCGCCTTGATGCCGCGCTGGCAGATCATGTTCGCCAGCACGCCCGTGCCAGCGCCGATGTCCAGCACGTCCTTGCCCTGGGGGGGGCAGAACTTGAGGAACGTCTCCACGCACGCCTTGGGGGACGCGAACCCGAGCTTCTCGAGGGAATCGTGCTCGTACGCGTCCGCCCACTTCTCGTACGCGTCCTTGACCTCCTCCTTGGGGGTCTTGAACCGCGACGCGGCGATCTTCTGGCCCTCACTCGTGGTGTCCTCCGCCATCTTGATCGGCGCGGGCGAGCCGGGCGACATGGGCGGGGGCGCCGACGACGACGCGCTCGACTCGCCGCCGATGCTTCCCATGGACAGCACCGAGTCCGAGGTGTGGATGTGGACCGCCGCGTTGCGCTTCGCGATGGCCGACACCACCTTCTCGCCCGTCTCGGGAGGCATCTGAGACACCAACTCGGGCGTCGCGCCCTTCGCGCGCCCGAAGCGAGAGAGAACCCCGCCCGCCGCGAACAGCGCGGCGGCGCTCGCGCCCATCGCCTTGGCCGCCGGGCCGAGGTCGACGTGGATGTTCTCGCGCTCCAGGCGGTCCCTGATCCTTCTCGACCGGTGGCACGCCGCGTGAACCACCTTGGCGCCGAGCCCGAGCAGCCCCGCGACCGCGCCCAGGCCCTTGGCCTTGACGCCGAGGTGCACGGCGCCCGCGCTGCGCATCTCGCCGGCGGCTTCGAGCAGCTCGCGGTAGTAGGCGTTGGCCGTGTACACGTTGGTGTTCCCCTTCTGCACGTGGAAGGCCAACGCCCTGCGGATGTGCCGCCGCTGCGTCTCCGCGTCCGGCAAGGGACGCACGCCCGCGATGACGTTCACGGCGGCCTTCGCTTGGAGCTCGGCGATGCGCGGCACGGCGGCGAACCCGAAGCACCCGCCGATGAACGAGCAGTTCTCGACGTCGGGCAGGAAGCACCCGAGGTAAAACTGCAGGCTCGCCTCCTCCGAGATCCGGGCGACGCTCGCGAGGTGCTCCTTCAGGTACGGGTGTGCGCTGGCGCTTGTGGCGACGTCGTACCCGGTGCAGAGCACGACGGCGTCGAAGCGGCGCTTGGAGCCGTCCTGGAACGTCACGACGTCACCCGCGACGCTCTTGACGCCGCCGCGGTTGACGTGGATCGCGCCGTGCGCGATGAGCGGGTAAAACTCGTCGGACACCACGATACGTCGGTTCAGGGGCGCGCCCTTGGGTTGCATGCCGTACCGCGCGAGCTTGCCGTGCTTCAGGCGGAACGTCGCGCGCGCGGCGAGGTTGCGCACCCACAGCGGCTTGTCGTCGCCGCCGCCGCAGAGGCGCAGCGACTGGCCGAAGGCGCCGTGCCTGGGGAAGACCCAGTCCACGTCGCCGCGGATGGACATCGTGGTGCTGTCCGCGGCGCGCGCCAGGTCCACCGCGATCTCCACCGCGGACGACCCGCCGCCAAGCACCAGCACGTCCTTGCCGTGGAAGCGCTCGGCGTCGTAGTACTCCGAAGAGTGCAGCGTCTCGCCCGAAAACGCCTCGTCGAACAGCGCCGACGCGTCGGCGGCGATCTTCGGCTTGCCGAGCGCGCCGGTGGCGACGATGAGGTGCTCCGCGCGCACGACGCGACCGTCCGAGAGCTCGATCTTCCACTCCTCTCGCGAATCCGAGGCGTTTTCGTTTCCCATCGCGTCCGCGGTCACGGAAGTGGTCTTCGCGACGCGCGTCGCGGCGACGACCTCGACGCCGAGCGAAACTCGCCCGCGCAGGTTGTGCTCGTGGACGAATTTGCCGACGTACGCCTCCACGGCTTTGGCGTCGGGGAAGTCCTTCACCCCGGGGTGCCACTCCGTGCCGCTCAGGCGGAAATCATCCTTGTGCTGCTGCAGACGCACGTTTTTGTACGTGTGGTTCCATACCCCGCCGACGCGCTCGGTGCGCTCGAACGCGTGCGCGTCGACGCCGTGATCCTGACACACCTTGACCGCGGTGAGCCCGGCGATACCGCCGCCGATCACCACCACCTGGTGCCTGGAGGCGTGCGCGTTGGCGTCGCCGGAGCCGGGGGGGGGGCACATGTCTATGCGGTCGTTCGGGGAAATCGACGCGCACGAGCGTTCGCTCGGGCGATACGATTGGTTCTGAGGCGCTCGGGACGCCCTCGGTGGTCTGCGCGCGCGGACGGTTGCCGCGCGGTCCGAGCCGGATGCTGACGGTGCCTGTCGGTCTTTCGCGATCGCCGCGGTCGAGCTTCCGCGGACGCTGGCGCTCCTAGAGCTTTCGAGACGACCGGAGGTCGAGAGGAAAGGCAGTGAGAGCGCGTACTGTCGCGCGCACGGATGTGTTCCGTGTGAGAACTCGGGAGGCGGGACGGGCGTCGCGCGCGGGCGGGAAGTGGACAGCCTTCGAAGCGCAGTTCGCGTTTTCTATTGTTTTCTCTCGAGCGGGAGTCAAAAGGCTTTTCCAGCGCGAATTGGCGGGAAAATGGCTCTTTCACGCTTTGGATATGGGGTTCCAGTCACAAGAAAATCAAGTATCGTTCAACCGCGCCCTTCGAAATACCGTCGAACGCCGCCACCCTTGAATGAAAACCGGAAAAAAATGGAATTTTTCACCTCTTGGACATGGGCCGACTTCCGATATCTGAAAATTCTTGGGGTTTCAGACCGGACGTTTTCTCGACTCCGGTGTTTTTTCGGCGGGCGCCAGCGTGTGGCAGGTGACTCGCCACTGTCTAAGAAAAGGGACAAATCCTGGGAACTACTCTCGAGACAATCGGGAAATTTTTCGTTTTCGGGTCAACCAACAGACAGGAATCTCCGACTAAATACAGTAGTCTAGTCATAAATGCACAACCTTGTGACTACATCTCACGTGATTGATGACGTTGAGCTGTGGGACGTGCGTCGCCGGAGTGGCGCGCTTTTTTTAGTGAAAAATCCCTGGATCGAAAAACACCAGCACGTCCGTCTCGCGCGAAAGCGTACGCGTAGACGTATTATCATATAATGGCGGACGCGGGCATAGTAGATGCGTATTAATACGGAGATAGGTCGGTGATACGCCGGTGCTCTCGCGGACGCGTCTTCCGCGTCTTCCGGGGCGTCACGATACGATCGTACGGTACCGTGACACGCGTCAGTAGTCGAACCATCGCCCGAGCGCCTTGGCCGGTTTCGCGCCGCGCGAACCGTCGCCCGCGCGCGCCCTCGCGACGTGCCGGTCCACCAGGTCGTCCGTCGCGTCCCTGCGCTCGAGCCCGCGGCCGGCGACGCGAGCGGGAGCCGCGTCGCCTTCGCGGGGACGCTTCTTCGGAGCCTCGCGCGGAGGCTTCCGCTCGGGAACGAAAGCCGGCTCCCGGCGCTTCGTCGCCGGCTTCGTCGTCGCCGGCGTCGTCGCGCCCCCGCGACGACCGCCGTCCCCGAGCGCTTTCGTGTCGCCTCCGCGCGCGCCATCCGACGCGGCGGCGTCGCCCGCCCCGGAAAGAGACCTCTTCTTGTTCCCCCAGGGCTTCTTGGCCGCGCCCGCGTCTCCCTCGCGCTCGCGCTCGCGGCGCTTCTGCCCGCGCGTCTTCTTTTTCGCCCCATCCGCTTCGTCCCTCGCCGCCGCCTCGCCGCGCGCCTCCCTCTCGGCGTCGCGCTCGCGCTGCGCCTTGTCCAGGCCCTCGCGGCGCCGCTCGAGCTTGCGCACGGCGCGCGCGTCCTCCACCGCGAACTCCACGATCGGCCGCCGCTGCGACGTGAACGTGGTGGGGTTGTTGTTGAGCGCGCGCAGCGCCGCCAGCGCGTGCTCGTGCTCGGCAAACTCCACGAAGCCGATGCCGCGGCTCCGAGGCTTGCCGTTCGCGTCCGGCCTCGTCGGGTCGAAGAGCAGCTTCGCGTGCGTCACCCTCGGGTTGGCCTGCGTGGCGCGCTGCTTGACGGCGTCGAAGAAGACGCGCTTGAGCTGTTTCTGGTCCATCTCAAGGGGCACGTTCCGCACCTGCAGGCGTGTCTTGCTGATGAAAAAGTTCGGGTTCTTCAGCTTCATCGCCTGCTCTTCCTTGGCGCGGCGGCGCTTCTGGATGTCCGTCTGAGACACGCCGCGCGCCGCTGGGCCCTCCTCGTGCACCTGGCCCTCACTCGCGAGGTACAGATTGCGGTTGTCCCGCGGCCCGTCGCGCTTCGCGCGGCCGCCGACGAGGCTCTCCTTCGACCGCTTCTCCGCCAGCGACGCCGCCTCGGACGCGCTCACCGCCAGCGCCACCGCCAGGCGCCGCCCGGCGAGCTTCACGCCGCCGCCCTCCTCCTTCTCCGCCGCCGCCACCGCCGCCGCCGCGGACCGGGGCTCGTGGAAGTCCACGAACGCCGTGCCCTTCGGCCGGCCGGTGGCCTTGTCCACGACCAGGCGGCACGAGCGCACGGCGCCGAACGCGCGCATGCGCTCGTACACCTCCTGCTTCGTCACCTCTGTCGGCACGTCGCGCAGGAAAACAGAAGCGCCCGCCTCGGGCGGCGTCGTCCGCTTCGTGTTTAGGGCGCCGGGAAGCGGAGGGGGCTCGTCGTCCTCGCTCACGACGTCTTCCGCGACGCGCCTCGCGCGCTCCTGCTTCGCCTCGTCTCGCGCATCCTTCAGTTTTCGTTTCGCCTCGAGTCTCGCCTCGCGCTGCGCCTCGCGAGCCTCGCGCCGCGTCGCGCCGCGACGCGCGTCGGCGTCGCGCGTCTCCGCGGGGTTCTCGGCGGCGTCCGGATGCTCCATCACGCGAAGCATCACGCGACGAAGCATGGAGTCATCATCCTCGCTCGTTCGTGGTGGAGCTTCGCCGTCCGCGCGATCGGCGTGCTCGTAGTCGTTTCCCTCCGTCGCGTCGTCCTCGGCATCGTCCTCGTCGTCGCTCGCGGCGGCGTCGTCGCCGGAAGAAGCGTCGTCGTCGTCGTCGTCGTCGTCCGTCTCGGAACCGGAATCGTCGTCGTCGTCGTCGCTTTCGCCGCTGGACGCCTCCTCCCCGTCGCTTTCGCCGCTGGACGCGTCCTCGTCCTCGTCGCTCCCCGCCTCCGCCTCCGCCGCCTCCGCCTCCGCCTCCGCCTTCGCCTTCGCCTCGGCGTAGGAGTGCTTGGAGAGCGCCCAGTCCACCGCCACCTGCCTCCCCGCGATGGCGGCGCCGTTCACCTCGCGGACGGCGCGCTCGGCGTCCGCCTTGGCGGTGAACGCCGCGAACGCGAACCCCTTGGGCTTGCGGTGGAAGTCCCGCGGCACGGTCAGGTCCCACACGAACCCCGCCTCGGAGCACGCCGACCGGATATCCTCGTCCGTCGCCTTGAACGCGAGGTTGCGGATGATCACGCGCCAGCTCTTCGGCTTGGCGCCCTCGCACCCGCCGAGCTGCCGCGCCCACAGCACGGACGCTAGCGCGTCCGGCGCCGCACCAGAACCTCCCGGGTTCGATCCCGGGCCGTCGCCGGCCGCGCCGGCCTTGAGCTTGCCCCGCACTTTCTGCGCCTTGCGCTTGCCCACGCCGGGCATGGACCTGTGCAGCGCGGTCACGGCTTCGCGCGCGACGGCGTCCGAGGCGTACACGACGACGACGACGCCGCGCGTCGCGCCGTCGTGCCTGAGCTTCGCCGCGTCCACCACCAGCTTGGGCGCGGGCGAGAGCACTTCCTCCACCTTCCCGCACGCGCGCGCCGCCTCCAGAGCAGCCTCGGGGTCGATCCCCTCGGGCTCGCCCGCCAGACGGAGGCCCGCGATGGCCACCGAGCGCGCCGCGCGAGACGGCTTGAGCGCTGGGTGAATCGCATCGGCGTCGTCCTCCCCGGCGCGCTTGCGGCGGGCGCGCGGCGCGCCGGGCCCTGCCCCGCCCGCGGAACGCCCCGAGGACGAGACGGGCGGTCCTTTCGGTCGCGCCGCATCCGAGGCTTTGGTCTTGGGGGCGTCGCTGTCGCTCTCCGCGCCGTCGTCGCCGCCGCGACGCGCGTCGGCATCCCCGCCGCCGCCGCCGCCGCTTTTCTCGCCGGGCGCCTGCTTCTCGCCGCCGCGGTCGCCTCCCCGGGCGGACGGTTTCTGCTTCGCGACGTCGATGGTGACCGGCCTGCCGTCCACCTTGAACTGCTTGCTCTTGGCCACCGCCGCGGCCGCGTCCTCGGCCAGCGCGAACTGCACGAACCCGAACCCCTTGCTCTGCCCGCCCGGGCCTTTCTCGGCCACGATGAAGCTCTCCTTCACGGGGCCGATCTCGCCGAAGGCAGCCTCCAGCCCGGCATCCGTGCACGTGTACGGCAGGTTCCGCACGAACACGGTCGTCGGACCTCCCATCGCGCGCGCGAACGTGCCGGAGCGAGCGCGTGTCGTCGGCGTCTGACGCGACAGCCTCCGCGGTCCCGAGACAAGCGCTGGCGCCGACAGTTCAGAAGGTCCTCACGGTCCGCAGCGGGAAGCAGACGCAGGAAATCGAACCGGCGAGCGAACGCGCGTTCTCCGCCTCGTCGAGTGCCACCCTGGCGACGCTTTCTCTCGTCGTCGAGGCGCGCCGCGGCCACTCGACACGCCGCCTGAACACGTCAAGATGGCCTCCATGACCATGTCCGCCTCGCTCGTCTCCCAGCGTGTCGTCGCCCGCAAGGCGACGACCGCCCGCCGCGCGCGCGACGTCCGGGTGCGTCTCTCCCCCCCGCGTGGCCTCCGCCATCGTCGTCGTCGTCTATCCGTCCGTCGCGCGCTGCGAACCGTCGCGCCGCGCTCACCTCCGTGCCTCTTCCGACCCCCAGGTGCTCGCCGCGGCCAAGCAGACCAAGCCCAAGGTCATCGGCAAGGCTGCTGAGCTCCGCCTGATCGGCAAGGCCGTGACCGCCGCGGAGGAGCTCGGCCTGCTCGGCATCGCCGACTCCGTGTCGCTGTCGCAGATCGAGAAGGCTGGCCTGTTGAGCAAGGGCGAGGCGCTCATCTACGATCGCGGCGCGCCGGGCACCATCCTCGCGCTCGGCTTCGTGCTCGCGGCCGCGGGCTCCGCGGCGGTGTACGCCATCCCCGACGACTCCGCCGCGCTCATCGCCGCGCAGGCCGTCGTCGGCGGCGTCTCCGTCGTCGGCTTCGGCGCCGCGCTCACCGGGTCCAACCTCCTCCGCAAGCTGCAGGCGGACTGAAAGAAGCGAGGTGCTGTACGTAGCTACCATATTTTGATGTTGCGCGCGCGCGCCGGTGGACGCTCTTCCCGAGCGCGAATAATACTTTCGTTTATCCTATAAAAAAAACGTCACGAGTCGCGCGGCGCGGGCGCTTCGCCGGCGGCGTCGTACCACCGCCCGGCGACGGGCGAAAACGTCGCGCCGTCTTCGGAGGACGCGTCGGAGGATGCGTTTGCCGATTTCGCGCTCGCGGCGTCGGCGGTGCCCTCGCTCTCCCGCCGCCTCCGCCTCGGCTCGGCGGCGAACCGCACGCGCACGGTGGGCGCCGCCGGGTCCCGCGACCGGAACGCGGTGAAGTGCAGGTGCGGCTCGGGCGAGAATCCGACGCTCCCGCTGGCGCAGATCTTTTGGCCCCGTCGCACACGTTCGCCGACGGCGACGCAGGCGCTCCGCGCGGCGACGTGCACGTACTCCACGTACAAGTCGCCGCCGTTTGGTTTTTCGTCATCCGCGTCGTCGCGCGTCTCCACCTTCAGCATCACGCTGTTCCAGCGGAACAGGTTCGCGGTCGCGATGCCCGTGACCGTCTCCTCGTCCCGCACCTCCACCACCTCCGCGTCCGCGACGGCGAGCACCTCGCACCCGACCGGGCACCGGAAGTCGACGGCGTGCAAGTTCCCGGAGAAGAAGTGCGTCAACCCGCCGTTCTCGCCCTGCGTGCAGAGATACGCGTCAAGACGCGCGGCATTTTCCGAGTCTCCGCCGGGTCTCGACCCCAGCGGGAACCCCAACGCGAGCGGGTGCTCGTCCTCGGGCGCGGGGTGCGTGGACCAGTCCTGCACGTCGCTGTCAATCTCGGCGGTGACGTCGGCGAGGCGCGCGGCGTGCATGATGGTCCGCGGCGGGAGGGTCATGATGAACGTCACGCACTCGCGTTCGACGCCGTCGGCGTTCACGGTGCGTCCCGGCGCGTGCGGCGTGCCGTCCGCCCGGAGCACGGGGTGGTCGTACACCGTGACGTACGCCACGCGCGCCTTGCCGGAGGCATTCACCACGGACAGAATGCCCGACTCGGGGTCCACCGCCAGGTCGGGGAACACCGCGTCGGCGTCGTAATCGCGCGGGTCGATGCGCTCGTGCCCCAAGCACCAAGGCGCATCCACCCCGTGCGCGATGACGCACCCGGGGCCAGCTTCGGAGACGAAGTTGTGAGGGCCCTTCGGCGTAGACCCGAGCGCATCTCTCGCGTGCGAGATTTTGCCTCGCCGCTTCGCGCCTCCCTTCGCGCGGCGCCGCATCCCGCCAGCGCCGCGCGCCCTCGACAGTGAGAGCCCTCGCACTTTTTCCGAGAACGCGCGTTTCGGAGCAGGCTTTATCCGCGTTTCGAGCGATGACGTCGACGCCACAGTTCGCGCGGCGAGGCGGCACGATGGCGTCCACCGCGATGGCGTCCGCGCCCTCGCTCGCGCTCGCGGGACACGCGTCGAGGCTGACGCGTCCTTCTCGCGAGCGCGTCGCGTTTCGTCGGTCCGCCGCGTCCACGTGGCGCGTGTCGGCGGCGAGGGCCTCGGACGCGACGATGGGCCTGGACGTGCGGGACGACGAGGGCGAAGACGACGAGGAGGACGCGCGCCGCGAGCCCACGCCCGAGGAGCTCGACGCGGAGGCGCGCGTGCTTTTACAGTGGCCGGAACTCAGCGCGCAGGTCCGCGCGTTCACGGCCACGACGCTCGGGTACCGCGCGTGCGATCCCGCGCTCCCTCTCGGCGCTGACTTCGAGGCCTCGCGGCGTCTGCTGGCCGAGACGACAGCCGCCGCCGCGCTTAAGCGCGCGGGCCGATTACAAAGGGAGGCGTTCGAGGGCACCAGGGACATCAGGCCCTGGGTGCTGGGCGCGCGACGGGGGCGCGTCTTGTCCGGCGGGTCGCTCGCGGACATCGCCACGACGAGCGCCGCCGCCGGGACGGTGCGCGCCGAACTCGGCGCGGCGCCTCGTACCGAGAACGGAGATGCCGGAGACGCCGGAGACGCGCTCGCGGCGGAGACGCTGGAGTCGCTCCGCGACCTCGCTGAGCCCCTTGAATCGATTCCGGCGACGCTCGAGCCCGAGATCCGGCGGTGCGTCGCCGTTCCGGGCGGGACCGTGCGTGACGACGCCAGCGATACGCTGAGGGAGATCCGCGAGGCGCGGCGGGAAACGGAAACCGGCCTGCGCGCGCTGCTTCTGGAAAAAGCCGCCTTCCTGGCGCGCAAGAACTTCGCCGAGCGCGCGCAGGTGGTGAGCAGGCTGGGGCGCGAGTGCATCCCCATGAAGGCGGGCGCGCAGAGCGAGATGGACGGCGTCGTGCTCGGCGCCTCGGGGACGGGCGCGACCGTGTTCAAGGAGCCCGCTGAGGCGACGCCGCTGAACAACCGGCTCATGGAGCTCGCCGCCGAGGAGGAGGCGGAAACCGAGCGCGTGCTGCGCGCGCTCACCGAGCAGGTCCTGGGCGCGGACCGCGGCGAGGCGCTGCTGCGCGCCACGCAGGCGCTCGCGGACCTGGACCTCGCCGCCGCGCGCGCGGAACACGCAGACTGGCTCTCGGCGAAGGCGCCGCGGCTCTTCCGGGTGGGCAACGAGACCTCCGGGAACGCCGCCGCCGGGAACGAGGCGCGCGATTCCGCGGCGCTGCGCCTCCCCGGGATGCAGCACCCGCTCCTGCTGCAGCCGCGTCTGCCTGCGCTGCCGCGCGGCGGCAAGGTGGGCGAGGACGAGGAGGTGGATGGGTGGGAGAGCGGTGACGACTCCGAGAAGGCGCAGGAGGCTTCGGAGGATGAGGCTTTGGAGGTGACGACGCCGCGGGTGCGGACGCGCGCGGAGGCGACGGATGTCGTCCCGGTGGATTTCTGTCCCCCGCCCGACACGCGGCTCGTCGCCATCACCGGTCCGAACACAGGCGGCAAGACGGCGTCGCTCAAGGCCCTGGGGCTGGCGCTGCTCATGGCGCGCGCCGGCCTGCACCTCCCGACGGACGCGCGCGAGACCGCGGCCGTGCCGTGGACGTCGCGCGTGCTGGCGGACCTGGGCGACGCGCAGAGCCTGGACCTCGACGGCGGGCTCTCCACGTTCAGCGCGCACCTCACGCGCCTGCGCCGCATCCTTGCCGCCGCGCGGGACACGCGCGACGCCGTGGTTGTCCTGCTTGACGAGCCGGGCGGCGGTACGGACCCCGCGGAGGGCGCTGCGCTGGCCGCCGCCGTGCTCCGCGCCTCGGCGGAACGCTCGACGCTCACGGTGGCGACGAGCCACTACGAGGAGGTGAAGGCGCTCGCCGGCGGAGTGAAGCGCGACCTCCTCGCGCCCGTCGGCGGCGAAAACGAAGGGGAGGCGCCGCCTCCTTTCCCCGGCGCGGCGAACGCCGCGGTCGAGTTCGACACCGCGACGCTCCGCCCGACGTACCGCCTGCTGTGGGGCACCTCCGGCGAGTCCAACGCGCTCGCCGTCGCGAGAGGCCTGGGACTGGAGGAGGCGCTCGCCGAAGCCGCCGAGCGGCGATGGCGCCGGGGCCGTGCCGCCGACGGCGCCGACCCCGACGCCGGCGAGGACCTCGCCGAGCTCGCCTCCGCGCTGGAGCGCGAGCGCGGAGTGCAAGAGGTGCGCGCCGCCAGGGCCCTGGAGGCGCTGGACAGGGCGCGGGACCTGCACGCGGACGTCACGCGCCGCGGCGCCGCGCGGCTTCACCTGCGCGCGAGCCTGGCGGTGGACGCCGCGGCGGCGCGCGGCGTCGCCGGCGCGGCGGAGGCGCAGAGCGTCCTGGCGGCGGCGGCGACGCGCGAGGCGATCGACGCCGCCGCCGACGCGCTGATGCCCGACGGCTGGGTCCTGGACGCGGCCACCGGGGACGCCGTCCCCGGCCGCCGCCGGCGGCGGCGGCGGAACCCCGAGGACGCGCGGTCGCGCGACGACGACGGCGTGAGCTTCGACAGCTTCGACAGCATCGACGAACCCGCGTGGGTCCCGCGCGTCGGGTCGACGGTGACGGTGCGGCGCATGGGCGGCGCCGAGGCGGAGGTGGTGGACGTCGACGAGCTCGCGGGGGAGGTGGTGGTGCGCATGGGGAGTATCACCTCGCGCGCGCCGCTCGCGGGGGTGTCGCCGGTGGTGGGGAAGTACTAGCTCGCTAGCTAAAAAGCGAGAAAGTAGCTCGTAGAAAGCGATCTGGACTTGTAGCTAGTACCGTAGCTAGACATTCAAACGTTCATGGCGACGCATTCTCGGTTCACGTTTAACCCCAGCTTCTTCATTTTCGACTCGCAGCACGTGCACCTGCGCAGCCCTGGGTTGAAAACCCCCACGCCGTCGGCGTTGAAAGGGGCGAACACCACCCTGCCGTCGCCCGCCACAGCGGCGCCGGCAAATTTCCAGTCCGAGCTGATCGTGGCGCTGATGTCCACCAGCGTGAAGCTGTCGTCCGTCGGATCGAACACCCCCACGCCGTCGGCGTTATAAGGGGCGAACACCACCCTGCCGTCGTCCGCCACAGCGGCGCCCTCAAATTTAGAGACCAAGTTG
>Ga0181564_10004183_pt1 | contig 12284 bp, 10 predicted proteins | sample 011ome_24_FD_134512 | JGI IMG/M metagenome (GOLD analysis project Ga0181564, IMG submission 134512) | Coastal salt marsh microbial communities from the Groves Creek Marsh, Skidaway Island, Georgia - 011513CT metaG (megahit assembly) | ecosystem: Environmental > Aquatic > Marine > Intertidal...
AATATCACCCGTCCTGATCGGGATAGAGCTCTTAGCACCTCAGGGGCGATACAAGTACGACTAAGCGCGGCCAGTTTGCTGAAGACAGGTGAGCCGATATCCCAGCTTATCGCGAGCCCTCTGCGTCGAGCCCAAGAAACTGCAAGTTTGATGGCGAACCTTACGGGCTACAATGGCGAACTGATGACTTGGGACGAACTCGCGCCGAACGGCGACCTGGATCTGGTAATAATCGCTCTCCTGCGCAGCGGTTATTCTAATCCGCTGCTGGTCACTCACCAGCCGTTTGTCAGTCGGTTGATTCAACGTCTCACTGGTGAATTGGTTATGATGGATACAGCGTCCATTGTCTCCATAACACTGGACCCACATAGACCCGAATCGAGTAAGTTGGAATGGCTGATACAAGCACGAAGATAAGCGAAAAGCAGGCGGTGAACGCGGCCAGGCAATTCAAGGCGCGACAATTTTTGAGCGCATCATTGCTGCTGAGCGTTTTTGGCTCTTCCTTCGCGCTAGAGACCAACAGCGACGCTATGCTGATTCAACTCTATCCGCGCTCGCAGTTGGTCGATAGTGCCGAGGAAGAGTCCGTCTCTACCCACCGTATCATGCTCGGCGCACTAGAGAGAGTGAATCATGAAATCACGCCCGAGGCCTCTCGATACGTTCAGGGAAAGCGCATTCGCAAGACCTATCTGCTGGTCGATGAGCAGCGCACCAACCTGGTTTTTGGATTCTATGTCGACCAACTGGCGCGCCAAGGGCAGGTACTCTATGAATGTGCTGGACGGGCCTGCGGGAGCAGTAATGATTGGGCCAACGGCGTATTTGAACGGCGCATTCTCTATGGCCCTGAACAATACCAGCATTATAGTGTTGGTCTGGTAAAGGATCAGTACCTGGCGATTTATGTCGCACAGCGGGCAACCGGACAGGTGTATGTTCATGTTGATATTATCAAGGCGCAACCCGGGACAACGAATCAGGATTTAGCCTTGGATTCGACGGACCTGTTGCAGGTGTTGATGTCAGGCATAAGCGTCAAACTTGATCTGAAGCCCAGTGAAGCAGTGACAGCGAATCTGGCGAATGCGTTGGAACTCAACAAAAGGGTCAGAGTCTACCTGGTGGGTCATGATCGGCTGCGATCCGGTGAAACGATCCCGGACTCATTGTCTCGAACCGCGGCGATAGCAGAGGAGGTGCGGCGAAGACTTATCGAATTGGGTATTGACGCTTCTCGTCTGCAAGCCTTTGGCGTTGGGCCCTTGTCGCCTGGAATGGACACGCCATCTAGACTAGAAGTGGTGCTGATGGACGAAGGGTCAAACGCGGAGTAAGTCGAAGGTTTGCCGCCATTCAGCTGGATGACAGATTAAGCAGGGACATGAACTCCATGCGGGTGGCGGCGCTATCTCTGAAAGCACCGAGCATCACAGAGGTTTTCATGACCGAATTCTGTTTCTCGACGCCACGCATCATCATACACATGTGCTTGGCCTCGATGATCACGCTGACGCCAGAGGCGCTGGTTACTGACTGAATGGCCTCTGCGATCTGCTTGGTCAAATTTTCCTGAATTTGCAGGCGCCTGGCATACATGTCCACCACACGGGCGACCTTGGACAGGCCCAGGACCTTACCAGTCGGAATGTAAGCCACGTGGCATTTGCCGATGAAGGGCAACATGTGGTGCTCGCACATCGAGTAGAGTTCGATATCCTGGACTATGACCATTTCATTAGTATCTGACTCGAACAGAGCGCCATTGACGACCTGGTCCAGGGTCTGACGATAGCCTTGAGTCAGAAATGTCATTGCCTTGGCGGCCCTTTCTGGCGTGTCAATCAGGCCCTCACGCTGGGGGTCTTCGCCGATCTCGGTCAAAATTTTAGTAAACGCGTCTTGCATACTTCTCTGGTCCAGATTTTATTAGCGCTACCCTAAGCGAATCTCTCGAACGGGTAAAGGGGGTCGAGACATATGATTACGACAACGCAGCAGTTTTGGCTCACTTCGGGTTATAATCGGATGCCGAACGGGAGCAATGTATGCCAGGAAACACAATTGGGGATGTATTCAGGGTGACCACTTTTGGTGAGAGCCACGGCTTAGCGCTTGGCTGTATCATTGATGGTTGTCCGCCCGGAATGACATTAAGTGAATCGGATCTGCAAGAGGATCTGGACCGTCGGAAGCCCGGTACCTCGAAATACGCGACGCAGCGCAAGGAAGCTGATCAGGTGAAGATTCTTTCTGGCGTATTTGAGGGCGTTACCACTGGCACACCGATTGGCTTGCTGATTGAAAATCAAGATCAAAAATCCAAGGACTATTCAAGCATCAAGGATCTGTATCGGCCGGCACATGCTGACTATACCTATGCGCAGAAGTATGGCATTCGAGACTACCGCGGAGGCGGGCGGTCTTCAGCTCGAGAGACCGCGATGCGAGTTGCGGCAGGGGCTGTGGCCAAAAAGTATCTTGCACTTGAACACGGTATCTTGGTCAGGGGGTATATGGCCCAGATGGGCGACCTGAGCCCGCAGACGATTGATTGGGACCAGGTGGAACAAAATCCTTTTTTCTGTCCCGATCCTGCCTTGGTACCACGCCTTGAGCAAATGATCGATACTTTACGTCGAGAAGGTGATTCCATCGGCGCTCGAATCAATCTCGTCGCCTCGGGCATGATGCCAGGGCTTGGTGAGCCGGTATTTGATCGTCTTGATGCGGACATAGCCCACGCTATGATGAGTATCAATGCTGTCAAGGGCGTGGAAATTGGCGCAGGCTTCGCGTCGATTTCTCAAAAAGGCTCTGAACATCGCGATGAAATGTCACCGAACGGTTTTACTTCGAACAATGCGGGGGGCATTCTGGGCGGTATCTCCTCAGGTCAGGACATTACAGTGAGCATCGCCTTGAAGCCGACTTCGAGTATTACCAAACCCGGACAGAGTGTGGACAGTGCCGGTCAGGCCGTTGAGGTTGTCACCAAGGGGCGCCATGACCCCTGCGTGGGTGTCCGGGCGACGCCAATTGCCGAAGCCATGCTGGCGATAGTTCTGATGGATCACTTGCTGCGCCATAGAGCCCAGAATGCCAATGTTGTGACAGTCGGACCAAGGTTCTAGTCAGCGTTTTCTCCCAACAAGTCCATGAATGCCAAGGCTGCATTGGATAGGGTACGTTGTAGATGGTGAATGACCCCTAGCTGGCGCTCTATCTGGATCTCAGGGACTGATAATACTCGGATCGTGTCATCCAGCATGCTGCGTGGCAGAACGCTCCAGCCAAGGCCGATGGTGATCAACATTTTGATGGTCTCAAGATAGTTTGTGGACATGCTGACTTGAATCGGTAGTCCCTGGTCATCGAACAGCTGTTTGATGATACGACCGGTAAAGGTGCTCATGTCTGGTAGTATTGCGGGAAAGGCCGCGATTTGCTCAAGACTTGAATGTGTATAGCTGCCCAGCGCATGATCGGGTGCACAGACAAACACCAGATCGTCCTTCCAAATGGCGCGAGAGGCCAAGCGCTCGTGTGGCTTAGGTGCCATGGTGATGATGCCAAGCTCGAGATTACCCTGGACGATTTGCTCGTGGGCGATCTCCGAATCCATGAAGTGCAGGTCAAGAGCCACTTGTGGAAACCGTTCCGAGTAGGTCTTTAACACCTTGGGTAATCGCCATAAACCGATATGATGGCTGGTTGCCAACGACAGGCGACCGGTCACGCTGCCGCTGAGATTGCGAATCGCCCTTTGCGTGTCCTCGACGTCCTGCAAGATCAGGCGAGCACGAGGGCTGAATGCCCGGCCGGCCTCTGTTAAACCGATGATTCGCCCAATTCTATCAAACAGGCGAACGTTTAACTGACTCTCCAGTAGCGCAATACGTTTGCTGACGGCGGGTTGGGTCAGGTGCAGTCGATTAGCGGCAATGGAGAAGGAGCCGGTTTCCGCAACGGCGACGAAGGCTTTAATACTCTCGAGATCGATCATTCCGGCTACTTATAGAGTCAATAAGAAATTGGCATTTGTGTTATGGACGATTTGATCATAGCATCGTCGCCTTTCGGTCAACAGGGCGCTTATCACACCAGATATCACTCAAAAGGTACCGGTTACTCACAAAAGCCGTCAAGGCAATTGAAAATTATGGAGAATGCAGTGGACAAGGTTAACGTCGCTATCGTTGGTGCGACCGGCGCGGTCGGGGAAGTTATGCTGGAAATATTAGAGGAACGACAGTTCCCCGTGGACGAACTGGTCCTGCTCGCCAGCGAAAAATCCGCAGGTAAGACCCTGCAATTTAAGGGTAAGTCGATTCGCGTGGAGAATTTAGCGACTTTTGATTTCAGTCATACCCACATCGGCTTGTTTTCAGCCGGCGGCTCTGTGTCTGCAAAGTATGCCCCCTTGGCAGCGTCACAGGGGTGCGTTGTGATAGATAACACCTCCTGCTTTCGCCGTGATCCAGAAATTCCGCTGGTGGTACCCGAAGTTAATCCTGCGCGCATTGCCGACTATGGAGTTCGCAATATCATCGCTAATCCGAACTGCTCAACCATTCAAATGCTTGTTGCCCTGAAGCCGATTCAGGACGCAGTCGGTATTGCGCGTATCAACGTGTGCACCTACCAGGCGGTATCCGGTACGGGTAAACGCGGAGTGGAAGAGCTGGCTGGTCAGACGGCACGTCTGCTCAATGGCCAAGAAATCGAACGCAAGGTTTATACGAAACAAATCGGCTTCAATGCGATTCCTCATATCGGTAACTTTGAGGACAATGGCTATACTAACGAAGAAATGAAGATGGTCTGGGAAACGCATAAGATCCTTGAGGACGAGAGCATCCAGGTTAATCCGACCTGCGTTCGCATCCCAGTGTTCTATGGACATTCTGAGGCGGTGCACATACAAACAAGAGCGCCATTATCAGCGGCAGCGGCGCGAGAACTCTTGTCCAGGGCGCCGGGTGTCACCCTGATCGATGAGGCTGTGGACGGGGGGTATCCCACTGCGGTATCCGATTCGGCTGGCAAGGACCCAGTTTTTGTTGGGCGCCTAAGGCAAGATATCTCAGCGCCAAATGGTCTAAACATGTGGGTCGTTTCCGATAATGTCAGAAAAGGCGCCGCCCTCAATAGTGTACAAATTGCGGAAATTTTGTTAAAAAGGCTTTAATTATAGAGGCTTATAGCGTTAAGTGTAGACCGTTTCTAGGTTTTTTATTCGAACCATCATGGCGACATGGGATTCGTTTCGATACCAGAAACGGCCGCGTTGGTGCAAAGACCTCGTTGGTGCAAAGACCTCGTTGGTTCAAAGACAAGGAAGCGTGAGAATGATTCAGCGGAAACTGGTTTGCGCGGCACTATTACTTGCATGGGCTACTTCACCTGCTTTTGGGTTGGGTCTTGGTAGTCTTGATCTTCAATCTGCACTGAATCAGCAATTTGTCGCAGATATCGAATTGACCAATACCCAGGGCTTGGAAATTGAGGAGATACTTCCCCGCCTGGCCGCTCAGCAAGACTTTGATCGGGTCGGCATTGAGCGTAATTATGTACTGATGGACTTGAGATTCAAGGTCGTTCAGACCGAAGACCGCGACAAGATTCTTCGGGTTACGAGTACTCGACCCATCACCGAACCCTTTCTGAATTTCCTGGTTGAAGTGCTTTGGCCTAACGGTCGTATTCTTCGTGAGTATACTGTGCTGCTTGATCCGCCCGTATTTACTGATGAGGGCGTAGCGCCGTTGCGGGTTACCGAAACCTCGCCATCGCAGGCCGAGCCGGCTGAGCCAAGTGAACCCTTCGGGGGGGCAGCGGCTGATTCAAGTGCTGATCCAACTACTTATCCAATCGCTTATCCAACTACCGACTCAGACTCTGCTGAGATGGAAGAGGTCAGAGAACCTGGTTACGGCATGACGGGTGCTGGCGATACGCTATGGTCGATAGCCTCGAGGATGCGCCCGAGCAACCGAGTTAGTGTTGATCAGACCATGTTGGCGCTGCAAAGAGCCAATCCTGATGCCTTTATCAATAATAATATCAATCTGCTCAAGGCGGGATACGTTCTTCGTATTCCTGATGAGGCAGAAATTCAGCGTGAGAGCCAGGCCGAAGCCCTGAGAAGAGTGCGCCAACAGAACGATGAATTTGCTGATTACAGTATTGGTATACCGGTTGCCCAGCTGGATGCCGCTGGCCGTCAGCCGACCGTGCGTCCCGCCGAGTCCAGCGAGGATGACAGCGGCGAACTGAAGGTGCTGGCTTGGGAGGAGGATGAAGAGATAGGTTCGAGTGCCGGTTCCGCCGGCGATGCTGATGCTGAGACTGCCACTAACAGCGGCAGCAGTCCCGTGGAAACGGGCTTGGCGGTAGCCAGAGAGGATCTTGACAGGGCTCAGCGTGCCAATGATGAACTGAATATTCGAATGAATGACCTGGCAAACCAGGTTGAAACGCTCAGTGAACTGATCAAACTGAAAGATGACCAGTTGGCAGCGCTTCGCGCCGAAGTTGAAAGAATCCAGCTGGCAGAATCCAGTCGGCCAGTCAATAAGCCGACACCAACCAACTCGAGCACTGGGTTACTCAGTAACCCCTATGTGTTTGGTAGTCTGGGCCTCTTGCTGGTGGCTGCTATTGCCGGTGGCTTGATTGTGCGCAAGCGTCGTCAAAGTCGCGCAATTCTGGCAGATGAGCTAGCGCATGCCCAGCTCCATTCGGCATCGTCAGGCGTTGAGAAAAGACAAGACAAGGTGGCGGCTGTCGAGTCAGCGGCGCAGGTTGAGGAGTTTGAAGACGATACTAGTCCGCAGACCTCGGATGTGATGGGTGAAGTGGAAATTTACATCGCCTATGGGCGCTTTCAGCATGCCATCAGCTTTCTGCAGAAGGCTATCGCTGCTGAGCCAGATCGCGCAGACATACGCGTCAAATTACTGGAAGTCTATGTCCAAACCGAAGACGTCGACGCCTTCAATGAGGCTTTCGATGAACTCTGCCAATTAGGAGATGAGGACGCGATTAAGCAGGGCCGAACCCTGCAGGCAAAACTGCCTGGGGCAGTCGCGCTGAGTGCCGACAGCGTCGCGATAGAGGCAGCGATGGTCGGCGGGGCAGCGAGCCTGGCTGGCGCGCAGGCAAATGAGGATGAATTGTCTTTTGATCTTGATGATCTTGACAGTGAAACTGATGACACTGTGTTTGATTTTCAGGGCGCTGACGACCTTGAGCTCGATGTGGCGGGTGAAGCTGCACCCTTCGAGCAGGCTGCTGATCAGCCAGCGAGTGAGCTGAGCGATGATTTGGATCTGGATCTGGATTTGGATCTCGATGGTGAGTCTCTGGACCAGCCTCTGGCTTCGGCGCCGGGTCAGGATGGGGCCGTTGAGCTGGGTGACGACTTATCTTTCAGCCTTGATGAAAGTGCATTAGATGACAGTGATTTAAAGGGCGGGCTCGATCGATTAGCGACGGCAGAATCAGTCGACACTGAAGATACCCTCTCGTTTGATCTCGATGATGAATTGGATCTGGAGCTGGATGAGGATTTCGAGCTTGAGTTCGACGAAGACATGGAGTCGAAGCTCAACCTGGCTCGAGCCTATGTTGACATGGGTGATGCTGAATCAGCGCGCCGAACATTGGAAGAAGTCATAGCGGCGGGTTCCGATGCCGAAATCAGGGAAGCCCGAGCTTTGCTCGAGCAGGTGGGATAGGCTTAGCTCAGAGTTTTGCGGGTCTGATCGGCAGCCTGAGCGGCTAAGGAGTTGTAGAGTTTGAGTCGAATTGCGTTGTGTCTGAGTTATTCGGGCTCTCAATTTCATGGTTGGCAGGCTCAACGTGACGGCAATACCGTGCAGCAAACCCTGGAGGCGGCACTGTCTCGGATTGCTGATCAAGAGATTCGTGTGATCTGTGCCGGTCGCACCGATACCGGTGTCCATGCCACTCGCCAAATAGTCCACTTTGATACCATTGCTGAGCGACCGGAGAAAGCCTGGGTACTGGGCGTGAATGCACACCTGCCTGAGACTGTTGCGGTGAAATGGAGTCGGCCCGTGGACGATGGGTTTAACGCCCGTTTTAGCGCGACTGCACGTCGATATCTGTATTGCATCCACAATACAATGGTGCGTTCTGCCATTGGTGCAGGAATGTTTACGCGGGAGTATCGATCACTGGATGCTGTCAGGATGCATCAGGCCGCTCAGGCCTTGGTCGGCGAACACGACTTTTCGGCCTATCGTGCCGCTAAGTGTCAGTCAAAAACACCCATGCGCAACGTTCAGGAGATTTCGGTCACTCGACAGGGTGAAATGGTCCTGTTGAATGTTAAAGCCAGCGCTTTTTTGCATCATATGGTTCGCAATATTGCCGGTGTTCTCATGGATATAGGGGCGGGCGAACAATCAATCGACTGGGCTGCGCATCTATTGGCAGGCCGTGATCGAACCTTGGGCGCCATGACGGCTCCACCCCACGGTCTATATTTGGTCGATGTGGTCTACCCTGAAGTCTTTGATTTACCTCGTGGACCAGTAATGCCCTACTTTTTTGCTGCCCAATAACCCTCGTCGCGTTACCCACGTGAAAGATTGGTGGTAAACTCTCGGCCTTTTTCAATGACTGGAAAATCGAGCCCTATGGTCACCCGCGTCAAAATCTGCGGTATCACTCACCCTGATGATGTCGCGATGGCGGTCGAAGCGGGTGCTGATGCCCTTGGTTTTAATATGTATGGGCCCAGTCCGCGGTATGTAGATGTGACCGAGGCGCAAAGATTGTGCGCGCTGGTGCCGGTATTTGTGAGTCGCGTGGGCCTTTTTGTCAATCATTCCCGCGAGCAAGTGAGTGCTATTTGCCGCCAAGTGCCATTCGACCTATTACAATTTCACGGCGATGAATCGAACGAGTTTTGTGCCAGCTTTGATCGTCCGTTCATTAAAGCTATTAGGGTCGCGCCCGAGGATGATGTGGCCGAACGAGTGGCCGAATATCCAGATAGCCATGGTGTACTCCTTGATGCTTACACCGATGGTCTATATGGCGGTACTGGCCGTACAATTGACTGGCAACAATTACCGGTTTTGCAAAAGGCGGTGATCCTAGCTGGCGGCCTCAATCCGGATAATGTAGCCGCAGCAATTGCCAGCGTCGCGCCTCACGGAGTCGATGTGAGTGGCGGGGTAGAGAGGACCAAAGGCCGAAAGGATCCCGGCAAACTGCTGGACTTTATAAGGGCGGTTCGTGCCGCAGACCTCAACAGATAAATGACAACGACGCTCAACCGAGTAGATGGGTTGAGGGTAGGTTAGCCGACAAAACGGCAAGGTAAACAGATGACACTGATGAACCAGGAAAGGCAGGCAGGAAAAGACAAGCTGACGGCGGGTACCAATGAGGCGCTGACGGTGATGCCAGACGAGAAGGGCCACTTTGGGCCTTATGGTGGGCAATTTGTCTCGGAAATTCTGATGACCGCACTGGCAGAGCTAGATCAAGCCTATCGGCACCTGAAAAATGACAAAAACTTTCTGGCGGAGTTTCATCATGACTTGGAGCACTATGTAGGTCGGCCATCGCCCTTGTATTTCGCCGAGCGATTGACGAAGCAGGTAGGGGGTGCGCGCATAATGCTCAAGCGCGAGGACCTGAATCATACAGGTGCGCACAAGATCAATAACTGTATTGGTCAGGCACTTTTGGCCAAATATATGGGTAAACCTCGAGTCATTGCCGAGACTGGTGCCGGCCAGCACGGCGTTGCTTCCGCCACAGTAGCGGCGCGTTTTGGCTTGAAGTGCCGAGTTTATATGGGCAGTGATGATATTGCGCGACAAAGCCCGAATGTCTACCGAATGAAGTTACTTGGCGCGGAAGTGGTCCCTGTCACCAGCGGTTCACGCACCTTGAAAGATGCCTTGAGCGAGGCTATGCGTGACTGGGTCACGAATGTTGATGATACCTATTATATTATTGGTACTGTTGCCGGCCCGCATCCTTACCCGATGCTGGTGCGCGATTTCCAGTCGGTGATTGGTGTAGAAGCCAGGGCCCAGTGTCTGAAGCAGTTCGGTATGTTGCCGAACGCCGTGGTCGCCTGCGTCGGCGGTGGCTCTAACGCTATGGGTATATTTCATCCGTTTCTTGAGGACTCAGCGGTTCGACTGATTGGTGTCGAACCTGCGGGCAACGGGCTTGAAACCGGTCAGCACGCCGCGCCGCTCAGCAAAGGCAGTATTGGTATTTTGCACGGCAATCGTACTTATCTGATGCAAGACAGAGATGGCCAGGTACTCGACACCTATTCCATTTCAGCAGGACTGGATTATCCCGGCGTCGGACCAGAACATGCTTGGTTGAAAGACATAAAACGGGCTGAATATGTTGCAGTGGGTGATCAACAGGCAATGCAGGCGTTTCGGCAGTTGAACCGTCTTGAAGGTATTTTGCCGGCCCTGGAGTCAGCCCATGGACTGGCCTATGCAATGGATCTTGCGGCGACCATGGATAAAGACGAGATTGTCATCGTTAATCTGTCGGGTCGAGGTGATAAGGATATTCCAACCATGGCTAAGATCGATGGCATACGCCTTGACTAAACCAAAGAACCCGGGAGTAGTAGTTTGAGTCGCATTGCTGATTGTTTTCAACGCCTCGCTGACCAGCGTCAAAAGGCCTTGGTGGTATACGTTGTCGCCGGCGACCCGACCCCTGACATTACTGTCCCTCTGCTGCACGACATGGTTGCCAGTGGTGCCAGTATCATCGAGCTCGGCGTGCCCTTCACTGATCCTGAGGCGGAAGGGCCTGTGATTCAGCTGGCACACGAACGCGCCATGCGGCACAGAGTCAGTTTACGAGATACTATCAGTATGGTTGCTCGGTTTCGCGAACAGGACAAGGTCACGCCGGTCGTCCTGATGGGGTATATCAATCCGATTGAAGCCATGGGTTATGAGGCTTTCGCTGCAGCTGCCGCCAATGCTGGGGTTGATGGCACTATTTTGGTGAATGTCCCACCCGAAGAAGGTCAAGTACTGGATAACGCGATGCTGAGCCAGGGCCTGGATCCTATCTACCTGCTGGCGCCCACGACTCCTGAGGCGCGCGCTCGACTGATTTTCGATCGGACCCGAGGATTCACCTACTACGTGTCGGTGAAGGGCACCACCGGCGCTGGGAATCTTGACATAAAAGAGGTTAGCCAGCGGCTCGCCGCCTTTAAAGCTTATGCAACAAGCCCGATTGTGGCTGGTTTTGGGATCAAGGATGGCGAGTCTGCGGCGCAAATTGCCAGAGTCGCTGATGGTGCCGTGGTCGGCACAGCGCTCGTTAGTTTAATGGCGGCAAATGAGAAGGATCCGGCTCGGCTGCGTGAGGCCGTCTGCGCTTTGGTGGCTGACATGCGCTCAGCGATGGACGCTGTCTGCTGATTATGAACCTGGCTGACTGGCTGCAGCGCATAGAGCAGCAACATCCGGTGAAATGGGACCTGGGTTTAGCCCGAGTCGGAGAGGTAGGGCGACGCATGGACGTCTTAACCCCGGCACCACTGACCTTTCTGATCGCGGGTACCAATGGCAAAGGTTCGACCTGTGAATATATAGCTCGGCTGTGTCGTGGTCGGAATCTGACTGTCGGCAAGGCAACTTCGCCACACCTGCAACGGTTCAATGAGCGTATTGAGATTGATGGTGAACCAGCGTCAGACGCGCTTATCTGTGCCGCATTTGAAGCCATAGATGCGAGCCGCAAGGAAATATCGCTCAGTTATTTCGAGTACGGCGCTCTGGCCTCCCTGCTGATCTTTAAACAACTGGCCGTTGATGTTGCTGTTCTCGAGATTGGCCTGGGTGGTCGTCTTGATGCCATGAACATTGTTGATCCTGATGTCTCAGTCATCACTCGAATAGCCCTTGATCACCAGTCCTGGTTAGGCGATACCCGTGAGCTGATCGGTGCCGAGAAAGCCGGTATTTTGCGTGCTGGCAAGCCTTGCGTGTTGGTAGACAGAGCACCGCCCAAGTCCATCCTTGAGCAGGCCGGACGCTTGCAGGCCCCGGTGTTCAGCCTTGGCGTTGATTTTGATCTAGACCAGCAGACGCTATGGCTCACTGAGACTCACGAAATAAAGCAGTATGCCGGGCTACCAATGCTCCACTTGCCCTCTGATAGTCTTGCGGCGGCGACCCAGGCGGTCGCCTGTGCCGGTCTTACATTGACTATTGAAGACGTTCAGCTAGCCGCAA
>Ga0181564_10004207_pt1 | contig 12226 bp, 12 predicted proteins | sample 011ome_24_FD_134512 | JGI IMG/M metagenome (GOLD analysis project Ga0181564, IMG submission 134512) | Coastal salt marsh microbial communities from the Groves Creek Marsh, Skidaway Island, Georgia - 011513CT metaG (megahit assembly) | ecosystem: Environmental > Aquatic > Marine > Intertidal...
CCGATACGATCAGGAGGCCGCTAATCAATAGCTTTCTGGGAGATAATTTTCTCAATGGGTACACTATAAAAGAACAAAGGGCATAGGCCACCAAAATATCGCCATACCAAATTAAGTGAGCATGAAGCAGGCCAATAAGCAGCAGTATAAGGTTTCTGGTATAATGTAATTTGAGAGACGAGCCTGTAAATAATTCTTTTTTTTCTGTAATTAAGATAATACCCGCACCAAATAATATGGAAAAAATACTCATGAATTTTTGATCAGCAAATAAGTGACTGAGTATCCAGGTTATTTTATTTAACCCGGTTAAATCTCCAAAGGCAAGTGGGTTGTTATAAGCAGCACTTGGCATAGCAAAACTTTGAATATTCATAATTAGAATACCCAAAATTGCGATACCTCTGAGTAGATCTATTGATTGTATTCGATTAGTTTTTTCAACTGGGTTCATGAGTGTGTTTGGTCAGGAATTAGGATACTATTGACGTGTGACAATTACGTATATTATACTTCAAAATTATTGAATGTATCAAGAATAATCGCAAGGATTACAACACATGCAGACTAAGAATATCAACATAAAAGTAGAACTTGATAACGATCATATTCCATCGAGCATTGAGTGGACGGCGGATGATCTGCAGGGAATGGACGAGGCCTCATGTCGCGCTATGCTACTATCGCTATGGGATAATCGTAGTAAAGATACCTTGAAGTTAGATCTTTGGACGCGAGATATGACCGTAGATGAGATGAAGATTTTCTTTCATCAAACCCTAGTTAGTATGGCCGATACCTTAGAACAGGCCATTAATGATGAACGAATCTCAGGAGATATGCGAGATTTTTGTGACTATTTTGCTGAAAAAATGGAAATAAAAAAATAGATCTATCCTTGAACTGTTTGAGTTGTCCAACATAAGTACGCGAAAACCAATATCAATCAACTTAAAGACGTGTTTTAATGAAGCAGAATTCAATTTTATTTTCAGAAAAAAACGTATTGTCTAAATACAATACAAAAAATGATAGTTATGAGTGGGATGTAGAGTTTGAATACAATGTTTATGGAATAGTTCGTATCGACGATTTTGTCTTTGTTACAACTTATTCAAATTGGGGAAAAACGTTTACAAGTCTTATTGATTTTAGCAATGGTGGGAAAATGTGGACCAAAGAAATATATCTTTACTCAATACATATCATTGATGATTTGCTGATTTATGTAAATAAAAAAAAGAAATATTGTGGGATAGTTTTGCAAACAGGTAAAGAAGTTTTTAGTACCAAATCACCTATCAGATGGTCCACACCAAAAGCTATTGTGTTTGGTGATAATTTTTATCTCTACACAAAAAAAGAGACATTGCGTCTCAATCTTAGAAACGGCGAATTTGTTAAGACAAAATTACCAGCTAAAATATTGAATAAAGATTTAGGTATAGTATTAGACCAATTTCAAATAAATATCAATAATATACCAGAACACACTAATGATTCTTCAGGCTATACAGGCGATGGGGGAGTAGGTTTTGCAGGCGGTGATGTATAGCATAAGAGTAAAAAATCTATTGAGAGAGGTATTTTTGAGGAATTTTTTAAGGTAATATGAATAAGTCTTCAACTTTGCATTGTAATGTTTTAGCTATTCTGAGAGCCAATACAGTCGAAGGGACATAAACGCCATTTTCAATAGCATTTATACTTTTTCTTGAAACATTAGCAGAGACTGATAATTCTTGCTGAGTTAAGCCAGCAGATTTTCTTAACGTTTCAAGATTATTCAATAATTTTTTGTGGTTCTTTCCCAAATTTATACTTCTTCAAATTTTTCAACAGCATTTGTGAGCTCTGAACCGGTATTTGGATAAAGGTATCCAGCAATTATTTGACCTATACCGATCATTGCAACTAAAGCTCCGACACCCTCTAATAGTCTTCCAATGTAAATATACCCTAGAATGTAGAGTCCAGCACCCACAAACAGTGTAATGACACCACCTCTTCGATAATCAAGTGGCTCTTTTTTTCTATCCTCAAAAATCCTTAGTAACTCTTCTAACTTTCTAGGGTTATTTAGGTGTTTTGATATTTCAATTATAGCTTCTCTTTTTCCTTTTTCTTCAAGATATAGCCAAATAAAAACTACTGAGACAATTATAATTGCCGTTAACATTCCCGAAATGGGAATAACGATGTTTTGATCCATTATGCAAAGATTTAAAAATTAAAATGTAACGTAAAGGTAACATGCTTGATAAAGAGAAGCAAACGTTACATTTCAGAGTTTTATATCCTATTTATTTTATGTATTTCAATTTAAATTTCATTCTTTAGCTTTATTTGAATAATCTGAAATTGAACTTCACGTAAAATAAAATCATTAATAAGCAAAAAAATATCGGATTTTGGTCTAGTACCTCTCTTGTAGTAGGTAACATGGTTGGTTCGGGCATATTTTTACTTCCAGCCACATTAGCATTGTATGGTAGTATTAGCTTAATTGGGTGGGTTTTTGCATCTATAGGTGCCATTCTATTAGCAATAGTTTTTGGTAGTCTAGGTAGAGTAGCGCCCAATATTACAGGGGGTCCGTATGCATATACAAAACTTGGATTAGGTATATTTCCTGGATACTTAGTTGCCTGGGGATATTGGGTATCCATTTGGTGTACCAATGCTGCTATTGCAGTTGCCTTAGTAGGGTATTTAGAAGTGTTCTTCCCTTTTCTGAATGATACTACTTATGCAATAGTAACAGGTTTAGCAGTTATATGGTTATTTACTTGGATCAATTCAAAGCCACTTAAAACGGTCGCTTTGGTGCAGATCGTTACCACTGTATTAAAAGTTACGCCCATATTTTTAATTGCCATATTTGGTTACTTCTACATCGATTCAGGTAATTTTAAAGTACCTAATTTAAGTGGAGAATCTGATTTTAGTTCAATTACTATCACAACAACAGCGACTTTATTTGCTTTTTTAGGTATGGAAAGTGCAACTATTACAAGTTCTAAAATTGAAAATGCCCAGAAAACAATCAGAAATTCTACAATTGCAGGGACTTTTTTCACCATAGTAATTTATATCACAAGTTCAGTGGTGATAATGGGAATTATACCTCAAGGAGACCTTGTGAATTCAAACGCTCCTTTTGCAGACGCTGCAGCTTTATTTTGGGGTGATTTAGCAAAATACATTGTTGCAGGAGGTGCGGTTATAGCAACATTAGGAGCTCTAAATGGATGGATACTTATTCAAGGGCAGGTACCTATGGCTGCAGCAAATGACAATTTGTTCCCAAAATTGTTTGGTAAAACAAATAATAATGATTCGCCGATTATTGGAATCATTTTATCAAGTAGTTTAGCTTCCTTAGTTATGGGGTTAAACTTTTCCGACGGTTTGGTTCAAGCATTTACTTTTATGATGAACTTGTCTACTCTGTCAGTTTTAACTCCGTATCTGCTGTCATCCATAAGTTTGATAGTTTTACTCAAATCAATGCAGAATAATTATTTAAAAGAAGAAATTATATCATATTTAGCTATAATATTTTGTGTATGGGTCATATTTGGAAGTGGGATAAAAGTAGTTTTATGGGGATTATTTCTATTGATTTTAGGAATTCCATTATATTTTTTACTTAACAATGAAAAAAATCAAAACACTGGATGAGTAAATTTTACATTGACCAAGATATTACCAAGGCAGAAAGTCTACCCGCTGAATTTTATAGGGATGAAACTGTTTTTAATAGGATTAAAGAAAATATATTCGAGAAAACATGGCAGTGGATCGGTGATTCAAACACACTATTACCTCTGTCGAATCACGTTTACCCATTCACTTATATTGAAAATTTTATAATGGAACCCATGGTACTGGTCCGAAATAATCTCGATCAGATACATTGTTTTTCTAATGTTTGTACTCATAGAGGGAATCTGATTGCACATAATCCTGGAAAAAATAGAATCCTAAAATGTATGTATCATGGTCGTCAATTTAATCTAGATGGCTCTTTTAAGAGTATGCCGGAATTTGAAGAGGCTTTAAATTTTCCAAGACCTTGTGATCATCTAAAACAGTTCTCGTTGCGTGACTGGGCTACACATCTTTTCGTTGCACTAGACCCAATTTATGACTTTTCTGAAGTCATAAATAAAATGCAGGAAAGGGTTGGTTTTTTGCCACTTAATGAATTTAAGTTAGATGTAAGCAGAAATAAAGATTACTTAATCAATTGTCATTGGGCTTTATATTGTGATAACTATTTAGAAGGATTCCATATTCCATTTGTACATGATGATTTAAATAAAGTTTTAGATTATGGAACATATAAAACTGAGTTATATGAGCACCTGAATTTACAAATTGGATATTCTGAAGGTGCTGAGGAAGTTTTTGATTTACCAAAAGGACATCCTGATTATGGGAAAAATGTAGCGGCATACTACTACTGGATTTTTCCAAATATGATGTTCAATTTTTATCCGTGGGGTTTATCAATAAACGTTGTTAAGCCAATGAACAAAGATAAAACTAAGGTTTCTTTTATTACCTATGTATATGACGAAAGTAAATTAGACTCTGGTGCAGGAGCTCTATTGGATAAGGTAGAGAGGGAAGACGAATTTGTGGTTGAAGGAGTTCATTTGGGTTTACAATCTAAATTCTATGAAAGAGGTAGATTTTCGCCAACACGGGAAAAAGGAGTTCATCATTTTCACTCACTCTTAGCAAAATATTCAGATAAGTAGTAGTTGATTGGCTTAGTCTGATTCACGCATTTTATGACACAGGCAGTAGCGTGAGTGTTGCTCGCATAATTCGTCCTTAGGTGCTTTGGAAAAGCGGGCTTTACATGGTCCACGACCGTGATGAATCATTAAATGAGATAGATCGGTCCAGCTTTCCTGAGGGAATAAGGCCATGAGATCTCGCTCAATCTTGTCGGTGTTATTCTTTTCTCTAGTGAGTCCAAATCGATACGAGAATCGTTTAACATGCGTATCTACCACCACTCCAGCATTAATGTTAAAGGCATTTCCTAGTACTACATTTGCTGTTTTGCGGGCTGCACCTCGAAGACTCAGTAAATCATCCATATTTTGAGGCACTTCCCCATTAAACTCAGTAACAATTCGCTGAGAAGCTTCTTTGAGTGACTTTGCTTTGTTTCGGTAAAAGCCGGTGGTTTTAACTAGTTTTTCCAGCTCTTCTAGTGGAGCTTGGGCCATGAGTTCTGGAGTCGGATAACTTTCAAACAAATCTGGAGTCACCATATTTACCCTGACATCGGTACATTGAGCACTTAAAATGGTAGCCATTAGCAACTCAAATGCATTCCTATGGTCTAATTCGCAGTGCGGATTGGGGTATTTGGAATAGAGTATCCGAAGAATTTCAGCCGCTCGCTCTTTTTGCTTCTTCGACTTGCGAGGCAGCTTAGGTCCTTTTCTTGTTGATGAATTTCTGGTTGATGAATTTTTCATATAACCAAAAATAAACAATCCTAAGCTATTTTTTTACGGGTATGATCCCCTCAATGAAGGTGGCGGTATCTTTCATACTTTGTTCGAAGGGTATGGGTTCCCAATTAAACACTTCTTTGGTTGCCGAGTTGTCGGCGAATATCTTCATATCTAAAAAGCCTAACATACCCGCTGCTTCACGGTCAAAAAAGGATAAAAATTTCAGCAAGATATTAGGGGCGAGTCGTGTACTGGGGCCTGTATAACCTAGTTTATTGAGCATTGCTCCAATTTCCTGAAAACTTATGGGTTTTGATTCAGCGGCTATAAATCGCTGATTGGCTGCTTTTTCCTCTTTCAACGCAGCTACATGTAATTTGGCAACATCGCGTACATCAACCATGGGGAAAGCAACATTAGGTATCATGGGCATTTTCCCTTGAAGCATTTGGGAGGCCATACTCATGGATGCACCTGACAGGTTTTGCCCAATGGCCGGCCCAAAAACGCCACCAGGATTAATACTTACGAGTTCAGGTACTTTATCTACTTCATGATCTTTGATAAAATTCCAAGCAGCTTGTTCAGCTAAGGTTTTACTTTTGGAATAGGTACTTAAGTTCTTTGCTTGAAGATCGGTCCATTGAGTGGGTGTGATCGTCCCCTCTTTTCGGCCACCCATGATGGCAACAGTCGAACTGGTTAACACCACTCGCTTTACTCCATTGTTTTTGGCTGCTCGCATTGCCCGCAAAGTACCATCTACAGCTGGTTCAATCACCTCGCTTTCCTGTTTTGGATTAGCTATTGGGAAAGGAGAGGCGGTATGCATGAGATAATCGCATCCGCGTAACGCTTGATCCCAACCATCATCCTTAGTGAGGTCCAATTCTACAAATCCAAGATGTGCGGTATCTACTCCAGCGTTCGTTAAACTGCGCAGCACTTCTGCTTCTTTTGAGTGTGATCGAACAGAACCAACAACATTGTAACCATTTTGAAGGAGTTGTTGAGCACAATGCAGCCCGATATATCCGGAAATTCCAGTTAAAAGTACTTTTTCAGACATAATTAATGATACTAAGTGAGGTGATGTATTGGAGTATTTCTTATTGTGTATACTTGTTATAGTAATACTTTGACTTCATGCCACAGGAATACTGTGGAAATAAATGTTACTAAAGATAGGAAAAATTACTTTCAATTTGAAAGTTATTTTTTAGATCAGGAATTTACTATTTATTCACAAGTTTAAGTTTTACTTTTATGTGCAAATCTCCTTGAGAATATGGAAACGATTAAAAATATATTTAGATGTAGCTGTCCGGTCACATCGGCTGTGGATATTGTGGGGGATCGATGGACCTTGGTCATTATTAAGCTCATGCTTATTCAACATTGCCACACCTTTAAGGATATCTCAGAATCAGAAGAGGGAATCGCCCCAAATATTCTCTCATCTCGTTTAAAGACCATGCTTAGCCTAGATCTGATTACAAAAACTCATCCACCCAATAATAAAAAGGTGAACATTTATCACCTCACTGAAAAGGGTTTGTCTATTAGCCCTATAGTATATGATTTAATGGCATGGAGTAACACCTATTTAAGGGATGAGCATACTGCAATGAAGTCTCTTGATCAACATTCTATATCACTACTCTCACGGGAAAAAGCAATTGATTACATTCAGGAGCACTATAAAGCCTCTGTAAGTTCTGTGTTGTCGGATGATTACTAGATTCAAGGCTCTTTGTTGTAACTGTATGTATGGGCGTATATCAATAAGCTTTCTACTATGACAAGCCCAAAGCTAAACATGACTAGTCTTACTCGTTATGTGAGCCTAGTTCTACTCATGCTGCTATATGTGAATAGCTTTGTGGATCGTCAAATTATTGCGGTACTGGGAGAATCCATTCGGCAGGATTTAGGACTTAGTTTTACCAATTTGGGATGGTTATATGGACCTAGTTTTAGCTGGGTCTATGCCATAATGGGATTGGTAATGGGACGTTTGGCCGATAAAACATCTCGTGTTCGAATTATATTAATTGGCGCTACGGTATGGAGCTTCGCTACGCTAGCTAGTGGCTGGGCATCCTCTTTAGGCTTTCTTATCGCCATGCGTATGGCATTAGGGCTTAGCCAAGCAGCATTAAGTCCAGCGGTGTATTCATTATTAGCCGATGTATTTCCTCAAGAGCGGCGAGCAACAGTCTACTCTGCTTATGCCTCTGCCATTTTTATAGGAGTGGGCCTGTCGTTCTTAGTTGGTGGTTCGGTTGCACAAGCGTATGATTGGCGTATTTCATTGCAGGTGCTGGGAGCATCTGGGTATTTACTAGTTGGACTATCCGTCGTTGGTTTAGTCGAACCAAGTCGGATCACATACCAAGGTTCTAGAAAGAATAGTATAAAGCAGGGTAACTCAACCGATTCCTTTGTGAGTGAACAATCTGTTTGGGATCAATTACGCAGCCTGCTGTCAAAACCTGCGTTACGATATCATTTAGTGGGTTTTGGATTGCTCGCAATGAGTGGGTATACCATATTGGCCTTTATCGGTAGTATATTTACCCAAAGTTTTGATCGGGTGGATTTGATACCCCGCTACGGTTGGTTTTTAGTGGCTACAGCAGTAGCAGTGAATGTTGCTGGGTGGATATCGGATCAATGGGCAAAACATTACGGTCCTAGAAATCGCTTAGCTTGGGGATGGATTTCTGGCTTAGTATCGCTGCCTTTTTTATGGGTAGGGCTGCATAGTGAACATCCTATGCTTGCATTTTGGGCAATAGGAATCGGAAACATCATCGCATCATCCTACAATGGAGTAGCTGCCGCAACCATACAATTTTTTGCACGCGACGATCAGCGTGGTCTAGTGGGGGCCTTATATTTATTTGTTGTTAGTGTTGTTGGCTTTGGTGCGGGACCACCACTTGCTGGGTGGCTAAGTGATCAAATCTTTCAAGGTGCAACAGCGGTTGCTTCAGCGGTATGGACAATCTATTTAGTATGCGGAATTGGATCTTCTGGAGCATTTTATTTGGCACGAAAACATTACGAGCAGGATGTAGTGTAAAAAAAACCCTTCAACTTTTCAGGGTTGAAGGGTACTAACCAAATAATAGGAGGTATGTCAATTAGAGCAAACCAGCAAAGCGTGCAACTAATTGACCACAGCCAAAGGCTGCAATAACGATTGAGATACTAAGGTGGAAAAAACTCCTGAACTTTTTTTCCAACTATTTAAACATATCACTATCTACCTAAGTAAATGCACAACTAGGGCTTAATCGTTCCCTAGAATTTTTTTTTACGAAAATTCCTGAGACTTTTATCGGGTTTTTATCAGAATCTTGCTCACAATAATCCTACAATTTGCGAGCTATTTACCAGAATTTTATCAGACTTTCAGGAGATATTTATCAAACAAAGCTACCAATTAATTGGTTTGAAAAAGTAGGATTTCAAACTCTAAGGAGGCATTTGACGGAATATCAGAACCTATGCCGCTTGCTCCGTAAGCATAAACGGAAGGGATGTACAGGGTGATGCGTCCGCCTTCTTTGATAAGAGGAATTCCAATCTGCCAACCCGTAATAAGATTTTCTAAAGGAAAATTTATTGGGGTAGAGCGACTGTCGAATACATTCCCATTCAATGTTTTACCCTCGTAGCTCACCGAAACATTAGAACAATAATTAGGGCGATCGCCTTCACCGCTACGCTTTATTACATAGCGTAAACCAGAAGGATGTGTCTGTGCTTCTATGTCATTTGATGTTAAATAAGCATCGATAGCCTCGATATCTTTGGCTAACTGCTCTTGATTGACCGCTAGATTAGGTTCCAGATTACATTCGTCCTTTGAGCAACCCAACCATAAAATAGCGATTATACTGACGATTAAGGAGTATTTATACCTCATTCAACGCTTCATTAAGAGCTTGTAAGCTTTTTTTAGCATCACCAAAGAACATTTGATTCTTTTCGGCGTAAAAAAGCGGATTATCGATTCCGGCATAACCAACACTTAGGGATCGTTTAAATACGATGGTTCGTTTAGCTTCATCTACATTTAGAATGGGCATACCATAAATAGGTCCTGTTGGATCTGTCTTTGCCAAAGGATTTACCACATCATTTGCGCCAATTATGAGTACAACGTCGGTGGTTGCAAACTCTGGATTTATTTCATCCATGTCTTTCAAAAGATCGTAGGGAACGTCGGCCTCAGCTAACAGCACGTTCATATGACCAGGCATACGTCCTGCCACAGGATGAATTCCATATTTGACTTGAACACCTCGAGACTCAAGCTTGGTAGCTACTTCTTTAACAATATGTTGTGCTTGGGCTACAGCAAGACCATAGCCAGGAACAATCACTACTTTGGAAGCGTAGGCGACTTGAATAGCTAAATCTTCAGCAGAGGTTTCGCGAACGGTTTTGTCGCCATCTCCACTTGCCCCAGGCCCACCAGCTGCGGCCCCAAAGCTACCAAAAATCACATTAACCAAGCTACGATTCATAGCTTTACACATAATGTTGGTTAGAATAAGTCCAGCAGCTCCTACCAATGCACCTGAAACAATTAACAGATTGTTCTGCAATACAAATCCAGCCATCGCTGCCGCAATACCAGAATAAGAATTGAGTAAGGAGATTACCACTGGCATATCGGCTCCACCTATTGGAATTACAGAGGTTACCCCAATGAGTAGAGATATACCTAGAATTACCCAAAATAAAGTAGGATTGGTAGGATCATAGGCAAAATATCCTATGAGTCCTAAGGTGGCAATCATAGCCCCAATATTAATCACATTTAAACCAGGGAAGGTAATCGCATTTCCAGAAATGAAGCCGCTCAATTTACCAAAGGCAATAAAACTACCAGTAAAAGTCAGTGCTCCAATAAATACACTAAGCCCGATGGAGACCAGGCCGGTGGTATCAAAACTTAAAATGTCAGGGTTTCGAGCCAACTCACCCCAAGCCACAAGGGCCGAAGCAGCGCCACCGAAGCCATTAAATACCGCTACTAACTCCGGCATAGCGGTCATCTGCACTTTTTTAGCAAGTAATAGACCAATAAGGCCACCTATTACGATTCCACCAACAATTAATTCGAATTCAACGATGTCTTGGTCAAACAATGTGACGAGCACACCAATAAGCATCCCGATAGCGGCAAATTGGTTTCCCTTGCGTGCCGTCCCAGGTGAATTTAAAAGTTTTACCCCACGGATAAAGAAGCCAGTAGCCACCAAATAGAATAATTGTATAGCGTCTGGTAGCCAGTTCAAAATAGTTTCAGGTAGGAATGCGCTCATTTCTCATCCTCCTTTTTCTTAAACATCTCTAGCATACGGTCGGTGACCATAAATCCACCAACCACATTAATAGTAGCCAGGATGATAGCGGCAAAACCAATCCATTTTCCAAGTGGGTTCCCTAAGCTACCCGCTACGATAAGGGCACCTACTATAGTAATTCCAGAAATAGCATTTGCACCGCTCATTAAGGGTGTGTGGAGGGTAGGTGGCACCTTAGAAATGAGCTCAAAACCAATAAAGCTGGCCAAAGCAAAAATAAATAGTAATAGTGTTAGATCGACTTCCATAATATGTAATTAGGGGTAATTAATTAGTTTGAAGTAAAGGAGAGACTACTTCTCCATCCTTAGTTATGGTGGTATTCAGGATAATTTCATCATCCATATCGAAATCTAACTCACCTTCTTTAATCAACAATTTGAGCAATGCCAGCATGTTTTTTGCATAAAGTAGACTCGCATGAGACGAAAGCTGACTGGGTATATTGATCGGTCCTACTATTTTAACGCCATGTTTAACAACCGTTTTACCTGCTTCAGTAAGGGCGCAGTTCCCACCATTTTCAGCGGCTAAATCGATAATTACGGAGCCAGCCTGCATATCAGCGACCATTTCTTCCGTAACCAATAAAGGTGCGGGTTTACCCGGAATTAGTGCCGTTGTAATGACCACATCAGATTTTTTTACGTGCTCATGCATAACTTGACGTTGGCGCTCTTGGGCATCGTTAGATAATTCTTTAGCATACCCACCCTTGGTTTCTGTATTATCTTCTTCTAAGGGTACTTCCACAAAACTAGCCCCCAAACTTTCGACCTGTTCTTTTACCGCAGGTCGAACATCGTAGGCTTCTACAACCGCACCTAACTTTCGGCAAGTTGCAATTGCTTGTAATCCAGCTACACCAGCGCCCATGATAAGGGCTTTAGACGGTGGGATGGTACCTGCGGCGGTCATCATCATAGGGAAATACTTATCCAGTTCTGACGCGGCCATTAATGCTGCTTTATACCCTGCAATAGAACTCATAGACGATAAGGCATCCATGTTCTGAGCTCTTGATATTCTAGGTATAGCATCCATTCCAAGGGCAGTAATTCCCAAACATTTGAGATTTTCTACTAACTTTGGATGTTGAAGCGCCCAAAGAAAACAAATAAGTGTGCTGCCTTTTTTCATAAGGCCAAGATCATCTTCTGAAGGGGTCTGAACAGCTAGAATTAAATCGGCTTGTGAAAAAATTTCATTCCGATTCGTAGCTATAGTCGCTCCGGCATCTGTGTAGTCTTGATCTAAAAAGTTAGAGGCATCACCGGCTCCTTTTTCAATAAGAACCTGATGCTCATCCTTGATCAACTGACTAACGGCTGCTGGAGATAACGCTACTCTATTTTC
>Ga0181564_10004212_pt1 | contig 12218 bp, 9 predicted proteins | sample 011ome_24_FD_134512 | JGI IMG/M metagenome (GOLD analysis project Ga0181564, IMG submission 134512) | Coastal salt marsh microbial communities from the Groves Creek Marsh, Skidaway Island, Georgia - 011513CT metaG (megahit assembly) | ecosystem: Environmental > Aquatic > Marine > Intertidal zone...
GTGCTGTTTTCTGGTTGTACTCATCAAATCGCGTACGGATTTTAGTCTCGTCTTGATCATCTGGACGCCCACTTATTTTACCGCGTTCCAACAGACGCACCAACAATTCCTCATCGTGGGCCTCAAGAGCAATGGTAGCGCTAACCGCCATGTTTTTACCGGCCAAAAACGCATCTAACGCCTCGGCTTGTGCGGTTGTTCTGGGGAACCCATCAAAAATAAATCCTTTGGCCTCAGGAGTTTGGTCCACTGCTTCCTCCAGCATATCGATGGTTACCTGGTCGGGCACCAATGCACCTTGATCCATATACGATTGGGCCAATAACCCTAAAGGAGTGCCGTTTTTTATGTGGTGGCGAAACAAATCTCCGGTAGATAAATGCTTTAATCCGTAGGTTTCCTTAAGGAATTCTGCTTGGGTCCCTTTACCAGCGCCGGGCTTACCAAATAGTACAAGTTGAATCATGAGGTGTAGATTAGGCTCAAGGCCTCTATTAACTGGTGGCAAATATACAATTTTGACAGGTGTTTTACGCTTAGGACACGGCCAATCTCGGTTTATATTGTATTTTTGCCCAGAGATCACCAAACCCATGAACTACTTTTCTTCAGACTTCACATTAGGCATTTTAGGCGGAGGACAATTGGGCAAAATGCTCCTACAAGAAACCCGCAAATGGGATGTGACTACAGCGGTTCTCGACCCCAGTGGGGATGCTCCCTGCCGATTATCCGCCAACAGGTTTGAAACAGGGGTATTGATGGACGAGGATACGGTTTATCGGTTTGGACAATCAGTTGATGTGCTCACTATTGAAATTGAACACGTCAACCTGAATGCGCTTTATCGATTAGAAGCCGCAGGAGTTCAGGTGATTCCGTCGCCTAAATCCTTGGAAATCATCGCCAATAAAGGACGTCAAAAACTTTTCTACAGAGACCATCAAATTCCCACAGCAGATTTTTCCACTTTTGCTTTCACCTCAGAAATCCAAGAATCCATCGATCGCGGGGCCTTGTCTTTTCCCTTTGTGTGGAAAAGCACTCAATTTGGTTATGATGGACAAGGGGTTAAAATTGTGCGCCACTCGGAAGATTTAAAAGGATTGCCTCAAGTAGAATGCATCGCAGAAACGTTAGTTCCTTTTGCCAAGGAGCTAGCTGTAATTGTCTGCCGAAATCATTCGGGCCAAGAAGTCGCTTATCCCGCAGTTGAAATGGAATTCCACCCTGAGGCCAATCAGGTAGAGTATGTCCTATGCCCCGCGCAAATCACCCCGAGCATTCGTGAACAGGCTGAAAAAATCGCTATGGATGTCGCTCGAAAAATCAACCATATCGGACTCCTAGCGGTTGAATTATTTTTGACTCCCGAAGGTGCTATTTTAGTCAATGAGATTGCGCCAAGACCGCACAACAGCGGCCACTTCACGATAGAAGCCAGTGTCACCAATCAATTTGAACAGCACCTTAGAGCGGTATTAAATCTACCCCTGGGAGACACCAGTTCTAAAACCGCTGCCGTTATGGTAAATCTTGTGGGGGATGAAGGAAGCGAAGGTCCAGTTTCTTACGAAAACATGGAAAAAATATTGGAACTTCCCGGAGTCACTCCGCACCTATACGGCAAAAAAATAACCAGACCATTTCGCAAAATGGGACACGTGACCATTACTGACCCAGATCCTATAAAAGCTCGCGCAGTGGCACAACAAGTTAAAGAGCTCATCAGGGTTGTGGGCCCCCAACTAATACCTCAACAAAAAAAAACTTTTTGATATGACACAAGTATCCATCGTTATGGGCAGTGACAGCGACCTTCCAATAATGCGCGAAGCAGCCCTCATGCTTGAATCATTTGGTGTAGACTATGAGCTGGATATTGTTTCCGCCCACAGAACACCTGAAAAACTAGTTGACTTTAGCCAGAATGCACACACAAGGGGCATTAAAGTGATCATCGCTGGTGCCGGTGGTGCAGCACATCTACCTGGTATGGTGGCCTCCATGAGCCCCCTTCCTGTGATTGGCGTACCTATTAAAAGCAGCAACTCCATCGATGGGTGGGATTCTGTATTATCCATTTTGCAAATGCCCGGCGGAGTACCTGTAGCGACTGTCGCCCTCAACGGAGCAAAAAATGCAGGTATCCTAGCCGCTCAAATTCTGGGCGCTCAACAACCCGAGCTCTTAGAAAAAATAACGGCGTATAAACTTGGCTTAAAACAAGCCGTGCTGGACAAATCTGCCCAACTCAAAAAATAAATTTTATCAACGCTTAATTCTGGTCAGGCGCTATGCGACTCAACCCCTTATTGCAACCTTTTGACACCCTACCCTGGGATCAAATCAAACCCGAAGATTTTCAAGAAGCGCTCCCATTAGCCTTGAAAAAAGCGCGCGAAGAACTAGCTCAGATCGAGCAAAATGAAGCAACCCCAAGCTTTGAGAATACCGTAGAAGCCTTGGAATGGTCGGGTGAACTCTTGGGGAGAATTTCTGGGGCCTTATTCAACCTCAACGCAGCAGAAACCAATTCGGAAATTCAATCGATCGCGCAAGAAATCGCTCCTGCTTTGAGCGCATTTAAAAATGACTTGTTTCTCAACAAAACACTCTTTCAACGCGTAGAGGCTGTGTTTCAAAATCCCCCAAAAAACCTGAGCGAAGAACAAACCATGCTGCTGGAAAAAACCCATAAATCATTTGTGCGCCAGGGAGCCTATTTGAGTGAAGAAAAGCAAGAAGTGCTCAGGAAAATAGACAGTGAACTAGCCGTGAGCCAACTTCAATTTGGTCAAAATCTTTTAGCGGACACCCAAGCATATTCCAGGTTATTGACCAGTGAGGAAGAAATCATGGGACTGGACGCAGATTACTTATCAGCAGCGAAACAGCAAGCTGAGGCTCAAGGGAAACAAGGATGGTTGGTCACCCTATCCTACCCGAGCTATATTCCCTTGATGAAATACGCGCAAAACAGATCGATTCGCGAAGAACTATACCGCGCATTTGCCTCCCGAGGACACCAGAAAAACGAACACAACAACGACGTATTGGTATCCAAAATAGCGGAATTAAGACACCAAAGAGCCAAGCTGTTAGGCGACGAAAGTCATGCCCACTACACGTTAAATGAGCGAATGGCGCAGAGCCCAGAGGCGGTTGACCGCTTTTTGCGCACATTGCTCGATCGTGCAAAACCTGCCGCTGCTGCAGAATTTAAACAATTGGCCCTTAGAGCGGCTCAAGATGGCCTAGCTGATCTTCAAGCTTGGGATATTTCCTTTTACACGGAACTGCTTAAAAAAGAACAAATTTCCCTGGATGATGAAACGCTAAAACCTTTTTTTTCTCTGGACCACGCTTTAGCGGGTGTATTTAAAATTACCGAAAAACTCTTTGGACTTAGCTACCAGAAAACCGATCAAATAGCCGTTTATCATCCTGAGGTTCAGGTGTACAAAGTCCACCATCCACAACGAGGATTTGTCGCCTTTTTGTACCTAGATTTTTTCCCAAGACCCGGAAAAAGAGACGGTGCTTGGATGACCTCCTTTCAATCTCAATATATCAGAGAAACTAAAGTGCAAAGACCTCAAGTCTCTGTGGTGTGTAATTTTACCCGCCCTACTGCAGAAAAACCATCCCTGTTGAGTTTTAATGAGGTGACTACGTTGTTTCACGAGTTTGGACACGCACTACACGGTATGCTGGCCAATACCAAATACCCCAGTTTATCGGGAACCTCTGTGGTTTGGGATTTTGTAGAACTGCCTAGCCAATGGATGGAAAACTGGTGTTATTTTCCTGAGGCTCTTCAACTTTGGGCTAAAGACTACAGAACTGGCGAGCCACTTCCTCAAGCATCTATTGAAGCCTTACAAAGTGCCAAAAAATTTATGGAAGGATGGGCTACAGTCCGGCAAATCTCTTTCGGTTTACTAGACCTCGCCTGGCATGGATCAGATCCTAAGGGAAAAAGCATCAAAGAAATCGAACAGGGTGTATTTGCCGAAACACAGTTTACGCCCCAGGTATCTGGGACGGCCATGAGCACCTCATTTGCCCACATTTTTCAAGGAGGGTATGCCGCAGGTTATTACTCCTACAAATGGGCAGAGGTCTTGGATGCAGATGCCTTTGAAGCGTTTCTAGAATCCGGCGGACTTGACATAGAAACCGCTCAACGATTTGAACAGCACATCCTCTCACAAGGCGGCACACAAAAAGCGGAAGTGCTGTATCGAAAATTTAGAGGGCGTGATCCAAAGCCTGAAGCTTTGTTGCGCAGGGCTGGATTACTTGACGAGCTGTTTCGCCGATAAATCCATCACACCACCACTGAGATTGATCACGTCAAATCCCTGATCCATCAACCATTTAGCTGCCGAGGCACTTCGTTTACCCGATCTACAGTACACATAAACTGGTTGATTCTTGGGTAATTTTGCCGCTTTGGTGGCAAAGCTTGATTGCAACCAATCGATATTCATCGATTTAGGTAGATGTCCTTCTTTATATTCCTGTGCCGTACGCACATCGAGCAAAATCATTTTTTTGGGGGGATCCGCAGCAAAATCGCGAATGGGTAAACTGTTGATCTGTGCTTGTGCACCAAATCCAAACAACAAAGTCAAAAGAGAAAAAACTCGTTTCATCATCATGGGTTAAGGAAGTAAATATACATAATCCCAAAGCATCCAAAGCAACATAGGTAACACAGGCAACCCCTCGACCCAAAAATCAACCCAAACCCGAGGTTGATCTGGGCGGATGCGCTTGAGCACAAAAATGAGCGCTATGGAAGTCCCCACAAAAACGGGAAACCTGTCCGGGGATAATAGACACATGCCCAGACACCAAACAAGCACTCCGACGATTCCCGCTCGTTTAAGTGGCTGCCACCCCCAAAACATGGGCCAGGTTTTTAAATCTTTCGGGTCGGAGGCCATATCTGCGATCTCAAAGGGAATCATCAGTACAAGCACCCAAATAAAATTCAATCCAAAAACATACCCGATCAAAACCGGATCAATTCCCTGACCCAACGCAGGCCATACAGCTGTACCCCATGCCCAACTCAAGGCCACCCAATAAACTTTCCAACGGCCAACGCCATTGCGAAGATTCGATCGATCCTGTCCCAGAGGCACGCCATAAATCAGTACCATAAGAAGTCCCAGCACACCACCCAACTGCTGCGACCAAGTAAGCTGCCAACCGAAAACACATGTACCCATGAATAAAAACCAGTACCAAAAGCTTCTCAACGCAATGCCAAATTTAAGTACCCAGTAGCCCAGGGCTGTACCCAAGAAGGCCGTGCCCAAAAAAGGTAGTGAAAGCGACGCGCCGAGCATTTGAGCACCAAGCCAGGACAGAGCACAAAAAGCCAAAGCCACGTGTAATTGACTCTTGAGGTATATGTTCACAACTCGATGGGTGAGACTCATAGACACAAAGATAGGAGCCAAAAACTGCCAAAACTTACTGTTTAAAAATAATCGTGTTTGACTAAACAAAAATCCCGTTGATTGTTTCAAAACTTACTAATTTTGGGGGGCATTTTAAGCGCACTCTATGAAACCATATTCTTTTGTTGACAGACATGTTGGCCCAAGGGCAGAACAACTCGATGAGCTATTGCAAACGGTGGGGGCCACTTCGGTGGAACAACTGATTCAAGAGACGATTCCTGCGGATATTCGCCTGAAAAAACCGCTGATTTTACCCGAACCGCTCTCTGAATATGAATACCTCAATCATATTGAGGGTCTTTCTCAAAAGAACAAGAGATTCAAGAACTATATCGGTTTAGGGTACCACCCTACCATTACGCCTTCGCCGATCAAGCGAAATATTTTTGAAAACCCAGGTTGGTATACCGCTTATACCCCTTATCAGGCAGAAATTGCTCAAGGACGTTTAGAGGCTTTACTCAACTACCAGACCTTGGTTACTTCACTGACCAACATGGAAATTGCCAATGCTTCTTTACTTGATGAGGGGACTGCGGCCGCTGAGGCCATGACCATGCTTTTTGGGCTTAGGGACAAAGCGTTAAAAACGAGAAACGCAGTAAAGTTTTTCGTGGACCAACAAGTGCTCCCCCAAACACTTTCCGTACTGACCACTCGAGCCACCCCTATCGGAATCATCCTAGAAGTAGGGCCGATCGATAGCTTTAGTTACGCGGATGATTACTTTGGTGCTTTATTGCAGTATCCTGGACAAGAAGGAATCGCCATAGACGGAAAACCATGGGCAGAACGTTGTCAGGCCCATGGTATTATGACCGTGGTTGCCGCTGACCTCATGGCGCTTACCTTGCTGACTCCCCCAGGAAACTGGGGTGTCGATGCTGTGGTCGGCACTTCACAGCGCTTCGGTGTACCTATGGGGTACGGTGGACCACACGCTGCGTTTCTAGCCACTAAAGAAGCCTACAAAAGAAATATTCCCGGGCGTATTATTGGGGTAACCAAAGATGCAGATGGCAACAGAGCGCTTCGCATGGCTCTGCAAACCAGGGAACAACACATCAAAAGAGATAAAGCTACGTCGAACATCTGTACTGCCCAAGTGCTTTTGTCCGTAATGGCGGGAATGTATGGTGTATATCATGGACCAAGCGGTTTAAAAGCCATTGCAGGTCAAATTCACCACAAGGCGCAAGTATTGGCGGAAAGTGCGGCAAAAGCTGGAATAAAAGTCAAGCATCAAGCGTATTTTGACACCATTTGGTTGGAAGTACCGGAACATAAAGTACGTCCCATCGCCGAACAATCAGGAGTCAACTTCTATTACACCCAACAAGGTGTGGGTATTGCTGTCAATGAAACCACTTCAGATTCCGACGTAGAAGAAATCCTGGCCATTCTTGGCAAAGCACTGGGTGTATCCATCGCGCGAACTGAACCCAATCGGGCCGCCATCGATGGGGCGATCAGAAGAACGTCTGAATTCATGCAAGAAGAGGTATTCAACACATACCACAGTGAAACAGAGTTGATGCGCTACATCAAAAGATTAGAATCGAAAGATCTAGCCTTAAACACTTCCATGATTTCCTTGGGATCATGCACCATGAAACTCAACGCAGCCACGGAAATGATTCCTTTGGGTTGGACGCTTTGGGCGGACATGCACCCATTTGCCCCCTTGGACCAAGTACAAGGCTACCAAGAAATGCTTGAGTCGTTGCGGGGTTATTTAACCGAAATTACTGGGTTTGCAGACACCTCTTTGCAACCAAATTCTGGCGCCCAAGGCGAATATGCCGGATTGATGGTCATCCGGGCTTATCACGCTTCTCGTGGAGATCACCACAGAAATATCTGTCTGATTCCCGCATCGGCGCATGGCACTAATCCAGCTTCCGCCGTCATGGCCGGAATGCAGGTGGTCGTGACCAAAACGGATGAACGCGGAAATATTGATTTAGCTGATCTTGAAGAAAAAGCATTGGCCCACAAAGATCAGTTGGCCGCACTGATGGTCACCTATCCTTCAACCCACGGGGTTTTTGAATCTTCGATCAGAAAAATCACTGAATTGATCCACGCTTGTGGCGGCCAGGTCTATATGGATGGAGCCAACATGAATGCACAAGTAGGTTTAACCAATCCAGCGACCATCGGAGCAGATGTGTGCCACCTCAACCTACACAAAACCTTTGCCATTCCACACGGTGGTGGTGGCCCTGGAGTAGGACCGATCTGCGTAGCTCCTCAGCTGGCTCCATTCCTGCCTTCCAACCCAGTTATTCCAACTGGAGGAAGTCAAGCAACAACAGCTATTTCAGCGGCTCCCTGGGGGTCTGCCCTGGCTTGTTTGATTTCCTATGGATACATTCGTATGTTGGGCTTTGAGGGACTCAAAAAATCGACAGAATACGCTATTCTCAACGCCAACTACATCAAAGCTAGATTGGAGGCCCACTACCCTATTCTCTATACAGGCGAGCTAGGAAGAGCGGCCCACGAGATGATCTTGGATTGCAGAAGTTTCAAAGCCCATGGCATTGAAGTAACCGATATCGCGAAACGTTTGATGGATTACGGTTTCCATGCGCCAACGGTATCTTTCCCCGTTGGAGGAACCATGATGGTTGAACCCACAGAAAGCGAATCCAAAGAAGAATTAGATCGTTTTTGCGACGCGATGATCTCCATCAGACACGAAATTGAGGAAGCAAAAGCCGACGTACCCAATAACCCCCTGAAAAATGCCCCACATACCATGCAGATGGTGACCGGTGATGATTGGAGTTTCCCGTACAGCCGACAAAAAGCAGCATTTCCACTCTCCTATGTCAGCGAACATAAATTCTGGCCTAGTGTACGCAGAGTAGACGACGCCTACGGAGACAGGAACCTGATTTGTACGTGTGCCCCGATTGAGTCCTATGTAGAAGCATAGGAATCGCCCATTGGGTGATGGATATGAATGCGGTGCATTTTGAAATCAATTTTGTACTTTGCACCACAAACCAACCAACAACATGCGCATTACCATTACCGGAACTGGGAGTCACCTACCTGCCCAGAGTGTAGCCAATACCTCCTTTCTAAACCACGAGTTTTTAGAAATGGACGGGAGTCCTTTTGGAGCTACCAATGAGGTGATTATTGAAAAATTTAGTTCGATTACTGGCATAGAATCCAGAAGATATGCTTTGGATTCAGAGAACACCTCAGATCTAGGAGCCTCAGCAGCTAAAGCAGCTATTGTCGATGCTGGTGTTGATCCTGAAACTTTAGACTACATCATTTTTGCCCATAACTTCGGTGATGTGGCCCACGGACAAGCCCAAAGCGATATGCTGCCGAGTTTGGCCAGTAGGGTGAAACAAACCTTAGGGATTATCAATCCCAACTGTGTGGCTTATGATGTGTTGTTCGGATGCCCTGGATGGGTAGAGGGTGTGATTCAAGCCACGGCCTACATAAAAGCGGGCATGGCCCACAAATGTTTGGTCATCGGGGGGGAAACACTTTCACGGGTATTGGATCCGCACGACAGAGATTCAATGATTTATGCCGATGGCGCTGGGGCCGTTGTTTTAGAAACTACCCAAGATGGAGGCGAAATTCTGGCTCATCAGTCAGCCACCTTTGCCGTAGAAGAAGCAGGTTATTTGTTTTTTGGCGCCTCCTACAAACAAGATATCACCCCAGTAGATCGATACATTAAAATGTACGGTCGAAAAATCTACGAATTTGCCGTTACCCATGTACCCGTGGCCCTACAAAAATGTGTGGAAAAAGCGGGTGTTTCCATTGACCAAGTGCACAAAATTTTCATACACCAGGCCAATGAGAAAATGGACGAAGCAATCGTAAAAAGATTCTACAAATTATACGGACTACCCATGCCTGAAGGAATCATGCCGATGAATATTCAATCATTTGGCAATAGTTCGGTGGCTACCGTACCCACTTTGTTTGATATGGTCAAAAAAGGTCAACTCCCAGGACACCAGCTTGAAAAAGGCAAGGTGTATTTATTTGCCAGTGTGGGAGCGGGTATGAATATCAATGCATTTGCCTATAGATGCTGATGTACCGCGTATACCCTCACAAACGCTATAACATGACCGAGGCCTTTATGGCCAAACACCTCCCTGTTCCCTGTAACATATTGGACTTAGGGGTAGACAATCCGCTGAGTCAGCGATTGCGCGCTCTGGGATATGAAGTGCAGAACACCTCTGGGCAAGATTTGGACCTCAACCCCACTGAGGCGCACCAAACAGGATTTGATGCCGTCACTGGTTTTGAAATCCTAGAGCATTTGATCAATCCGATGGGCGTCTTGCGAGAAATTAAGTCGAATAAATTAATGGTGAGTATTCCGCTCAGACTTTGGTTTTCTGCAGCGTATCGATCAAAGACAGATCCATGGGACCGTCATTACCACGAGTTTGAAGACTGGCAATTTGATTGGTTGCTAGAAAAATCAGGTTGGACCATCGTTGATCGACTGTACGGCACGCATCCCGTAAAAAAAATAGGTATCCGGCCATTGCTCAGGCTATTTACGCCGCGCTATTACTGGGTATATGCCGTTCGCAACACTGAACTGAATCCCTGATATGGTGTATTCCATAGTCATACCAGCGCATAACGAAGCTGAGCTAATCAGCGACTGCCTGGAAAGTATCGTCCGACAAACCCATTTACCTAAAGAGGTCATTGTCGTCAATGATCAGTCCACGGACCATACGGCCGCAGTAGTTGAAAAATGGACCGAAAAACACACGTGGATTCACTTGACCGAGACAGAACAGAAGGCCGTTGAGCACTTACCTGGGGGAAAAGTAGTACAGTGTTTTTACCAAGGATTTAAGCAACTTCAACACCCTTGGGAACTCATCGTAAAACTAGATGCTGATACCGTGATACCTCCTGACTATTTTGCCGTTTTGTCTGAGGCATTTGAAAAAAACCCAAAATTGGGTATTGCAGGAGGAATCGCGTATGAACAAGATAAATTTGGTGCCTGGAAGCGATTTCACCCCATGCATGCAGATCATGTCCGAGGTTCATTTAAAACATACAGCAAGGATTGTTTTTCTGCTATAGGCGGATTAAAAATCTCTATGGGGTGGGATACTGTGGACGAGCTATTGGCTAAATTCTACGGTTATGAAACCCAAAGTTTTGAATCGCTTCACGTCAAACACAGAAGACCTATTGGGGCTGCCTACCACAAAAAAGCCAAGGGGATGCAGGGTCAAGCCATGTACCTCATGGGCTATAATTGGTCAATTGTTTTATTTGCCAGCGCTAAACTGGCCGCCAAACAGGGGAATTTCTTCACCTTTTGGGAACACCTATCGGGTTATTACCAAGCGAGCAAAAACAAACTGACTCGTGTGGTCACTCCTGAGCAAGCTCAATTTATTCGGCGATACCGAATGCGCGGTATCCTTAAAGCTTTAAAGCTTTTGAAATAGGCTGACCGGTGGTTCCATTGGGAAAGGCGATTCCCAGCAAAACGGAAATGGTGGGTGCAATATCCGTAATCTGAGTGCGCTCTGCGGTAGCACCTGGTTGTACACCTGCTCCATAAAGCAACAAGGGCGCATGTGTATCATAGATTTCAGGCGACCCATGGGTAGATCCTGTTTTTGAATAACTGATGAATCCAGGTTTATAGACAAACAAAACATCGCCAGACCTGTCTTTGTGATACCCCATCTGTAGAATGGATGGTATTCCAGAGATAAACTGGGTGGATTTCAAGGTACGCGCTGTATAGGCGTGAGCAATATCTGTACGCTCCTGTAAATAATCCGCAAGAGCGGCTTGAACCTCATCCAAGTCTAAGCCCAAACCTTGGATGGCTTTGCGATCTAAGAAAACTTGATTGTTGGAGATATTGGATACCAAACCAGCGCCAAATCGATTTTGAACAAACTGATCAATGCCTTGCTTTACGGCATTGGCCTCCACATAACCCGCTGGGATTTTCTGATCCTGCAAATAGGCAGGCACCGGAATAGCCGCGTGATCGGAGGTTAAAAATAAGGTGTATTGGCCCGTACCCACTTGACGGTCCAATGCTTTGAGCAGCCTGGCAATCTCTAGGTCAAGCCGCAAATAAGTATCTTGAATTTCCTTGGAATCCACGCCGAATTGGTGGCCCACATAATCGGTCGAAGAATAACTTATCGCCAAAAAATCAGGGACCTTATCCTGACCCAAATCTTCTTGTTTTAAGGCCTCTAGGGCAAAATCCGTCAACATACTATTCCCATAAGGAGTAGCGCGCAAGATACCATAACCCCCGTTTTGATTCCAAAGGGCAGGTAAATCATGAGGGAAAACTGGTTTCTGTTCCCCCTTAAATGGGCCTTCATATCCGTTGTCATCGGCCACGGAAAGGTCATACTTCTTTTCATTGTACAACAAATCCCAAGGTTTCTTGTATTGAGCGATGCTCTGTTTCGTGTTGTAGTCAGCTACCCACTTAGGCAAATCATCCATGTAATAAGTAGAGGTTACCCAAAGACCTTGTTCACCACCGACAAACCAATAAGCAGCATTGGCCATATGTCCTCCAGGAAGTACCGCTCCTCGGTCTTTCACAGAAATAGAGATCACCTTGGCTTTGTTTTTATAATGCAGTCTTAATTGGTCGGTCATCGTACTGGTCAATAGGCGGTGCGGTGACATTTTACCTTCATCGCTGGATACCCCGACTGATGA
>Ga0181564_10004213_pt1 | contig 12217 bp, 10 predicted proteins | sample 011ome_24_FD_134512 | JGI IMG/M metagenome (GOLD analysis project Ga0181564, IMG submission 134512) | Coastal salt marsh microbial communities from the Groves Creek Marsh, Skidaway Island, Georgia - 011513CT metaG (megahit assembly) | ecosystem: Environmental > Aquatic > Marine > Intertidal...
AAGATGAAAATTCTAATACTGGGATCTGGAGGTCAGCTTGGAACAATTCTTGCAAGATCATTGCATCAATTTGAACTATTATGTCTCGAAAGAAATGATCTCCCTCTAGAAAATGATACATTACTAAAAAAAGTTTTTTTAAATGTTCTACCAAATATTGTCATAAACTGTGCAGCATTTACAAATGTTGACTTAGCTGAAAAAGAGAGAGAAACAGCAGATAATATTAACCATCAGAGCTTAAGAAGCTTAGTTAAATATTGCAATAAAGTTAATGCAACTCTAATTCATTTTTCTACCGACTATGTTTTTGATGGGGGGAAAAAATTACCTTATAAAGAAAAAGATAACCCTAATCCAATCAATGTATATGGGCAAACTAAACTTAATGGTGATTTGCATATCTTAGAAAATGCAAAAAAATTTTTTATTTTTAGAATTTCATGGCTTTACAGCCATTCCCATAAAAGTTTTTTTCAGACAATGCTAATAAATATTACAAAGCAAAAAAAATTTCATATTGTAAATGATCAGGTTGGCAGGCCCACATCTGCTAATCAACTCTCGAGCTTTATAAATTATTTAATTGTAAATGGTTATTATAAAAAAGATTTTGGATTATATAACTTTGGTGCGAATGGTCCAATTATAAGTTGGTACGATTTTGCAAAATATATTTTTAAACAGGCTTATAATTTTGGCTATATCACCAAAGAACCAATTCTTGAAAAGTTAAAAACATATAAGCAAGAAGCCAATAGACCAAAATATTCAGCTTTATCGAATAGTAAAATACAAAAAGTTTTCGATTTTCAGATTCAGGATTGGCGAACATCAACAAAAAATGAGATAAAATATTTTTATAAAACAAGGGGTTATTGAATGAAGGGAATTATATTAGCTGGTGGGACTGGATCCAGACTTAATCCAATAACTCTTTCAGTTTCAAAGCAAATGCTACCCATTTATGATAAACCCCTAATTTATTACCCTTTATGCACTCTTATGGAACTTGGCATAAAAGAAGTTCTTATTATCTGCAGGCCTGATGATATAAAGAAATTTAATTATTTGCTTGGCAATGGCAGCAAATGGGGAATCTCAATCAAATATAAAACTCAAAAGAATCCAAATGGAATAGCTGAATCATTTATTATAGGAAAAAAATTCATTGGCAATAATCAAGTAGCCCTTATACTGGGAGATAATATTTTTTATGGTCCAGGACTTAAGAATATCAAGCCAAAAGAAAAAAAAGCTATAGTTTTTGGATACAAGGTTCCTGATCCTGAGAGATATGGTGTTGTAACATTTGGGAAACATAATATCGTAAAATCTATTGAAGAGAAGCCGAAAAATCCCAAATCTAATTATGCAGTAACAGGACTTTATATATATGACAATAATGTTGTCGAATATGCTGAAAATTTAAAGCCATCAAGACGAGGCGAGCTTGAAATTACAGATATAAACAAAATTTTTTTAAAAGATAATTTATTGGAGGTCAATCTATTACAACAAGGATGGGCATGGCTTGATGCTGGAACACCAGACTCTCTCCTCCAAGCCTCTAACTACATTCAGACTATTCAGAATAGACAATCAGTTCTCATTGGATCTCCAGAGGCAACTGCATTTAAACAAAAATTTATTTGCAAAAATTCATTACTTAAGCTTATAAATGATTTGCCTGATAACAGTTACTCAAACCTTCTTAAAAAATTTTCTTACTAATGAGTCTCTTAAAATCTAAAAAAATTTTGATCACTGGAGGGTCTGGTTATCTTGGTAAGCATATTGCAGAAATGTTGCTGGCCGATCAACACAGAATTACTAACATTATTCATTCTTCTCCTGCATTAGAATTAATGAAATATAAAAAATATGATGAGCTTCATTGCTCCGAGATTGATCAAAGCATCAATAGTGACATAATTATCCATTGTGCAACAAATTATGGAAGAGATAATTTCTCGCATAAAAAAATTTTTACTCCAAACCTATATCTTCCCCTTCAATTACTGATAGAAAGATTTCATATTGACAAACCTTTTTCATTTATAAATATAGATACTTCTCTTGACTCAGCAACCTCTTTATATGCTTTATCCAAGAATTTATTTTTATGCTCTGCTAAAGAAACTATCAAGCAATTCAAACTGCAAAATATAAAGTTTATAAATATTAAGCTTGAGCACTTTTATGGCCCTGATGCGCCTAAAAATAACTTTATTACATATTTAATCGAATCAATGCGAGAAAAAGCTCCAAGGATAGAACTAACACAAGGTGAGCAAGAAAGAGATTTTTTGTACATTAATGATGCAGTTGAGGCTATTAAAAAAATAATCGATAATTTGGATGTTTTTGATAACGGTATCACCAAATTTGAAGTAGGAAGTGGAAAGAATACTTCGATTAAAAATGCTGTATTAACGATTGCTAGTTTTCTATCATATGATGAGGAGAATTTAATATTCGGTGCCAAACCATATAGGGATAAAGAAGCAATGTTTTCAAAAGTATCGATGGATAAAATTATAAATCTTGGCTGGCTCCCAAAGTATTCTTTTGAAGATGGAATCAAAGAAATACTAAAAAAATAAATACGATTACTCATGAAGATATTAATAACAGGCGGGCTGGGGTTTTTAGGGTCAAACCTTGCATCAAAAGCTTTGAATGCTGGGCATAATATTTGTGTTTTTGATAATCAGTCCAGAACTGGTTCAGCAATAAATAAAAAATGGCTTCAAGAAAATCATTCAACTATTGAGATAGTTCTGGGAGATATTAGCAATTTTGATGCAATTAACGAATGTTTTAAGAGATTTCAACCTGATGCAGTTGCTCATCTTGCTGGACAAGTTGCTATGACTACTTCTATTGCCGATCCAATGCTTGACTTTAATATAAATGCGCTTGGGACTGTAAACATATTAAATTCTATTCTTGAGTCAGGTAATAAAATTCCAATACTTTACTCTTCAACCAATAAAGTTTACGGAGATTTAGAGCAGTTTAATTACCAAATAAACCTATTAAGATATCAATGTCTTGATTTTCCCGAGGGGTTTGATGAATCAATCCCATTAGACTTTCATTCTCCATATGGGTGCTCAAAAGGTTCTGCCGATCAATACATTTTAGATTTTAATAGAATTTATGATATTCCAGGTATTGTTTTCAGACATTCATCCATTTATGGTGGAAGACAGTTTTCAACATTTGATCAAGGATGGATAGGTTGGTTTTGTAGCCAAGCCTTGCTTATAAAACAAGGGATAATAGACCATATTGAAATATCAGGTTCCGGTCACCAAGTCAGAGATTTACTATTTGCAGATGATGCAGTATCGCTTTACTTACAAGCGATAGAAAACTATGAGTCTCTTCAGGGAAATGCGTTTAATATTGGTGGTGGAATGGAAAACAGTCTCTCATTGAATGAATTATTTGATCTTCTAGAAAAAAAACTTGAAATTAAAATTAAAATTAAAAGGAATAAAGTTCGAGAAAGTGACCAAAAAGTCTTTGTCGCAAATACCAAAAAGATTGAATCTTTTATAAACTGGTCAACGAATTTCTCAAAAGATGATGGAATTGATCAAATGATTGAATGGGTGAGATTTAATTCATAAAATTATTATCTACCAACATTACAAAGTCATCTGAGGCCAAATTATAAGACTTTCGTTGGGCTAGAGTGTAGATTAAAGCAAACCAAAAAATTAAATACAACTATCGTTTTAAAGAATATGTTTTGCTTTTAGTCTCCATGATAGTATTTCATATACCAATTAACAAAATTTTTAACTCCTTCCTTGATATTAGTCTCAGGCTTATAGCCCACAGCTTTATCAAGCTTTGACGTATCGGCGTAAGTATCTTTTATATCCCCTGGCTGTAATGGAAGCAAATTAATTTTTGCTTTTTTGCTTAGACAAATTTCTATCTCTTTTATGTAATTCATTAACTGAATAGGAACACTGCTACCAATATTAAATATCTCAGCATGAAAATTTTCTTCGTTTCTTGCATCGATAAATCTATCATGAATTTTTACTAGACCTTCAACAATATCATCAACATATGTGAAATCTCTAGAATGATTTCCAAAATTATAGACGTCGATTTGCTCCCCGCTCAATATATTTTTAGTAAATTTAAATAAAGCCATGTCAGGTCTACCCCACGGACCGTATACTGTAAAAAACCTTAAGCCTGAGGTAGGTAAATTAAAGAGATGGCTATAACTATATGCCATTAACTCATTTGCTTTTTTGGTCGCAGCATAGAATTGAATAGGTTGATCAGTTTTATCATTTTCATTATAGGGAATCTTTTTATTTGCACCATAAACACTACTTGTACTTGCATAAACCAAATGATCAATAGATCTCTTTCTTGAAAACTCTAAAATATTAGTAAAGCCAATAATATTACTTTGGGCATACTCAAGAGGATTTTCGATAGAGTACCTTACACCAGCTTGGGCTCCTAAATGAATAATAGAAGAAATATCGTAATTAGATAACGCTTCAAAAAGTAATTCTTGATCACAAAAATTAAGCTTAATAAAGTCGTATTTATTTGATTTTATGTCATCCACACGAGCAAGCTTTAGGTTGACATCATAATAATTATTCAAAGAATCAATTCCAACAACAGAATCTCCCCTTTTGAGAAGAGCTTTTACAGTATGGAATCCTATAAATCCTGCGGCACCAGTAACTAATATGGACATTTACAATCTCTTTCTAAATAGATTTAAATATTGATGCCTATTGAATTTTACAGTCATAACTTCTAGCTAAAAATTTATTTATTAATTTATGGAGTTTTTGGATTTACAATAGCTAACTGTATCAAATTTTTTAAAAAGCTGCACAAAAAAAATTTTAAATAAACTAAGGTTATTAGACTATAGACTATAATAATTAACATTTATTACAAACAAGCTCAGGCATAAAAATGAAATGTTTATATATTACATATGATGGGCTTCTTGATCCATTGGGGCAATCACAAGTTCTGCCTTATATTAAAAAACTATCTAATCGAGGGCATCAGTTCACAATCCTGAGTTTTGAAAAATTTGATCGCTCTGAAGATTCAATCATTGCATTAGAAAAATCTTTATTGCAGAAAGGTATTCATTGGGAACGAATTACTTTCAAAAGTGGGAAGATTCAACTTTTCAATCGAGTTATTAGGGGTGTAATAAAAATCTGGAAAAATACTCTTTTGTTAAAATATGATGTTGTTCATCTAAGAGGCTTTATGGCCGCTGCGATCTTTAGAATTTCGTTTTCAAGAATTCCATTTATATATGACATAAGAGCTTTTATTGGGGAATGGGTAGATATAGGCAGAATAAAAGATGGAACTTGGTTGGGTCGTATCTTAATAAATATTGATAGAAGTTTAGTGAACAATGCTTCAGGGCTTGTAATTCTTGATAAATCAGGCAAATTGTTAATTCAAGAAATTTATAACCGTCATAATGTTCCTTTAAAAGTAATTAGAACTTGCACTGATACATTATTATATTCTGATGCAAATAATAAAACTTCAAGCACATCCCAAACAAATTTAAAATTTGTTTTTCTGGGTGGAGCAATTACACCTTATAGACCAGACTTAGCCTTAAGATTTGTATTAGAACTTATTAACAATGATTTAAATGCTCAAATTGATTTTATTAATGAGCGTGATCATGAGGCAATACATAAGGCTATAGAAGAAACAAACTTTCCTAAAGATAATGTAAGTGTTTATAGCTTAGAAAATCGATTGATCCCAAAAGCATTACAAAAATTTGACTGCGGTTTGATATTCAATAACACAAGCAAATGGAGAAGGGTCAGCTCACCAACAAAGTTCGGCGAATATCTAGCTGCAGGTATTCATACTGTGGCTCTGGAAGGAATATCTGTTTTAGAGGAGTTTTCAAAAACTACAGAGTGTGTTGACATTATTTCTCCAAAAGATATAGCGAGCGGCCTATCAAAAGATAAAATTGAATCTATTATTAAACATATAAATTCGCCAAATAGAAAGACTGCATGCCAAGAACTGGCAAAAAAAGAGTTTAGCCTAGAAATTGCTGAAAAACTTTATTCAGAACTATATGATTCATTGGAAAAAGATATTTCTTAAAAATTTTTTATATTTCATAAATAATCGTAAATATAGTGATTCAAGAATGTTAAAATATTCAACTAATAACCAATCTTAAAAAACTCATATGACAATAAAAAATTTTATTCGGGTCCCATATGGATCTACAGTTCACGGCCAGGAAGAGATAGATGCTGTTGTAAATGTTCTTCAAACTACTACACAGATGTCTGATAATGTCAGAAAATTTGAAGAAAAAGTAGCTGCACTATTCTCAAAAGATCATGGAATTATGGTTAATTCTGGAACTTCTGCTTTATATTTAGCATTTGAGGCTCTAGACTTACCCAAGGGCTCAGAAGTTATAACTCCAGCATTAACATTTGGAACAACAGTTGCATGTTTAATCAATAATGGCCTTGTACCTGTTTTTGTTGATGTAAAGCCTAATACATACTGTATTAATGAAGCTGAAATAGAATCTAAGATTACCAAGAATACTTCCGCAATTATTGCTCCTGATTTAATGGGAAATATTTGTGAATGGCCTGTGATCAAAGATTTAGCTGAAAAAAATAATCTTAAAGTTGTTGTTGATTCTGCTGATACGCTTGGCTCAACCCTTGATGGAGTACCAACTGGAAAATTTGCTGATATTGCAATAACGAGCTTCTATGGCTCACACATTATTAATGGCGCTGGAAATGGAGGTATGATAGTAACTTCCGATAAGTTAATAGCTGACAAGTGTAAATTATTAAGATCATGGGGTAGAAGTTCATCCCTATTTATAGAAAGTGAAGCAATAGAAAATCGATTTGATATCCATCTTGATGGAATTCAATATGATGCAAAATTTGTCTTCCAGGAAGCAGGATATCAACTTGAGCCATCGGAGATCAGCGCTGCTTTTGCATTGGTTCAGCTCAAGAAGTTAGGTGAAAATATCAATCTAAGAAACAAATATTTTAATTCACACAATGAATTCTTCGGAAAGTTTCATGAATTCTTTACTTTGCCAGAACAAAACCCAAAGGCTCATACCTGCTGGCTTGCTTATCCACTTATAGTAAATGAGAACGATTATTTTACAAGAACAGATTTGCAGATTTTCTTAGAAAAAAGAAATATACAAACTAGAGTAGTTTTTACTGGAAACATTTTAAGACAGCCTATGATGAAAGATGTTCCTTGTATTGGCAAAGCAGAAGATTTTACTAATGCAGATCGGGTAATGAAACAAGGAATTTTATTAGCGTGCCATCATGGCTTAAATCAAGAAATGATTGATCATCTTTATTCATCAGTAAAACTGTTTTTAAAAGAGCATCAAAAAAGTTAAACGGCTATTCGCCGGATAAGCTTTTTATATCATTAATACATAGGGAATAACTATCTTCACCTTGATGATAGAGTTCATTCCATCTCAAAATTAATTCTAGGGCAGAGTCTAAAGTTAATCGAGGCTTCCATCCTAAGTTTGATAATGACTTTGAAATATCAAGTTTTAAGATATTTGTTTCTTTTAAATTAGATTTATTAACAATAATCTGACTATTTGAATTAGATTTTTTAATAAGATCATTTGCTATTGAAATAACTGTTCTTGCATCATCTTGATTTGGTCCAAAATTCCATGCATTAGAGAATTTTTTAGGATTATGGATAAGTTTTTGAGCCAGAATAATGTATCCGTATATTGGTTCTAGAACATGTTGCCATGGTCTTATTGCATTTGGGTTTCGAAGCTCTAATTTTTTGTTAGATGAAATCGATCTTAAAATGTCTGGTACGGCCCTATTATGCGTCCAATCTCCTCCACCTATAACATTGCCAGCCCTTGCTGTTGCAAGACCTACTTTTTTATATGAAAAGTAGGAGTCTCTAAAAGACTGTGAAACAAGCTCTGCACATGCTTTACTATTAGAGTATGGATCAAAGCCTCCCAATTCATCAGATTCTCTATATCCCCAATCCCATTCTTTATTCTTATAGCATTTATCTGTTGTTACAATAACTATTGACTTTATTGATTTGGACTTTCGTAGAGCATTTAAGAGATTTGCCGTTCCCATAACATTTGTTTCGTATGTGTATAAAGGATCTAAATAAGAATCTTGAACAAGTGGTTGTGCTGCTAAATGAAATACAATTTCTGGTTTGCAGTTCAAAATAGCTTTTTCCAATAAAACAGGATTTCTGATATCTTCATAATAGGTTTTGTATTTTTTATCTAAGCCAGCTTCGATAAATAGTGAAGGTTGAGTGTTTGGTTTCAAGCTATATCCAGTTAGAGATGCTCCCATGGAATGCAGCCAAATAGACAACCATGAGCCTTTAAAACCAGTGTTGCCAGTTATTAAAACTCTCTTTCCAGACCAAAATTTACCTAAGCTTTGCATTTTGGCTACCAAATTTTCCATGGCGCTGAGTCAGAGTCCCAAAGCTCGCATAATTTTTCCTTATCTCTTATTGTATCCATTGGCATAAAGAAATCATTGTGCTCAAATGCCATTAACTCTCCATCAGTTGCAAGTTTTCTTAAAGGTTCTTGTTCAAATATGCACTGAGGCCCATCAATATAATCTAGCACCTTGGGTGATAAAATAAAAAATCCACTATTAATTCTCCCCTGATCGCCATTTGGCTTTTCAGTAAAACTTAAGACTTTATTTCCAGAAATCTCAAGAGCTCCAAACCTACCAGGCATAAATGAAGCAGAGATAGTTGCATTCTTTCCGTGGCTCTGATGAAACTTGACTAATTTATCAATAGGAATATTACTTAAACCATCTCCATAAGTGACTGCAAAATATTCATCTTGATTTATGTATTGAGAAACTTTCTCTAACCTTCCTCCTGTAAGAGTATCTATGCCAGTATCAATGCAGCTAACTTTCCAATGCTCTACTCTTTGCTCATGAGAAATAAAACTATTATCAGCAAGGTCAAATGTTATATCAGAATTATATATGTGGTAGTTAAAAAAATAGTCCTTGATTACATTTCCTTTATAGCCGCAACATAAGATAAACTCATTAAAACCAAAACAGGAGTAGTATTTCATAATGTGCCAAATTATAGGCTTGCCACCTATTTGGACCATAGGCTTAGGTATCAAATTAGTCTCTTCACTTAGTCTTGTTCCGTATCCTCCAGCTAGTATTACAATCTTCACTTTACTATTTATATTTTTGAATTTACTAATAAACTTCTTCCAATTCCAATATACTCAATCGTGGAAGAGAGTTCTTTATGATTAATAATATTTCTTCCATCAAAAATACATGGATTTTTCATCAGCTTTATCTTTTTTTGATTTGGTTTCCAGAACTGCTTCCATTCTGTACATATGACCAAAGCGCTAGATCTGTCCAAGTGATCATATTGATTTTTACAATAAACAATATTGCTGTATGTGTTTAATTCGAGCTTTGCATTATTTTGAGCAATTGGATCATAAACAAATATTTTCTTAAAATAAGGTGCTAGATGTTTAAGTATTTTAATTGCCACTGATTCCCTTACATCATCAGTATCTGGTTTAAATGCTAATCCCCATAGGTGAATTGACTGTTGAGACAGCGGTTGATTTAAAGAAAGTCTTGAAATAATCATTTCGACAAATATTTTATACTGAGATTGATTTACTTCATGAGTAGCCGTAACAATTGAAGAGCTTACCTTGTATTTATCAAGAGTACTTTTAAGAGCCTGCACATCTTTAGGGAAGCATGATCCTCCATATCCTAATCCGGCATAAAGAAATTTCATGCCAATTCGATCATCAGTACCAATGCCTAATCTAATATCATCAATATCTGCACCGACTTTTTGACAAAGATTAGCAATTTCATTGATAAAGCTTATTTTAGTGGCTAAAAAAGAATTAGCAGCATATTTCGTTAATTCAGCAGATGCAATAGACATAAATTTTAAGTTATTATTTTTTTTATTAAGTTTAAAATATAGTTTTTTTGCAATCTCTCTTACATTATTTGAGTCTGTCCCTACAATAATTCGATCAGGATTCATAAAATCATTTACAGCTGCGCCTTCTTTAAGAAATTCAGGATTAGATGCAACGTGTATATCATTACCTATTCTCTTGCTAAGAGATTCTGATCCGTATAAATCTAACCATTCTTTAAAAAGGCTATTTGTTCCAACTGGAACGGTTGATTTAATAAAAATAGAAACTGGATTTTTGGGTAAGTTTTTTGCTATTTTTTGAGCAACCGATTCAATGTACTGCATTGATGGATTACCAAAACCATCATCTGGGGTACCTACACATAGAAAGAATACATCTGGATTCAAACAAGCAATTTTATATGACGATGTAAACTTGATTTTATTCTTTTTAGATGCTTTTGAAATAATTTTTTCAAGACCGGGTTCAAAAAATGGTACTTTTCCTTTTTTAAGATATTGCACTCTTTTTTTATCAATATCTAAACAGGTAATATTAAAACCTAGGTTTGCAAAACATGCACCTGTTACTAATCCAACATACCCTGTTCCAATAACCGTTATATTCATAATTTCTCGCATTCAAGCCATGGAGGCTGAAGCCGGAATCGAACCGGCGTGAACGGCTTTGCAGGCCGCTGCATAACCACTCTGCCATCCAGCCTTATTTCTTCAAAGTTACTATTGTATATGAAAGTCCTGTTTGAAGAGTAATTATTAAAGCAAAAAATAACAAGAAATTAGAAATAAATAATATTAATGAGTTTTCTAAAGTAAGCCCTATCAAGTAAAAGGAGAATGTTGATAGCTGAATAAAAGTTTTTATTTTGGCAAGAAAAGTTACTTTAGTAGATTCAGATGTTCCCTGTCTGGCATTCAAGTCTCTTAGGGCAGCAACCCAGAACTCTCTAGCAAGCATCATGCCACCAATCATCCCAATAAATACACTTGATAACTCAATACACAAAGCAAGAATCAGAAACATAGCTAAAATCTTATCTGCAATTGGATCAATTATTTCGCCAAACTTTGATTCAAGTTTATATTTTCTTGCAAGGAAGCCATCCCAATAGTCAGAAATGCTAGCAAGGAAAAATAAAAATAGCGCCCATCCATAAAAATCAAATGTAGTAATGAGTATAAAAATAATTGGGGCTATAAAAATCCTAAAATAGGTTAGAAATTGAATAAAATGATTCATGATTTGTAAAATATATTTATATCTCTAGCTAGTTTAATACTTATTCCTGAAACCTTACATAGATCATCAACTGAAGCATCCTTAATTGACTGAATAGATTTAAAATACTTCATTAAATCTTTTCTTTTTTGTGGTCCCAGGCCTTTAATATTACTAAGAGATGATTTCTTTATAGACTTATTCTTTTTTTTCCTATTGCTTGTAATAGCAAACCTATGAGATTCATCTCGAATTTGTTGAAGCAGCAAAAATCCGGGGCTATCCTTAGACATCTCAATAATCCCATCCTTAGAAAGAATTGTTTCTGTAGATCTGACTCTTTTAGATCCCTTAACAATACTCAGTATCATTGGCGATTGTTTTGCTAAAATAGAAACGGTGTTCAAAGCAACATTCAGTTGAAGCTTGCCTCCATCAATTAAAATAATATCTGGTAATGGATTAATATTTTTTTTATTAATTCTTCTCTCAAGCACATGCTTCATTGAGGCTATATCATTTCCAGAAAATTCCTTGGGTATATTGAAAAGCCTATAATTCTTTTTTTCTGGTCCATGAGATGAAAACCTCACAGCTGAAGCCACAGCATGCTGGCCACCATAATGGCTTATATCAAAACCTTCTATTGTTAGGTTCTTTCTTCTTAATCCTAACTTTAAACTCAGGTCCTTGATTGCAAACGAATATTTATCAGCCTGATTAACTCTATTTTCAATAACTTGATTAGCATTTAATTTACCTAATTTGGCCACTTTTCTAATATCTGAATTAATGCTTGCAGAAATTAAGATTTGTTTTCCAAATTTAAGTTTTATTGCTTGCTTGATTAAAGACAAATTACCAGGCTTGATATTTAAGATAATTTTTTTAGGCAAAGAGAAGCTATTTTGGTAATAAGAAAAGATTAAGCTTTGAAACAGG
>Ga0181564_10004214_pt1 | contig 12217 bp, 10 predicted proteins | sample 011ome_24_FD_134512 | JGI IMG/M metagenome (GOLD analysis project Ga0181564, IMG submission 134512) | Coastal salt marsh microbial communities from the Groves Creek Marsh, Skidaway Island, Georgia - 011513CT metaG (megahit assembly) | ecosystem: Environmental > Aquatic > Marine > Intertidal...
AATTGACTCAAATGCTCGTCTGGTCCATACAGGTTCAATCCGATACAGCTCGCCAGATATCAGTCATGGACAGCCTGCCAGGGCACATCAAATCCTTCTGCGAGAGAATGACGTTTAACACTTCTGTGGTCCAGGACTGTCTGGAAGATCTGGCCATGGAATACTCGGCGATTCGCGCTGGCACCCCCTCCAGCGCCTGTGATTTTGAGTTGCTAAAAGTCGAGCAATCCTCGCACTTGGCGCATACCCAGTTGGATGCTGCCAGCATCGCCGACATTGGCAGCCTGAAGCCTGGTCAGTGGTATCTTCATGATGACAAGAACGAACCCGAGGAAAAAGTCGCGCGAATCAAGCTCATTCTGAACTGGCAGAGCACCACTCGCCTGCTCTTCACCAATCACAACCGCCGCAAGGTCATGCACATGAACTATGTCGAGTTTGCGCATAATATCGGCGCCGGAATTCTCAAACCTTTGAGCCCTAAGTCCAGCACCTGGGACATCATCAAACAGCATCTCATCACCGTGGTTCAGGGCGTACAGGTTCAAAAGCAGAAAGAGTCCAGCGTCGACACCTTGCAGGACAAGAAACTGGTCACTCGAGAGTATCTCGAACGGCGCAAGAACGAAATCACGGCTGCCATGAAGCAGCACAAAGAAAGCGCGAAGCTAAAGCATAAACGCGCCCTGGTACTTCGAGAAAAAGCCCAACAAAAATTTTTAGCGGCAACAGCGGCTATCGAATCCTTAGGGACTGATGCCTGGCTCAAATTGCCCGTCATGGAAGGCACCCTGACCCCGTGCAAACTGGTCGCGGTTATTGCTGCAGCGGATAAGTACATCTTTGCCAATCGGCACGGTCTTAAGGTCGGTGAATTCACCAAAGGGCAACTGATTCAAATGCTGATCGCCGAGAACAGTGAAATCCTGGATACCGGTGCCGAGTTTGAAAACGTCTTAATCTCAGTGGTCTCCGCCTTGCGCGATGACAAGCACAAGAGCTTCGACGAGCTGACTCGCGCCAGCGCCTAACGGACTGACTTAAAGCTGTTAACGAAGCCTTTCGTCAGATATTTTGGCAAAGCTTTTGTCAGACCTTTTGGCAAAGCTTGTGTCAGATCTTTTGGCAAACCTTGTGTCAGATCTTTTGGCAAACAAAGGTGCGAAAGTGGGGACTACGCAATTGCCTGTGGTCGAGCACTCTTAAACCACTGTTGTTGAGTACCCAAAGCCAGTCATCAACAGTAAACTTATTGTGTACGGGAAACAGCCTTAGCATGGCGCGGCGCATCTCCTGCGCCTTTACTGTCGGTAACTCCGGGTTCACCATGCGATCGAGATACTCAGGCAATGGCGTTCTGATCCAGTCCTGCAACAAAAAGATACCATCGTCTGCCAGCAATCGACAGACTTCTGCACAGGCTGCCAGCGGATCGTTCAGCACATGCAGGACCGCAACCATTGAAAGCATATCCACAGAGCCGTCTGCCATCGGCACCGGCTCTTGACTGAAATCCAGCTGTTGGTAGCGCGGCGGCACCCCGGCGTAAGTCACCTTTTGCTCTGCATAATCAATCATCGCCTGGGTGAGATCAAATCCTCGCAGGCTGGCACCTTCAATCCGATCACGAAGGTCACGCAACAGCAACCCGGGTCCGCAGCCGATGTCCACCATGCTCGGATGAGAAGGCAGGTGCGGCACTACCTGGTCAGAAAAGTAATCCCAGAAAGCTTCATCAAACCGATCGTCATGAGTAGCAATCATGCGATTGACTAAGTCCTCATCAGATATACCACCTAATTCTTGATGGGTTGCCATGATTTTTTCCTCGTTACAACGAGCCTAGTAAATATCGAATTCATGAAGCGCGCTTTAACAGCTGCTACTGATCGACGGGGTTGCCCACATTAAATACGCCGCCGGTATACACTTTACCCGGTTGACGTTCAATTTCTGGCGGAAAGGTCTCTCGCTTGGCGGCGAAGTAAGCCTCGCGAACATCACCTCCTTCGGCCTGCCGATTATAGGTAATATAGAGCGCACGCCGTGCTCGGTCTGTCTGGTTGACCGCTGACCGATGAGGCAAATAGGAATCAAACAGCAACAGGTCACCGGGACGAGTCTCAATGGCCTGCCAAGCCAGTGAGTCAATCGCTGACTGATGCAGGGTCAAATCCCGATTCATCGTCAATAAACCCCGTTTATGCTCACCGGCGGCCACTTCCAGACAGCCATTTTCAATCGTGGTGGCGTCGATGCTCAACATCATGGTGATGTGATAGTGCTGGTCAAATGAGGTAAAGGCAGGCGCATCCTGGTGGGCGGCAAAACCATTACCCGACGCCAGCTTGAGATTGAGCTTTTCTTTGAATAGAACGGCAGGTTCCCCCATCAATTCTCGAATCAAACCGAGCGTACTGCGACCTCGAGCAAGGCGATCGAGTCGAGGTCTGTAGGCTAAAAAGTTCTCAATGCGACACAATTGTTTACCCAGCGATGTATGCTCGTAATACTTCATCCACTGACCTGGACTGTCTGGGAGAGACTGCAACAGATCTATCTCAGTTGTTAAGGCTTGTATTTCAGCCTCGTTGAACCAGTCCTTGAGATGCAAATAGCCGTCAGCGGCGAAACTTGCCAAAGACGCGCTCGACAAGCGCTGGCTCAAATTGCGTCTGATCATGGCGCTGTAGTGGCTCAAAGGCGCAGGGCTTAACTCTCGTCTTTTTGCCGCTTCATCCCAGGCTCGCAACTTGAGAATATCTTTAAACTCAGGTTTTCGCTCAAAGGTCTGCACCTCAGCGGCCGACATTGGTCCCCCTTGGAAGGCGAGAGTCTGCTGACTGGCAGCAGACAATTTAGCGGCATAAGCCGGGCGAGTCGCAACCAGATAGCGCTTAGCATTAACATGTTGCTCGACCAAAGTCGCGATGCTGTCATCAAGACCTGTCAGGCGCAGATACTCGGCACCAACAAACTCATGTTGTCGCACACCAAAGTCGATGCCATCTGCGATCATCGTGGCTGCCCTTGGATCGCAAAAATGACCAATATCATGGAGTAAAGCCGCTAATATCAGACATTCGTCTGCAACTTCCTGTTCAGCAAAGCTGGCACACTGCAGCGCGTGGGCCAACTGGCTCACTGGCTCACCAATATAGCCGACATCCTGTTGCTGCTTCAGCAGTTCTATGACTTGTTCTTTCGAATCAACCAACAATGCCTTTGCCCCTCAACTGGTCAATCGTTGCCTGGTCCAGCGCCAAGGCGGTTTGTAGCACGACATCCGTGTCGACTCCGAGCTTTGGTGGTTTAATCTGGTAGTCCATCTCCGACCGTGAATACTTGATCGGATTCGCCACTAACGGCATGCCGTCTACATCAATCTGCGTGCCACGCTCGATAATCTGAGGATCCGAGAACAGTCGATCAATGGTATTGATCGGGCCACAGGGCACGCCTGCAGCTTCGAGTATCGTCAACCACTGATCCAGAGTTCTATCGGTCATACAAGCCTGAATCTCAACCACCAGCGCTTCGCGATGCAGGACTCGCAGCGAGTTGCTCATATACAGCGGATTCTCACCCAACTGCGGGTTACCAATCGCAGAACACAGCTTGCGAAACTGACTGTCATTGCCTACAGCGACGATCACATGACCGTCCAGCGTCGCAAATGTCTGGTATGGCACCACATTCGGATGGGCATTACCCAAGCGTCCCGGAGCCACACCAGACACCAGATAATTAGCCGCCTGATTCGCCAGACTGGCGGCCATCACATCATACAATGACATGTCGATACTCTGCCCCAGACCGCTGTGGTGACGCTCTTGTATCGCTGCCAATATCGCGATAGTCGCATAGAGACCCGTGAGCACATCGGCAACTGCGACACCCACCTTCTGCGGCCCATCGCTGGATTTGTCATCAGGCTCGCCGGTAATGCTCATCAGGCCGCTCATGCCCTGAATCATAAAGTCATAACCTGCACGCTCTCTATAGGGGCCCGTCTGTCCGAAACCCGTAAGCGAGCAATAAATCAATCGTGGATTCAAAGCCTGCAAGCTCGCATAGTCGAGACCTCGACGCTGCATATCACCGACCTTGAAGTTTTCTATCAAAACATCGGAACCTTGCGCCAAGCGCCGCACCAGTGCCTGTCCCTCGGTGGTTGCCATATCAATAGCAACGGAGCGTTTGCCACGATTGGCTGCCATAAAGTAGGCTGAAAGCTGATCGCCCTGGGCATCGGTATGCCAAGGCGGACCCCAACTGCGGGTGTCATCACCGACACCCGGACGTTCAATTTTGATCACATCGGCGCCCAGGTCTGCCAAGGTCTGACTCGCCCAAGGACCCGCCAGAACTCGACTCAAGTCCAGTACCTTGATGCCCGCCAAGGGGGCCTCATTTGCCGCAACGCTCACTTGACTCTCATCCTAAATTCACCTTGCCCATCGTAATGTTGGGCGTTACCGGCCGCCATCCTAATCGAGCCCGCGAAAACTGTCCACGAGCGACTCATTAAAGCCAAAAGGGTACAGATTGGGTGGCTGTACCCGCCACCAGATACCAGGTGACGAGCAAACCGTTCAGACAGGCACCCAGATACACAGAACCGGTTCGATGCAAGCAGAAGCTGGAAATCAGCCCCACCAACAGCATGACCGGAACAAACTGAATCGCGACAATACTTAGCAAGGGTTGCGTTGCAACCAACAGGGTCCCACCGGCCAATAGCGGCAGATACTGCACCAGCAACAGACCCATAAAACCGCCGCTGAATATCAGGCCATGGCACCACATGGCCCTGAGTGGCTGATCCTGATAACAGGACAAATGGCGCGCCAAGCTGACAGACTGAACAACAAAGAACAACGTAAAAGGCACCAGATAAGTCAGAAAAATGCCCGCTTGAGTGGACGTCATCGCCTTCAAGGCAACGACCCAAAACCGCATATCGACCGTGAGCCACCGATCGGCGAGGTATACCAGCAGATACAGGCTGAAAAACACGCCGGCGGAGATACTGAGTATTGCCATAACCTGATCCGACCTCAACCCCAGGCCATAAGCGGCGAGGTCCTCCTGAGCCGTCCGACGTCGCACAATCCACAGCATGGTCAGTGTGATCAGCCCATTACCCCAAGCCCACAGCAATACGCCATTGGTGATTTGTTGGGGCAGAATTCCATTAGCGGGTAACAATACATCGGCAAGATTCTGCAAGGGAAAAAATGTCAATACCGGTACGAGTACCGTTAATCCCAGTGCTAACCGACTGAATCCTGCCTCGAATACCTGTCTGTTAATCTTGAGTGGCAGTCGCCTTTCAAAAAGCCTTAACCCGAGGTCTACGAGGGGAAACACTAAAAAAACTACACCAAGCAATGCCGCGAACGTCGCTAAATCCTTCCAGTACCATATTTGATTATCGACTCGCACCTGTTGTCCCAGCGCGGTTTCGAACCAGTCAACCGCTGCTGCCACAACCTGCACAGACAAATGATCACCGGGATGGGTGACTGCTGGCATGATCAACTCGCGCGCAGTACCCATTGCCATATCACCATAGAGTCGGCCTGGAATGACTGCCTCAGTCGTACCAAACAACTTCTTTAGCTTGTCAGTCGTCGTCATGCCCGCGGCCGTCTCGCTGCCCCACATCAACATCGAGAACTCATCGAATTGACTGAATACGACCAACAGATTGCGTGGACTGGTGGCAGTACCTGGGGGTGCACCAAACGTCCCGGTGGAGGAACCCGCCAACACCATCGCCGCATAGCCGTCTGGCATAGCGGCTGCAGCCAACTGAACCGCCCAGCCCCCCATGGAATGTCCTTCCAGACCAATCCGATGTGGATCGACATAGTCCAACTGCCGCAAATACCTGAGCCCCTCTGGCCCGCCGAATCCCTCACTGAACGCAGGTGGGTCAGAAAAGCCGTGGCCCGTCTGATCCAGTGCCAGGACGACAAAACCTCGGCGCGCAAACTCAATCGCAAAGGGTGACTGGGTTTCTCTGGAATTGATATAACCGTGGATCGCCAGAATGGCCGGCGCCGGCCGCTCTTGGCTGACGTTGTCAGGGATATACAACAGACCGCTGAGACGCTGGCCACTCGCGGTTTCCCAACGAATATCCTCAACCGTCACCTGCATGCCGGCTGTCTGCACCCAGGCAGCCACAAGGCAACCTAATAGCACCAGCGTTAAACCATAGCTTATTCTTCGATACATGATTCTGGACTCGCTGACAGACCCGTCGCGCCGGTTTTCTACTGCCGTGATTGCAATTGGGCGATTTCTCGCCAGTGCAGCCCAGTATAAACAAGCATCGCAAACAAAGCGCCAAAGGTATCGGCGGTCATGTCTTTTTGCGCGTCCCAGACATCACCCTGAGTGCCCAATACGGCCAAGCCCGCATCAGGGTCGGCGAGTAACGCAAACTGCCATTCAAACACTTCATAGAGTGCGGCCACGCCCAGGATGGCAAAGAAGGGAAACAACAGCAGAATGAGAACAGAATTGACCAGCCGCTTGCTCAGAAGCAGTTCCGCGATGGGATAGGCATAGAACCCGACACTGAAGTGCGCCACACGATCAAAGTGATTGCGCTCAAAGCCAAACAGATTGGTCACCAGCTCAAACGGGACCTTGGCAAACGTATAGTGAGCGCCAATCGTATGCAGCAGCACAAGAACCGACATGGCGAGATAGCTCAAGGGCGAAAAAATATGGTACTTGTGCAGCCAGGCGATTAAGGCAACCAGCAAGACAATGGGGAAATTTTCAGTCAACCAGATGGTTCTATCAAAGGGCGCTATGGCCAGATAGGTAAATAGGAGAATATAGCCACCAAAAAACAACCAGGCCCACCGCTGTTCTCGCGCCACGCTGGGAATGCCTGGTTTGCTCATGTCAGGCGCTCTGCTCTCGAGTTTCAACCAAGTGATTTATCCAGAACACGGTACCCCCAGCGACAGCGGCCGGGATCAGGATTAAATTTAGCAAAGGAATCGCGACCAGAACATAGGCCAACAGACCAAACAACAACGCATCAACCTTATTCTGGGACATACGTCGCCGCAGCTCGGTAAAGCTGACCCCATTGTTATCGGCAGAATAGTCTGCGAATTGGATGGCCATCATCCAGGCGCCGAATCCAAGCCACAAAAACGGCGCCAGCGCATTAAGTACAGGTATGAAAGATAGCAATAAAAGCCCAAGCACACGCGGCACATAATACAGGAGCTTGACGAGCTCGCGGCCGATAGCTCGAACCAACACCACCGAAAACGGAATACTGGAGGTCAACGGCCGACCCAGCAGATACTCTTCAACCTTCACCGCTAAAATGGCATTGAAGGGTGCCGCGATAATATTGCCAATGATCAAAAAACCATACAGCAGAACTGCAATGCCCACCAGCAGCGCCAGCACGCCGATGATCCAGGATAGAAACCCTGCCCATGCCGGCAAACTGGCTGCGACTTGCGCCATCCACCGATCATATTGCGCCAGACCATAAACGATAAAGACCGACAGGACCACGACATTGATGAGAAATGGGATAACCACATACTGACGCAAGCCTGGCTTTGCGATAAGGCCCATGCCCTGACTAAAACAGCCTAATCCATTCATGCTAAAACTCCTGTGCGAAGGCGGAACCCGGCACTCGCCGGCGCAACCGCGAGATCAACGCGCCGAGTCAAACTGATGTTCCGCAACATCCAGCAGACTCGCTAATACCCAATGACCATGCTGACGGAACTCCGCCGATGGTTGCACCAGATCCGGCACCTGAACGACGGTCATACCTGCCGCAAGCGCTGCCAAAACCCCATTTTCAGAATCTTCCAGTGCCAGCGCGGTTTCAGGGGCTATGTTTAATAATCTGGCTGCCAGCAAGTAGATATCTGGCTCGGGCTTACTGCGCTGAACACGATCACCACCCACTATCCATTGAAAATACGATAATAGCCCGGCATTTTGGAGCTTCTCGCAGGCCCGCTCTGTAGGCGTGGAAGTCGCCACCGCAAGCGGCAGTCCCAGCGCCTTAATGGCCTGCAATAACTCCACAGCACCTGTCTTCAGAGGTATCGGTGCCGATGTCAAGCGCGCTCGGTGCAACTGCTCCCAGACTGCATTGAATTCAGTCATCTGCACGCGACCTGCGAAGCCTTTCGCCAGAATCATCTCGGTACCCTGCTGGTTGGTACCGATACAGAGATGAAATAGCGCCGTCCTGTCACCCAGCTGTAATTGTTCACAGGCCGCGCTAAAGGTCTCCAGCGCAATGCGTTCGCTGTCCAATAACAGGCCATCCATGTCAAATATGACACCGCTGAAATTTCTCAATCCAGACCTCCTGCGACGAACGCAGATTAAGGGTCGAGCACCGCAAGGGCGCTGCCTCGGCTTTCAGATCGGCTTTGCGATCAGCTTTACGAACACACGCCATTGGCGTTGAGCTACCAGCAGCATTCAATCTTAAGCTTGCGGTCTCAGGCCTCAAACAGGCGCATCAGAGGTTAGCGAATGTCCTGCCAGACCTGGTGTTTACCCGCATCAGGATCTTCTATCAAGGCGGATTCCGTATCAAACACCATCGTCTTACGAGTCACCAGATCATAGGCTGGCCATCCTGGATTGCCACTTTGGATAAAGCCAATCCAGGCGGCGTGCATTACCTCAGCCAGGGCCTGCGGCACCTCTCCCTTACCGAGAAAAACACTCACGCCCGGCTTGTTCAGGTTATTAAATACAAAGGGAATTTCCAGCGCATGGGTCGCTTTCAAACCACCAGTTCTGGATTCCCAGCTGAACAAATACATCCAGGTATTCGCCTTATGCGCCGCTCTGGCCTCTGCCAGCCGCAAAGCCGGTACTCGAAAAGTGTAGTCTGTCGACAAAGCGACCGAAAGTGCCGTTGTCGAGGCCTCAGGATAGAGTCCCTGGTAACAATCAATCAATGCCTGACCACCACCGTAATTGGTGGCTTCCTTGGCGAGCTTTTCTGCATCAACCTTACCCTGCAGAAACAGCGTCGCTTCATCTTTATTGGTGCCTGTAAGCACCGCAACTGACGCTGCCATACCATCGCGAATAGCGGTCAGAGGACTCACCGGCAAGACACTGCTGCCTTCAACCGGATAAAACGCCGAGACGGAGCCGAGTTTGCCGCGCAATGCCTCATCTACAGCCGCCTGCGCCGAAAGAATATCCTCAGCTGGGACCGCGAGCAGAGCCTGCATATTCTGCGCCTGAAGCTTGTCCAGCAGAGCGTCTGCAACCAGTTTACCCTGCGCCACCGTCAGCGTATGGTGCGCTCCACCACTCTGCGGAATCGCTTGCTGAAACAAGCCTTGAGCGCGCGGGGAACCCAGCAGCGTACAAACACTGAAACCACCCGCTGATTCACCACCAATGGTGATGCGTTCCGGGTCACCGCCAAACTGGGCGATATTGTCTCGCACCCATTCCAGCGCCATGATTTGGTCGAGAATACCGTTGATACCCGAGGTGGCGTAGTCCGCCCCAAAACGAGACAGGTCGGTAAACCCCAGCGCGCCTAATCGATAGTTAATGCTGACCGTCACTATGTCGCCATTCTGGGCAAATTGCGCCCCATTATACCAGGGCACGGCACCCTGCCCGGTTCTGTAAGCACCACCATGAATCCAGAAAAACACAGGTCGCTTGCGATCATCCGCAGCCGGCGTTGAGATATTCAGAAACAAACAATCTTCATCCCAGGGCACAGGGACACTGTTGGTCATGCCGCCGGTTGCGACCTGCGGTGCCGCGCGACCAAAGCGAGTCGCCGGCCTGACCTGACTCCATCCGGCATGCGGTTGCGCCGCCATGAACCGTCGCTCGCCCGTCGGCGGCGCCGCATAGGGAATACCCGCAAACATCAGGATATCGTCTTTCACCTGACCCTGAACCGGGCCCAACGTGGTGGTTACAATCGTCGTCATATGCTCATTCTCATCAGCCACAAGAAACCCTGTCTCATCGCCAGCCACATGGACCAGCGACGAGACCTCACCCCTTACACCTTTTCAGTCTCAGATTCTTTCACTGCCCGCTGCTTTTCCAACACGACTTTTTTTAGAAACAGTGCTGGTGTGCAGCATTCTTTCAACCGAACCCTCTTAATCGAATCCTCTCAACCGGATCATGCCAATACTAGATCCGCTCAATGATCGTGGCAGTCCCCATGCCACCACCGGTACACATCGCAATGAGTGCTGTGGTCTTGTTGCGGCGCTCAAGCTCATCCAGTACCACCTGAATCAACATGGGGCCGGTCGCGCCGATGGGATGGCCCAGGGCAATAGATCCACCGGCGACATTGATGATGTCATCATCTACGCCAAGGTCTTTCTGAAACTTCAGAACCACAGCCGCGAAGGCCTCATTGACCTCAAACAGATCTATGTCATTTTTTGTCATACCCGCCTTACGCAGGCAGATTTCAGCGGCTGGTCCCGGTGCCGTAAGCATGATGACCGGCTCAGTGCCCGCCGTCGCTGTCATAACGATGCGTGCTCGTGGTTTTAGACCGTGAGCTTTGGCGTACTTAGGCGATGCCAGGAGAATCGCGCTGGCACCATCCACCACACCAGACGAGTTGCCTGCATGGTGAACATGAATCACTTCCTTCACCGTCGGGTAGACTGCTTTGCAGATGTCATCAAAGGTTCTTACATGGCCATCAAATAAGGTTTTACCCATCTTCTCAAAGGACGGGTTGAGACCCACCATTGACTCCATGGTGGTACCCGGACGCGGATGTTCATCACGATCAAGCGCCAGTCGGCCATCCCCGTGGTAAATAGGCACGATGGCGTTCTTGAAATATCCGGCTTCGATTGACGCTTGTGCACGTTCTTGACTACGCACCGCATAGGCATCAACGTCTTCTCGGCTGAACCCTTCCAACGTGGCAATCAAATCGGCCGAGATGCCTTGCGGTATCAAGGGATACTGTTCAAACAGATGGGTGTTGTTTGCGGTAAAACCATCCGTGTGATTCGGCGCATACCGAGACATGGACTCAACTCCGCCACCTATGACCAGATCCTGATGGCCGGCCATGATACTCTGCGCAGCGACCGTCACGGCCTGTTGGCCAGAACCACAGAACCGGTGAAGCGTGACCCCCGGCGTTGTAATCGGCCAACCTGCATCTAATACTGACATTCGCGCGATATCGTGGGCATGGTCGCCGGTACCTGAGCCATTGCCCGCCACAAAGTCTTCAACATCTGCCGGATCAAACCCGACCTTATCTTTCAGGCCATTCAGTACCTGCGCCATAATTCGCTGGGGGTGAATCTCAGACAGACTACCCACACCCGCCTTACCCCGGCCTCGCGGGGATCGCACCCCATCAATAATCCAAGCTTCGCTCATCGTCTTTCCTCTCGTTTAAATAATCTTCGTTTATCCTACATTGGTATCGATTGTACTTGGGCAACCAAATCTTGTCACAACCTGACGCAGTTTAGGTGCTCGGCGAGTCATTAGCCCCTCTACTCAACTTCGCCTTGACTGAAAACCTGCCTGATTATCAGGGCTTAACACTTTGCTTAACACTTTGCTTAACACTTTGCTTAACACTTTGCTTAACACTTTGAGGCAGGTGAAATACAGGCTTGCGAATTCGAGCATTATGCGCTCAAGGACTCGCGTTCCGAGTTCTCGTGTATCTATCTGGTCGGCCCTGACCTAGGCCGCAGGTCGCTCCGCAGCAACGATGGAGACCCGCTCGCCATAGCGGCTATAGGGGTGATAATCCCAGATAGCATGATGCTGAGTGCACCGGTTATCCCAAAAGGTTAGCGTATTAGGCTGCCACTGGACACGGCAGGTCAGTCTCGGCGTTGAATCGATATGGCGAAACAACATATCCAGCAGCGCGCGGCTCTCAGAATGGCTCAGTCCCTTGATATGACTGGTAAACCCCGAGTTCACATAAAGCAGTTTTTTGCCTGTTTCAGGGTGCGTAACAATCACTGGGTGCTCATGACGCGGATACTGACCCTCTGCGGGTTGAATCTTATAGCTACCCAGGTAGGGTAGCGCACCATCATGTACGGCCGTCAGATCCGACAATAGCGACTTCATGGTCGTCGACAGCAGCTCGTACGCCAAATACATATCAGCAAACAAGGTATCTCCACCGCCACACTCTGGC
>Ga0181564_10004218_pt1 | contig 12208 bp, 7 predicted proteins | sample 011ome_24_FD_134512 | JGI IMG/M metagenome (GOLD analysis project Ga0181564, IMG submission 134512) | Coastal salt marsh microbial communities from the Groves Creek Marsh, Skidaway Island, Georgia - 011513CT metaG (megahit assembly) | ecosystem: Environmental > Aquatic > Marine > Intertidal zone...
CGAAACCACGCACACGGTTCGCACTGGTCATCACGAACGTGGCCAAGGCGAAAAACGTCGACACCGGGCGCGCACGACACTTTAGAGAAGGCAAAAAGAGCGAAAAGGTCACCTCAGGCGCGGGCACGCAGCGCGGCGGCAAAGGGTCGTCTAAAACCACCCGTTCGCAGCGTACGAACAAAGCATATAAGACATACATTTCTGGGCGACCGAGCGTGGATGATGTGGATCGAGCGTCGAGAGGTGATAAGACGAAGGTGATGGGCGTTGTAGAACGCGAGGCTCCATACAGATTGACGCGGGACGAGCGTCAGGCGTGGGAACGGGCGAAGAAGCGAGGAAACGTCAATGGATTCGTGAATGGCACTGGTGGGGGTGGTGTGTTGGAGATGCAGTCTAAGCAGTCGTGCGCGTTAGCGCCGCATAGGCATCCGTTGATTAATACTCACCGGTTGTGGTGCGACGCAAAGAGCGCGGCGTTCATCGTGATTGAGCAGGATCAAGTCACCGGTGCGGATGAAATCGTTGTAGATTTGAGTACCTTGCGTTTAGACGCAGATTGGGCGTGTCGAGAGATGTTAGTTGAGCTCGCTAGGGAACTTGGTGGGGACGCGGTGCACGTCGAGGATGGGTGCGCGGATGAAGAGCCACTCGAGGCGCAAATGCGGTACATAGAAGTCACCGAGCGCGGTTTGCTAACGGCTGACTCCGTATCTACGAGTGTGGACGATGATGACATCGATGTATCGGTGAAGCCACCGCCGGCAGAGGCGATTGAAGAGGCGGAAGCCGCCATCGCGGCGGCTGCCGAACGCGTTCGTGCGCTCAAGGATTCTGGCGCTACGAACGCTGACGACGCAGTCAAAGCCAGTGTACAAACCTTACTCGAGCTCAAAACATCACTCGTTACGTTACAAGTCGCCGCCGCTGCTGCCGCCGCTCCCGAGGATGCCTCAAACACTATCGATGCCGCCGTCAAAGGCGCCGAAGACATCGACGCCGACGCCGACGCCGACGCCGTCGACGTCGAGTCCAACACCGCACGCATCGCCGAGGAAGCCCGCAAATCGCTCGAATCGCTCCCAATCCACGGTCTCCCTGAGCGTTTCATCCGTTTCAAATGCCCGGATCGCCCCACGGCGAAGTCTCTTGCCAAGGCGTTTGCTCACGCGGATCTCGTCCAGCGCCAACTCGAGCAAAATGTATCATAATATAGATTCAGTATGCCTATATATATATTATTTATTGACATCGAAAAAGTGCAGCCGCCACGAGCGCAATGCGCTACGAAGACGCCGCCGCCGCCGTCGATAGAACGCGACGCGCGCACCGAACGCGCACACGCACGCACGGTTCATACACGTACGCTACATCGCCGTCACCTATCGGTCGATTCGTCATGTCGCTCACCGTGAGCCCGCACCACGCCTCGTCGCGTATGAGTGCGAAAACCTCCACCGCCGCCACGCGCCTGCGCACGCGTTGTGCGTCGCGATCGGCGCCCACCGCGGCGCACGCGACCGCAGCGCGCGCAACGCACTCCACACACGCTTGTTTTGGCGCGCGGCGGTGCGTGAAGGTGCGTGCGGCGTCGACACCGTCGTCGACGTCGACGGAACAGAGCGAGACGTATGGGTACGAAAACTTTCCAACGCGAGACGCGGTGAAGGAATCCGCACGTCTCGCCGCGGAACTCAACGTGCGCGTGCCGAAAAATGAGGCGTATCAGCAGACAATCAGACGCAGTGTGACGTACGCTGGGGTTGGATTGAGAAGTGGAGAGGTGGAGTTGATGCGCGTGCGACCGGCGGGGGCTGGTGAGGGACGATATTTCGCGCGCGTCGCGAAAGGAACGATTGATGCGTCGAGCGTTGAGATGAACTCGGAAGTGACGTATAGTGACGAAGAAGCAGAAGATGCGTTGCTTGAGCGAGTGCGTATGGCGTTGAGTAATGATGAGGAAGCAAAGGCGGAGATACGCGCGCGCGCAGAGGCTACGCGGGCGGAAGCGCAGGCAAAGATCGAAGCTCCTGAGACTGGCGTGGTGGGTGAAGCGCGCGCGCGCGCGTGCGTTGACGCGGTAGTCGAAGACGTGCGATTGAGCTCGGAACTTAAGGGTGATGGAGATTTCGTCGTGCGTGGCGCCGAGCATTTGTTGAGTACGCTTGAAGCCATGGGGGTTGATAACTGCCGCATCGAGCTCGAAGGCTCGGGCGAAGTCCCGATCTTGGATGGTAGTGCTTCATCGTACGCATACGATCTTTGCAAAATTGGTTTGACACCTGCGGTGTCGAGTAGCGGTGCTGAAGAGCCTCGCATGGCGTGGAAGTTAACGGAGAATGTCATGGTGCAAGAAGGCGACGCCTTTATGATGCTGAATGTCGACGATTCTACGAAACTCACGTATGGTATTGATTTTACGTACAAAAGTACGGCTATTGATAAGCAGTGGGAAAGCTGGACGCCTACCGAGGACGCGCCGTACGCGTTGCACATCGCACCCGCGAGAAATTTTGGTACGCTGCAAGATTTTGTTGCGTACTATCGCGCGGGTTACATTAGAGGCGGCTTGGAGAATTGCGCGCTAGTCGCGAACGGAGGGGAGTACTGGAACGCACCTCTTCGCTTAAATAATGAACCAGCGCGTCACAAGCTCATTGATTTGATCGGCGATTTATCTTTACTCGCTGAGCCTGGGATGAGTGGCGTTCCGGTTGGACACGTCGTCGCATACAAGGCCGGCCATAAGCTTCACGCCAAATTCGTCCGTGCCGTTGCAAATGCGGCCAAAACGAAGGTTCCGGCTCAAATCTGGTACTCTGGAGACGAATAGTAGATGATTTTCACTCCCTTCATAGCATATATAGCCTCTAATCCTTGTTACCAAACTTTTCACAACTTTGTTTTACACACAAACACTTGTGTCAAGCCATGTGGCATCACAAACCTCGACTCCACACAGCACGTCGTTCTTCATCGCGTATACATATGCAAAATCATGGAATTGAATAAGTCTGCGGAGGAAGGTAGCACGAGTGATGCAGAGTCGACACCCAGGTGTAGCGGCCGGGATGTTTCGCCATCGTTGCGAAGAGCGCATACAGTTGTCAATGTGGGAAACCACAACAGGGATTTTATGGATCACCACGACACAGATCGTACCGCAATCACGAAAAACTCGTCATTAGTTGCATCTCTTATTGCCTCACAAAATCCTCAACCAACAGTACGACGCACGACTTCTCTTCCTTCACAGTTGCTGCAGATGCGAATGGCCGATTCCAACAACTTCATGAACTTCAAGGGTGTTTCGCGCGAATTGTGGCAAACACGATTCGATGCACGCTACGTGGACTCCATTAAAGGGATTGAATATAACCTCGGCGCGTTTGACACTGCGGCAGCGGCTGCGAGAGCCGTGGATTTACTTGCGTTGAAACATGGAAACTTCAGCGAACCATACTTGAACTTTCCTCTTCGGCAATACGAGGAGGATATTTCTGTATTAGAAACATGCACCGTTGCTGAGTTGGTCGATACGTTGAATGAAGTTTCGCGCAGGGTAGAGCGACGCACATCGCGATTTAGAGGAGTTGTGCCGGTGGAGGAAGGTTTCGAGAGTCGCATTGAGGTGCGACGCGAATGAAACGTAGTGTTTGAGCGCTTTTTTGCATTGCAGTCAAATTTCAATTTTATCCTACATCACTATGTACCACCGCGCGGCGGCACCAGCTGCTTTGAATCGTCTAATTTTCTCGACATGCGTCGAGAGCGAAATAATTATTTGCGGTCCGAAAGTATGCGTTCTAAATCAGTGATATCATCCTCTTCGTCATATGACGACACAAAGTGCGAATTTTGCACCCAGTTCTTTGGATAATAAGGCTGCGCACCAAAGCTGTCGTCATCATCGTCATCACTATAGTAATCATGAATACTCCATTGTGGCCTAGCGTTCTTGGACGGAGTCCAGACGTTTTCGCCTGAACCGAAAGAGTCTGATCGAATGCGCATCGCTTGGCTTTTGAGACCACCAGAGAGTGAATTTTCACCGAACACCGATCTGTTGACATCTGGAAGAGGAATAACGCCTGAAAGCCAGCGACCAATGGCGTGACCGCTGAGTTCAATGGTACCATTTTCAAGACCTCCAGCATAGTTGATACGTAAGCGTCTCAACAATACCAGCACACGCTCACCCGTTCTCGTGAGACGGATGAGCGCCTCGTCGACGGGACCAGTGGCGTTTTCCTTGGCAATAGTCGCTACTTCATCGTCTGAGCGAACGCGAATCAACATGGATGGAATGCGCACATCTAGGCCGTGTGCATCCGTACGCCGACGGACTACACGTAACCAAGTGAGCACCATAACTTCAGCCGCAGCCGGAGGGAAGTCTCGAATATCGTACATAAAGTCTTCCTCTTCCAAGCCAAACTTTGGCACGAGTCCCAAGCTTTGTGCTTCTTCGTACATGATGAGTGCCTGTACTGGGTAGTAAGTTCGTGCGTCTTCGTGTGAACTCGCTTCGTGACTCGCAGCCCGTGCAGCCTCGCTCATGTCTGATGCGCTGAGCTCATCCGTCGTTGGCGGGCGCAAGCAACACAACATGGCAGAAATGGTCTCCATGCGCGGCTTAACTCCAGCTAATGTGGCTTCATGATAAGCCGCCACGGCTCTATCGGCCCACTCTCCAACGGCGTTGTTTCCTTCTTCTTCTGATACGGATCCAAACTCGCTTGGTGGCTTGTACGACCGCGTACTCAAATCGGTGAGCTTTCTAATGTGCGCCAACGTAAGACCAATGATCAAGTTGAGCGCAATCTCCGAGTTGGGGTTACCAGCCGCGCGTGAATCTTTGTACACCTTCCACGCCATCTCTACGTTGTTGGCACGCGCGCACGCGACGAGAAGTTCACGCCAGGTGATTCCATCGGCTTCGTAACCGTAACTCTTCATCGTGTCCACCATCGCAAACGCGCGATCCATGTCGCCGGTTCGAGCAAATCCTGAGACGAGCGCATTACAAGTGGGAAACGTCGGGCGCATACCGCACTCCATAGCGCGTTGGAAGTAGTTCCACGCGCCATCGTTATCCCGCGCCCACGTGAAAGCCATAATCAAACCTTCGTAGGTGACTGCATCCGGCTCAAAACCAGCATCTTCCAGTCTGTTCGCGCTCTCGACGGCGAGTTCGGGCCTATCTTCGCGCGCATGCGCGGCGATGAGCGCATTATAGCACTCAATTGGCACCCGGATTCCCCGTTTCTTGGCGTTTGCAATGATCTCTTCCACCTTTGCGCTATCGCCTTGACGAGCCGCGATACCAGAAAGCGTCGCGTACAGCTGCGGCGACGGGCGAACGCGGTGCTTGCGCATATCCGCCATCAACTCATCACAAAAGTCCTCATCCCCGTTGGATCCCGCGACGTGCATCATCGTCGCATAACTCATCGCATCGCCTACAATACCCTCATCGTTCATCGCGTTCCATGTCTCCTTAGCTTTGGCCACGTTACCCATGGTGCCGTACGCCTTGATGAGCACCGTGTAAACCTCAGACGTCCGCTTGACGTTGGCCTTGGTCATCTCATCAAAGAGCTCAAATGCTCTCGTGAAATCTCCAGCCTTGACGGCACACGAGATAACTGAGGTGTATGAAAACGAATCTGGCTTCAACCCCAGTTCCTTCATTTCAGCGTACACTTCACTAGACTTTTCAACAGCCTCGCTTCGCACATTCTTCACCGTCGCCGCCCGCGAGCAAGCGTTCAACAAGCTATTCATGAGCGCAATATCCGGCTGCAACCCTTGGGCAATCATCTCATCGTGCAGCGCAAAGCATCTGTTCAAATCGAGTCGAATTTGATGCTCGTCCGCACTGTGACGCTTAGACCCAGCGGTATTCTTCAAAATATTACGCTTGAGGGTGTCCACGAGTGCTCCGTACGTGCGTTCGTTTGGCGCGACGCCTTCAGACTTGAGTCGATCGTACACCTCAAACGCGCGCGAAACATCACCAGCCTTGGAACAAGCAGAGATTAATGTCGTGTACGCGCGAATGTCGGGGTGGAATCCAGCGTCAATCATCACCACGAGTGCCGCAAAGGCGGAACGCGAGTCTCCAGCCGTCGCGCACGTGCGTAACAGCATGTTATACGGACGAATATCCTTGCTCTCAAGCAACAAGATGAACTCAAAACCAACGGAAACGACCTTACGAGACTGACACATATCAAAGAAATCCCGATGCGACACTCTGGCGGCGATGTTCCCCACCCCATTCGCCTTCATCATCTTCAATACGTCGACGGCGTCGTGCAAGCGCCCCACGCGCACCAAATCCCTGTACAACGCGAAATACGCCCCATGATTCTCATACCGCTTCTTCTCATCAACCTTCCCATCGATCGCTGGCAACTCTGCCAATAACTCCTCCAATGGATCCCCACCAATGACGCGACTCGCATATTTCTGAGCTCGTCCTTCGTTCGCTCGATCCGAAATCGCCCCCGCCTCGACGCCGCGCTTCGACCCACCCCTCGCGCCCTCCCCTCGCGCCCTCGCTCCATCCCCGCCCGCGCGCACACGCGCCCGCACCCCCGGCCGCGGCGCGTGAAATCCATCGTTCCCGTTATTCGCGCGCGCAATCACGCCCTCGCGCCCATCGAGCGCCATTCGCGCCGTCAAACCGACGCGCGCGCGACCCGCGCCATACCCTCCTCGCCCCCACCGCGCGCCGCGCTCGAGCTCGCGTGCACCCTCGCCGCTCGCCCGCCCATCGCCCCTGGCGCGCGCGCGCGCGACGCCGCAAACACCCACGTGCGTCGCACGCCCCGCGCTCGCGCGCGACGACGCCAGCGACATCGACGACGACGACGACGCCAACATCATTCGCGAACCCCTGCTCCGAAGAGGTCAACTCAACGCCTCACCGCGTCCTCCGTCGCGGACGCCTCACGCGCGCGAGACGACGAGACGACGAGACGACGAGACGACTTTAGTGCCGGTGCGTGTGCGTGTGCGTGCGCGTGCGCGCGCCGCAAACTCGTCGGACGCGGTCGCGTGCGCGACGTGCTGTGCCGCGCGCGCGCCGCAAAAACAAAAAAGACACCCTCATCGCGATACCCGCGATCGCGAATTCGTGTGCACGCGATCGATGCGTGGCGTCGATCGATTGCGAATTCGATCGACGCGGCGTGTGGGTCGTCGGTCGTCAGTCGTCGGTCGTCGGTCGTCGGTCGTCGTCACTGTGCGTCGCGATGCGTCGCGTGGAGGCGTGGCGGTGCGCGGTGGCGTGCGGCGAGCGCGGTGCGTTGGCGGTGTGTTCGCGCGCAGTCGCGGCGTCATCCACGCGCAGATGCACATCGTCATCATCAGCGTCGTCGTCGTCGACGACGACGACGGATGATATAGGCACGGATGTCAAGGCACGGGAGATGGAGATTGCTATCGATCGCGCTGGGTTGCGACGGGCGCTCGAGCGACGACGACAGGAGCGTGAGACGACGACGACGGAGGCGACGCCGCGGGCGCGGAGCGGTTTGATGGCGTATTTAGAAGACGCCATTCGCTTCGCGGGTGGGTCTATACCCGTGAGTGAGTACGTGCGTGAAGCGTTGACGCATCCTGAACACGGGTATTACATGCGCGGGGATGTGTTTGGTGCGAAAGGGGATTTTGTGACGAGTCCAGAGATTTCGCAAGTGTTTGGCGAGCTCGTGGGTGTGTGGGCGGCGTTGCAGTACGAAGCGCTCGGTTCGCCCGAGACGTTGCGCGTGGTTGAGTTCGGACCCGGTCGAGGGACGCTCATGGCGGATTTATTGCGCGGTACGAGTAAGTTTAAGAAGTTTAGCGATGCGATGAGTGTGCATTTTATAGAAGTGTCGCCGGCGTTGAGGAAAATTCAAGCGGAAACGTTGCGGTGCGAGGACGTAGAGATGACGAGTGCGAGTGCTGGAGATGGGTTACGAGTTCCTAAAAATGTGACAAGGGATGAAGAAATGAAGAACTCTGGTTCGGTGAATCAATCATCGACATCGGCGTCGGCGAAATCACCGGTGGGCGAAGCGCGGGCTCGCGGTACGTCTGGCATAAATGGCGCGTCGGTGAGTTGGCACGACGGATTAGAAAGCGTCCCGAGCGGGCCAACGCTTGTGATTGCGCACGAATTTTTCGATGCGCTACCAGTTCGCCAGTTTCAACGCACCGAGCGTGGGTGGTGCGAGAAGCTCGTGACGATTGACAGCGACTTGCTCGAAACCGACGCCGGCGCGGAGAAAACCGCGACGCCAAAGCCCGAGAAAGTTCCAGGGCGCGAATTAGAAATGGTGCTCTCACCCGGCCCGACACCCGCGAGTCACATGCTCGTCTCAAGAAGATTGAAAGGCGTGCCGCAGCACATCGTCGACGGTTTGCGTTTACTCGAACTCAGCCCGCCGAGCTTGTCGCTTTGGGATCGTCTCGCCGAACGTATCGAGCAACACTCGGGCGCCGTGCTCGCGATCGATTACGGCGAAGAAGGTCCGCTTGGGGATACTTTGGAGGCCATCAAAGATCATAAGTTCGTGCACGTGTTAGATTCACCCGGCGAGGCTGACTTATCGGCATACGTGGACTTTGGTGCGCTTCGTCAAATCATCGACGAAAAACCAAACTCTGGCGTGACGTGCCACGGTCCGATTACGCAACAGCAATTCTTGCTCTCGCTTGGTTTGATACCGCGTCTTGAAAAGCTCGTAGAAAACGCTACTAGTGAGGCTCAAGCTGATGAATTAATCAAAGGTTGTGAAAGGCTCGTGAGTGATTCCAAAGGTGACGCCGAGGCGAAGGAACCGCCAGGTATGGGCGTGCGTTACAAGGCGATGTGTCTCGTGAGCCGCGGCTTGCCCAAACCAGCGGGATTTTAGAAGTATTATTAGCGCGTATTGTGAATTAAAAATTAAAGTGTCAATGTATGAATACGTGTGTTTTACAACAAAAATGTATCTATGGCTATGTATTATGATTTCATGAATGAAAAGAATGACAAAAATGTACCTAGCCGGCGAGGACTGAGGCGCGCGCGCAAACGTCGTATTTCAACATCAGCGAACGTCTCATCCACCACGCAGCGTGCGGTGCGTTTCACAAAAAACAACAAATATTTTAGAATAGAGAAACAAGAGAAAGATCGTTTTGGAAATTTCCGTCGAACCCCAAACCGCCGATGAGGAGCAAGCAGCCATTTCTGGCTGGCATCATCACGTGGCCGGTGCGATGTTCTCGAACGTGAGCGCGAGATTTGCCTAGGGCAGTTGTTTCGCCGTCGTTCTCGTCAATCACGGGGTGTTGAACTGGAAGCCATTTACGAGCAGTCGTGTCGAGCATGCAAAAACCACTTTGGAAAAACGTCAATCCTTGCATAGACGCTAAACCTTCCTCGCCAGTGGCGTACTTGCCGATTGTGCCCGCCAACGCGCTTCCGCGTCCGCCGCAAAGAATAATTCTATCGCCCAAGACGACAGCGGCGTGGCCAACTCGAGGAGAAGGCGGAATACCAGTGACTTTGAACTCTTCCCATCGTAACTTTTCTTTCGGCACACCGACAACGTCGAGTTTCCACACGTCGTTGAACACCTCGGAGATGTGACAGCCGCCGAAAATAAAGAGAGAAGAGCCGACGAGCGAAGCCGTTTGACCCGCGCGTGGAGGCGGACAAGAACCGATACCGTGGTGAGCGCCGTCGATGAGTAAAGTCCAAGTAGCGATGAAACGTCCTTGCTCTTGTGAGATCTCAAGAAGCCACGTATCGGCAAAGCAATGCGTGGTGTTTGAGCCGCCAAACAAAAGAAGCTTGCCATCAAACGCGACGGCGGAGTGTCCCCATCTCGCGTCTGGAATGCGACCATTGATGTTGCTTGGATGCGCGCGAACGATGGGTTCGTGCCACGTCAATCCAACTCCAGTCGTAGCCGCATCACCCACGCGCGTGCCGTCGTCGGCGCAAAGAATACGTAAAGAATTAGAAAAGCCTTCGAAAAAGCCTTGCGAGCCGCCAAAAAGGGCGACGACTTCGGAATCGTCGCAGCCGTTGACAGACATGGCTGTCAACGTTCCTGAACACCGAGGAAACGGCGGCTCGTGCGAGCTCCCGACATGCAACTGTTTCAGTTGCAACCCGTCGTTGCGCTGATTCAAATCCAACAAGTGTAAGTCGTTGTAAAAGTCGCTCCCTCCGCCTTGGCCGCCAAAGAACAAAATTTTACTCCGATCGCCGACGGCGGTGCAACGATGGAGATAGCGCGCCGCGTACTTGGACTCCGCCGGCGCCAAGCCGTAATCACGCGTCGTCGAACTCCACGCCAACGATTGAGGTTCAGGCTTGTACCAACTCTTATACTTGAGCATCCATCGCGGCGCTTCGCGCGTATCCGTCTCGCGCCGCCGTTCGCCCGCCGCGCGCTCGGGAAGCAACACCTCGGCTTCCATCCCAAGCTTGCTCGCTAATAAATCCCGCCACACCCGCTCACTTTGCGTCGCGCTCCAAAACGCCTTACACGTCATCGCACACGCCGCAACATCCCGCTCGCGTCCGAGCGCGCGCACAATCTCCACCACCACGTCCCTCGGCAACCCGCTCGCGTGGTCCATCTCCCCCGGGTTTGGCGCCGTAAACGCCTCGCTCGCGCGCGGCGACCGATTCATCCCACACGTCCCCCGAATGTGATCATCATCATCCGCACACATCGAACACCCATCCTCACATCGATAACCCGCCTTTGCGCCACCACGCGTAATCACGCACACAGACGTCCCATCACCATCATCACTTTTCCCCCCACTCGCGTGCTGACGCGTGCGCGCGCGCGTGCGCGGCGGGCTCTCCCGCGCCTGCGCCCTCGCCCCCGCGCACGGCTCGGCGTGCGCCGCCGCCGACGACGGCGACACCGGCGTGCTCGCACGAACCCTTAATCGCGTCGTTCCCGATCGCCCCGTCGTCGTCGTCATAGTCGTCGTCACCGTCGTCCCGTCGCTCGCCGCGCTCGAGACCCCATCGTCGTCGTCGCTTTTCACGATGCCCTCGCGCATCGCGATGATGCCGTCGTGCGAACGCCGCCGCACGCGCGTGAACATCACGATCGACGACGGACGACGACGCTATGACGAATATATTTACTAGGTATATATATATACACACACACCCACCGTCGTCGTCGTCGTCGTCGTCGTCGACGCGCGCGACAGTGATGCGAACGCCTCACCCGTGGCCGCGCAACGACCGAACGCCTCGACTTTACGGCGGTCGCGCGGTGGCGCGCGCGCGCGCGGACGAGATCTCGAGATCACGTAGTGCGCGCGCGCGATCGCTGGTTGGCGCGACATGGGTTCTATAAAAACTTAGATTATATATATGACAAGTCACATGATGGAACTCTTTTGGTGTGATATATGTATATATGCGTCGTGTGTACTTTGAATGTGTGTTCAACACACGCGACGCACGCGACGCACCTCGTGACGCATCGTCTATATGCGATTTTCTAATAAACGCGGCTTGTTTTTCTGGCCATTTTTCTGACCTCGTTTCTGACCTCGTGGGGGGGTGTGTGTCGCTGGTCGTGATTGGTCGATTGGCACCTCGTGGGGGGTGTGTCGCTGGTCGTGATTGGTCGATTGGCACCTCCCTCTCCAGTCCCTCTGACGGGGCACCTCTGACGGGGGTCTCCCCGCGATGCGATGCGCGAGTGTGTGTCGCGCGTTCGCCGTGCGTCGTGCGTGCCGTGCGTGCGTGCGTGGACGTCGTCGGACGATCGCGTATACATATCGCACACAAAAACATATTTCACCGCCAATCCAATCGCGTCCGTGAAGGCGTCGTCCGTGAAGGCGTCGTCCGTGCCCCCAAAGCAAAGGCACCACGTCATCGATAGGGCTCGCGATTCATTTCATCGGCGCCGCCGAACGATTTATTAATTAGGGTGCGACGACGACGACGACGACGACGATGCGCGCGACGAGCGGGGTGTGCGCGTCGACGTCCGCGCACGCGAACGCACATCGCGGTGCGATGCTTCGCGGTGCGCGCGCACCTAAACCACCGGTGCGGGCGGGCGGTGCGGCGCGCGCGGCGCATCGTCGCCATCATGATGACGACGAGATAAGCGGCGCGGTCGCGGTCGCGCGCGGTTCACGCGCGCGCCGGCGCGGCGCGTGCGTGGCGCGCGCG
>Ga0181564_10004224_pt1 | contig 12202 bp, 8 predicted proteins | sample 011ome_24_FD_134512 | JGI IMG/M metagenome (GOLD analysis project Ga0181564, IMG submission 134512) | Coastal salt marsh microbial communities from the Groves Creek Marsh, Skidaway Island, Georgia - 011513CT metaG (megahit assembly) | ecosystem: Environmental > Aquatic > Marine > Intertidal zone...
AGCCCACGGTTTCATGGTCGATGACGCTGAGAGCCTTCAACGTGGAGACCGGATTATCATCCGTCTGCCAGTTGTCGGACGCATCGAAGCCTATGTGATCTGGACCCGCGACGAGCGAGCCGGCTTCCAATTCGAACGCATTTTGCGCCTGGACGATTTCCTCGCCATCATCGACGAGCTTCAGCCAAACCCGCGTTTGCGCAAACTGCGCTGAATAACCGCAACTCCGATAAGATAAATTTTTGATATCTTGGCACAGGGCATTGGCCCTGCCATGGCGGTTGGGTGAATAACGCAACCTCCCCCTCTCCGGATGACTTGAGCGAGCCTTCGCACCCGTTCCGTGTCGCTAACTTCCGTTACTATTGGGTCAGTCGTCTCAGTATGACACTGGCGCAATATGCCATGCTGCTGATCATCGGCTGGCAGACCTACAATATCGCGCGTGATGACGGGATGGGCATCGCCGAAGCATCTGGCCAACTGGCACTGATCGGCCTGCTTCAGTTTCTGCCCCTGTTTATCCTGACCCCGTTTAGCGGGCTCGCAGCAGACCGGTTTGACAGGCGTAAACTGGGCCGGCTCACCGTGCTGCTTCAGCTAGCATGTGCGTTGGTTCTGGCATGGTTCAGTTGGACCGAAGAGATTACGATCCCGATCCTGTTCAGTGTGGCTGTGGTGTTGGGAATTGCGCGCGGCTTTGCTGGCCCTGCGCTCTCCGCACTGTCTCCAAACCTGGTGCCCAGAGTTATACTTCCCACCGCAATCGCGCTTTCCTCTATCTCTTGGCAAGTCGGCATGATCGTCGGGCCAGCGTTGGGCGGCGTGCTCTACCGGACCGCGCCCGCACTACCCTATGCCGGTGCCGCAATTCTTTTTGCTATTTCAGCTATTGCACTGACTTTGATCGGTAAGGTTCCGCAGCCAGCCACGCGCAAGGATCAGCGGCCGATTGGTGCGATCGTTGACGGCTTGGCCTATGTCGTACGCAACAAGATGGTTCTTGGTGCAATAACACTCGATCTTTTCGCGGTGTTTCTGGCTGGAGCGACTGCGCTTTTCCCGGTCTATGCGCGTGATATCCTGCAAGTGGGTGAGATTGGGTTGTCCATGCTTGCTGCCGCACCTGCTACTGGTGCAGCGCTCACCGCTCTATTTTTCAGCTTCCGTCCCTTGGAAAGCAATGTTGGCCCGAAGATGCTCTTGGCCGTGGCGATCTTTGGCGTTGCGACAATTGTCTTCGGTCTATCAACCAGCATGCCGCTGAGCCTTGCGATGCTCTTCATTGTCGGCGCGGCGGACATGTTCAGCGTCTACATACGCCAGTCGCTCATCCAGCTGCACACACCCGATGACAAGCGCGGGCGCGTATCATCGGTCAGCCTGCTGACCATCAGTGCTTCCAATGAAGGTGGGGATGCTTTTTCAGGTGCCCTCGCCTTCGTTATTGGCCCGGTTGCGGCAGTGGTGGTTGGCGGTGTCGGTGCGCTTGTAACCGTTGGGCTTTGGAGCCGAATATTCCCTGTATTGCGCACGACAAAGACCTTCGATCCGCCAGAAGACGTGCTACAAGCAGGTCGACGAAATAAATCTCAGGAGGCCTGACATGAAAGCCGCAAACATCCTCGAAACGATTGGCAACACCGCACATATCCGGCTGTCGCGTATGTTCCCTGACCATGAAGTGTGGATCAAGAGCGAGCGATCCAATCCGGGCGGATCAATCAAGGACCGGATTGCACTTGCGATGGTGGAAGATGCCGAACAATCGGGCGCTTTGAAGCCGGGTGGCACCATCATTGAACCGACAAGCGGCAACACGGGCATCGGCCTGGCTATGGTGGCGGCTGTAAAAGGCTATAGGCTGGTTCTGGTCATGCCGGAGAGCATGTCGCTTGAACGTCGGCGTTTGATGCTGGCTTACGGTGCATCCTTCGATCTGACCCCGAAAGAAAAAGGGATGAAAGGCGCGATCGAACGCGCGCACGAATTGGTCGAGAGCACCGAGAACTCGTGGATGCCCAGCCAGTTTGACAATCCCGCGAATGTCGCTGTTCATGTGAAGACCACCGCGAAAGAAGTTCTGGCGGATTTTGCCGAAACACCGATTGACGTGATGATCACGGGTGTGGGCACCGGCGGGCACCTGACAGGGTCTGCAGAGCAGTTGAAGCGCCATTGGCCGGACATGAAGGCCTATGCCGTGGAACCGACGCTGTCGCCGGTGATCAGCGGCGGACAGCCAGGCCCTCACCCGATCCAGGGTATCGGCGCCGGCTTCATTCCCGGCAATTTGCACACACAAGCTATCGACGGCGCGATCCAGGTTGATCCCGAAGACGCAAAGGAAATGGCGCGCCGCGCAGCAAGCGAGGAAGGCATGCTGATCGGTATCTCGTCCGGCGCAACTCTGGCAGCGATCGCGCAGAAACTCAGCGATTTACATGCTGGATCACGCGTACTCGGCTTCAACTACGACACAGGCGAACGGTATCTCACAGTGCCGGATTTCCTGCCAGTCGAATAAGCGAAAGAACAGGCCACAATACAAAAGGCCCGAAGGATTGTTCCTCCGGGCCTTTTTTGTTTCCGAATTCAGATCGGTTTAGGCTGCCGTGGCAAAGGCCTCTTCACCCAGCGCCATCATGCTCTCGCTACCTGCTTCGAGCTTGCGGCGAAACGCACCGGCATCCGGCAAATACCGTTCAGCGTAATAACGCGCGCTGGTAAGCTTTGCTTCGTAATAGGCCTTGTCCTCGGTATCCGCGGCCAAAGCCTGCTTCGCAGCCTTTGCCATGCGCAGCCACATCCAGCCAAGCGTAACAATGCCCATAATGTGCATGTAGTGATGCGCGCCCGCGCCGAGGTGGTTCGGGTTCTGCATCGCATTGTTCATGAACCACATGGTGGCCGCTTGCTGCTGCCCGAGAGCTTTCTCCAGCATTTCGGCGATGTCTTTCAGCGCTTCGTCTTCCTTGGCTGAAGCGATGTCTTCACCAACGATCTTGAAGAAGGCCTGGATTGCGGCGCCACCTTTGCTCGCGAGCTTGCGCCCGCAAAGGTCCATCGCCTGCACGCCGTTGGTGCCTTCGTAGATTTGCGCAATGCGCGCATCGCGAACAAACTGGCTCATGCCCCATTCTTCGATATAACCATGGCCGCCGAAGACCTGCTGCATGTTGGTGGCAATGTCATAGCCCTTGTCAGTGCCATATCCCTTGATCACCGGGGTCAAGAGACCAATCAAAGCGTCCGCCTGGTCGCGTTCTTCCTCAGTCTGCGCCTTGTGGGTCAGGTCGACCTGCAATGCGCCCCAAAGGCACAATGCCCGCATGCCTTCTGTGAAGACCTTCGCGTCCATCAGCATCCGGCGAACGTCAGGGTGAACGAAAATCGGATCTGCTTTTTCTTCTGGCTCCGCCGGACCGGTAAGCGCGCGGCCCTGTCGGCGATCGAGCGCATAGGCAACTGCATTCTGATATGCCGCCTCAGCCTGTGCGAGGCCTTGAATGCCAACGCCAAGACGCGCAGCATTCATCATCACGAACATGGCCGCCAGCCCCTTGTTCTCCTCGCCAACCATCCAGCCTTTCGCACCGTCATAATTGAGCACGCAGGTAGCGTTTCCGTGGATGCCCATCTTGTGCTCGATTGAACCACACGAAACCGCATTGCGGTCGCCTAGCGAGCCGTCATCATTGACCAGCACCTTTGGCACCACGAACAGGGATATGCCTTTGGAGCTATCCGGTGCGCCTGGTGTCTTGGTGAGTACCAGGTGAATGATGTTTTCAGTCAGGTCGTGCTCGCCTGCCGAGATGAAGATCTTCGTTCCGGTGATCGAATAGCTGCCGCCTGCCTGTGGCTCTGCCTTGGTGCGGATCATCCCCAAATCCGTGCCGCAATGCGGCTCAGTCAGATTCATAGTGCCAAGCCATTCGCCCGAGATCATTTTCGAGACGTATTTCTCTTTCTGCTCTTCAGTCCCCGAAGCGATCAGCGCCGCCACGGCTCCAGTGGTCAAACCCGGATACATACCGAATGCCTGATTGGCTGATGCAACGAATTCCTCAATCACGAACCCCAAAACGTGCGGCATGCCCTGTCCGCCGAATTCTTCAGGCGCAGAGATCGTACCCCAACCTGCTTCACGATATTGCTTGAAGGCTTCCTTGAAGCCATCTGGTGTTGTCACGCTGCCGTCTTCGTGGCGAATGCAGCCTTGCTGGTCGCCAATCTGGTTGATCGGGGCCAAAACCTCGGAGCAGAACTTGCCGGCTTCGTTCACAACCGCTTCGACCATGTCGGGCGTTGCCATTTCAAAGCCTGGCAGATTACCGAAGGATTCCAGCTCCAACATTTCGTTGATTACGAAACGGGTGTCACGGGTGGGGGCGTTGTAGGTGGGCATCTGTGTGTCCTTGCTGCAATAGGGTTGCGACTATAGGAAAAAGCTCACTTGTTGAGGTTGAGCGTTTCGATCTGTTTGATGAATTCGTTGAGCTCTTTGATCGAGGCATCAATGTCTGCGCGCTGGCCCTTCAGCTTTGCAACATGCGCCTTGCATTTTTCGATTGTAACGCGTCGCTGTTCAACACGGCCATCATCGAGATCGTAAAGGTCGATCATTTCACGGATTTCGACGAGGCTAAAGCCGACATTCTTTGCCCGCATGATCCACGCCAGACGAGCCCGATCGCGCTTCGAATATACGCGCGTCAATCCGACCCTTGCGGGCGAGATCAATCCTTCGTCCTCATGAAAGCGCAGCGCGCGGGCGGTGCACTCAAATTCCGTTGTCAGATCGGAGATTGAGTATTGCTCGCGTGCGAGTTTATCGGGTCGGTCGATATGGGCCCCGGCATGCTTGCCGTCTTGAGCCATTTGATTCGATTTTGTTGGTGCTGTTGCCATACCATTGGCTATAGCTTACCTTTACGTTAGCGTCAAGTCTTGACCCTTACGAGAGTGCCGTCACTGACAATCCGATAAAAGCACGAATGCTCTCCGGTATGACACGCAGGACCGGCTGGATCGACGTAAAGAAGCAACGCATCTTGGTCGCAATCAGTACGCATTTCAGTGACGCTCAAGGTATTGTCCGAGGTCCCGCCCTTCATCCAAAGCTCTTGCCGCGAGCGTGACCAGAAATGCGCTATTCCACTGCTCTGCGTTTGAGCAATGGCATCTGCATTCATATGTGCCACCATCAGAACATCCTTGGTCGAATTCTCGATCACAACCACGGTGACAAGCCCGGCCATGTCGAACTTAGGCCGGAACTCTAATGACAGTTCGGGTGATTCAGATCCGCCATTGTGATCAGTCAAAATATCTTCCTTCGATGAACGGGTGGTGGCTTACGATGGGTTGTTGCAGGATAACCACATTGCCGCTCCAAAATCTATTGGCAAGCGACTTCACACTTTGAGTTTTGACGCTGCAGTGAGACGTAGCGTCATCGGGCCTAGGCTCGACCACCGGACAAGGGTGCAAAATGCGCCGGGTTCAGGGGGCAGTCGGAATGCAGCACTCCTTTTGGAAGAGCGCTTTCGGCAAGAACGATGAGGGATAGGACCCGAACAACCAAAAAGGGGGTGGTTGTTCAAGCTTCTATGAAGAGGGTTCGTTTAATTTCGTCACGTGGCGCCCGGGGCCTTTTCGGCCTCGGGCGTTAGTTTTTCAGACCTTGGGGTATCGCGGCATGATCGCCATGCAGAGCACCCGACATCACCCTTGCAAAACACGCGATGGAGACGGACCGCGCTCCGCCTTTCAGAAATACGCGCGTGCACGCATCACTGGTTGCTCCGCTGGTCACCACATCATCGACCAATATGATATCCTGACCAGATAGCATTGTTGCCCGACGCGTGTTCAATCGAATCGCACCTGAAAGGGTTTTCTCGCATTGTTTACGATGCATTCCGCCAAGCATTGGCGTATTCCTGATTCGGTATAGCCCGTCGACAAGTGCTTTCCCTTTTCCCAACTTCTCCAGTTCTAGCGCGAGAAGCGCGGATTGATTGTATCCCCACCGCCATAGCCTCCACCTGTGCAGTGGCACCGGCACCAGCAAGGGAGGTGGCACCACACCATCCGTTTGTGGAATCTTGGACCCCATCATTTCCGCGAGCTGCCGCGCCAATCCGATCTTTCTGCCATGTTTGAAAGAGAGGATCAGCTTGTGCGACGCGTCATTGTAAATCGTTCCTGCGTAAATCCCGGAGTGCTTCGGCATACGCTCGAGGCAAACGGCACATTGTGCGCCATCGGGATTGGTCATGTCACTTGGAAAAGGCCTGGAGCAAGTCGCGCAAGCAGGATCACCAGCAATAACAAGCCCACTCCAACATGGCGCGCAAAGCCCGGCTTGATCGGCTGTCGCATTTCCGCAGATCGAGCAGCGCGGCGGGTACACTAGATCAATCAACGACGCGAAGGCTTGCGCGGCCTGCGCAAGAACTCTTCCGCCCGATCTGCTGCTGGTCATGCGGCCCTCTTGCGTTGCCAATGTAAGCACGGCAGTGATCGCATGATGTCGCAAACACAGGTACCTACTATATTCTCAAGAGCGCGCCGGCAGCAGCGTGAGCAACGGGCGTCAGTCCGCATCGGCACAAGCTGGCTCTATGACGCTATGCAGGAAGATATCGGTGAGCGGCTCGACTTCATGCGGCACGAGGCAAAGAGTGCCCTTCTGGTGGGGCACGAAACTTCCTTGCTTGAGACAGCACTTGCGGCCTCAGCATCGAATATCTGTTCAGCCCGCACTCTTGATGAAGAACAGCCACTGCCATTCTCCGAGCTTGATCTGCTAGTCAGCCTCGCCCGGCTAGATAGCGTCAACGATCTGCCGGGCGCGCTTATCCATGCGCGCAATGCACTGGCTCACGGCGGGCTGATGATCGCGCAGATTATCGGGGCTGGTAGTTTAACATCGCTTCGGGAGATCATGTTGGCTGCGGACGGCGATCGGCCAGCGGCGCGCATTCACCCACAGATTGATGATCGCGCGGGGACTGCTCTGCTCCAACGCGCCGGGTTCTCAAAACAAGTGGTCGATACACACAAACTTACGGTGCGCTATAAATCACTGACGACGTTGATTGATGATCTTCGCGATCAGGCGCTGACTTCAGTGCTGGTATCACCGGCCCCGTATTTGGAAAAGTCGGGTCTGGCCCGCGCGCAGGCCAAGTTCGATGAGCTGCGCGAGGACGACGGGAAAGTTTCCGAAACCTTCCAGATCCTGACGCTGACCGGTTGGCGCTAGGCCTTCAGTGATGATTGCGCCGCCGCCAGTCGCGCGATCGGCACGCGGTATGGCGATGCGCTGACATAATCCAGGCCAACGCTCTCGCAGAAGGCGATGCTGGCAGGATCACCGCCATGCTCGCCGCAGATGCCTAGCTTGATATCAGGGCGCGTTGCCCTGCCCCGCTCTGCCGCGAGTTCGACCAGTTGCCCGACACCTTCGATATCCAGGCTCACAAACGGATCACGCGGGAAAATGCCCTTCTCAACATAAGGCGCCAGGAAACGTGCACTGTCGTCGCGCGATACACCAAGCGTGGTTTGCGTAAGGTCGTTCGTGCCGAAGCTGAAGAATGCACCTTCTTCCGCGATCTCTCCGGCCATCAAGGCCGCGCGTGGCAGCTCAATCATGGTGCCTACTAGATAGTCGACCGCAATACCCTGCGCCGCGAACACCTCAGCCGCGGCTTTGTCGATCAAGGCTTTGAGAATCTCCAGCTCCCGCTTGGTCGCAATCAGCGGGATCATGACTTCCGGAATCGGGGCTTCGCCCGATGTCTTTGCCACCTCACAAGCGGCTTCAAATATCGCCCGCGCCTGCATCTCGTAGATTTCAGGGAAGGTGATCCCAAGGCGGCAACCGCGGTGGCCCAGCATCGGGTTGAATTCGTGCAACTCTCCCGCGCGGCGCTTTAGGTGATCCACGCCAAGGCCGGTTGCATCCGCGAGATCGGCAAAGTCTGCATCCTCGTGCGGCAGAAATTCGTGCAGAGGCGGATCAAGCAAACGGATGGTGCATGGCAAGCCGACCATCACTTCGAAAATGGCCTTAAAGTCTGCGCGCTGTTCCGGCAGCAGTTTCTCGAGTGCAGCCCGCCGTGTTTTCTCGTCTTCTGCTAGGATCATCTGACGCACTGCCCGGATCCGGCTCGCGTCGAAAAACATATGTTCTGTGCGGCAAAGCCCGATGCCTTCCGCACCAAATTGCCGCGCCATCTTGCAGTCTGCGGGCGTTTCGGCATTGGTTCGCACACGCATGCGGCGGTGTTTGTCCGCCCATTCCATCAAAACACCAAAGTCGCCGGCCAGTTCTGGCTCGATGGTGCGAACCTGACCGGCCATGATCTGGCCATTCGCGCCGTCTATGGTGATGGTATCACCCTCTTTCAGCTCACGATTGCCGATGCGCAAAGTCTTGCTCGCGCGGTCGATCGAAACGGTCGACGCGCCCGAAACACAGGGCCGCCCCATACCGCGCGCAACCACGGCTGCATGTGACGTCATGCCGCCACGCGCTGTCAGAATGCCTTGCGCGGCGTGCATTCCGTGGATGTCCTCTGGCGAGGTTTCTACCCGGACCAAGATCACTTTCTCGCCGCGACCGGACCACTGTTCCGCGGTGTCTGCATCCAGCACGATCTTGCCTGAAGCTGCGCCTGGTGAGGCGGGCAAACCGGTACCCAGAATATCGCGGTGCGCCTTGGGATCAAGCGTGGGGTGCAGCAACTGATCCAACGCCATCGGATCGACGCGCAGGATCGCGGTTTTCTCGTCGATCAGGCCTTCACCAACCATATCGACCGCCATCTTCAGTGCAGCCTTGGCAGTGCGCTTGCCCGATCGTGTCTGCAGCATCCACAGCGTGCCCTGTTGCACGGTGAATTCGATGTCCTGCATGTCCTTGTAGTGAAGTTCCAGCAGGTCAAACACGCGGGCTAGCTCGCCGTAAGCCTCTGGCATCGCCTCTTCCATGCTCAGCGGTTTGGCATTCGCTTTCTCGCGCGCAGCTTTCGTCAGATATTGCGGCGTGCGGATGCCAGCCACCATGTCTTCACCCTGCGCATTGATGAGATATTCGCCATAGTACGCACGCTCGCCTGTTGCCGGATCGCGCGTGAAGGCAACGCCAGTGGCCGATGTGTCGCCCATATTGCCGAACACCATGGCCTGCACATTGACGGCGGTGCCCCAGTCGGCAGGAATATCGTTCAACCGGCGGTAAACCTTGGCGCGGTCGCTATCCCAGCTGTCAAACACTGCCTGGATCGCGCCCCACAGCTGCTCGGTCACGTCTTGCGGGAACGGATGGCCTAGCTCTTTCTCGGCGATGGTTTTGTATTCGGCGACCAGTTCCTTCCAGTCGCGCGCCTCCATCTCGGTATCGGCGTAGAGGCCCTTCTCCTCTTTCGCGATCTCCAGCGCTTCCTCGAACAATCCGTGATCTAGGCCGAGCACAACGTCCGCATACATCTGGATGAACCGGCGATAGCTGTCCCACGCGAAGCGCTCATCGCCCGATGCACTGGCGAGGCCAGCAACGGTATCATCGTTGAGGCCGAGATTCAGGACGGTGTCCATCATGCCCGGCATGGAAACGCGCGCGCCCGATCGGACCGAAACGAGCAACGGGTCACTCGCATCACCAAAGCTTTTACCAACGGTCGCTTCGATATGCTTCAGCGCGCCTGCAACTTGCGCGCGTAATTCTTCCCCGAATTCAGCACCTTCTTGCAGGTACATCACACATTCTTCAGTGGTGATGGTGAAGCCCGGAGGGACCGGCAGGCCGATGCTCGCCATCTCTGCCAGATTGGCGCCCTTCCCTCCGGTAACGGTCTTGTCCTTTTGGCGTTCATCCGAGTGATCTGCCGATCCGCCGAAAGTGTAAACCGTTTGAACCATCAACCTTCAATCCTTGAGAAATCTGCTACTTGATGCACTGCATCGCGGAAGCGCGATAGCAGCGTCAGGCGCGCTGCGCGCACATGCTTTTCTTCAGCGTTGACAATCACGTCTTCAAAGAAGCGGTCGATTGGCGCGCGCAGACTGGCGAGAGCAGACATGGCAGCAGCAAAGTCTTCTTCGGCAATCGCTGCGACTGCCTTGGGTTCCGCAGCCTGAAGCGCATCGATCAGAGCCTTCTCGGCGTCTTCAGGCGCATGCGAAGGCTCGGTCGGCTCGAATTCCTCTTTCTTGAGGATATTCGCGGCACGCTTGTAGCCTGCTAGGAGGTTTGCGCCATCTTCGGTGTCTAAGAACACTTGAAGCGCTTTGGCGCGACGAACAACGCGATCCATTCGAACGTCTTCCCGGAAGTTCCAGCGGTCTGAAGCGTCAATTCGATCGTGCTTAATACCCTGCTCTTTTAACTGAACCTTGAGACGATCAAGTAAGAAGACCGGTATCGCCGTTAGAATGCTTCGACGCGCAATATCCTGCTCAGAAAGATGCTGCGTCGGATCAGCCTGTCCGAGCCACTTCTCGATTACAAAGTCTGTTTGGACCCTAATGTCATTTTCTAGAAGCAACCGAAGGATTCCCAGTGCCGCGCGCCGAAGGGCGAATGGGTCCTTCGACCCGGTCGGGAATTCCTTGATATCAAAGAATGCGATGAGCGTATCAAGCTTATCCGCTAAACTCACCGCCACGGTCACCGGCGCGGTTGGCACTTCATCACCCTGCCCCACCGGCTTGTAGTGATCGCGGATTGCGTCGGAAACTTCCTGACGCAAGCCTTCCTTCTCGGCGTAATATCCGCCCATCAGGCCTTGTAGCTCGGGGAACTCGCCGACCATTTCAGTGACGAGATCGGCCTTGCACAGGCGCGCAGCCTGTTCGGCCAAATCGGGATTGGCTTTGACGATCCCTTCCTCGCACAGCCAGCGGGAAAGCTTCGCCACACGCTCGACCTTGTCGGCAACGGTGCCGAGCTTCTCGTGGAAGGTAATCCGCTCCAGCTTTTTTGCGTGATCTTCAAGGGAAGTCTTCTGGTCCAATTCCCAGAAGAACCGCGCGTCGGAAAGCCTTGCGGCAAGGACTTTGCGGTTTCCGTCGACCACAACCGCCGGATCGTCGGCTTCGATATTCGCAGTGCAAATGAACGCATTGGCCAGTTTGCCATTCGCATCCTCACACACGAAATACTTCTGGTTCACCCGCGCAGTCAGCTGGATCACTTCGGGCGGAACGTCGAGATAACTCTCATCGAAACGGCCGAGCAGCGGCACCGGCCATTCGGTCAGGCCGGCATTCTCGATCACAAGACCTTCATCTTCGACTAGCTTCAGGCCCGCATCTTCCGCTGCCTTTTCCGCACCCGCGCGCACAGCATCCTGCCGCTCTCCATGATCAACGATCACATGACATGCGCGCAGATTCTCGACGTAGTCATCAGCCGAACCGATGGTGATTTCACCTTGGTGATGGAACCGGTGGCCAACCGTTGCATAGCCGCTTGTGATGCTGTCTACGCCGCATTCGATCAGATCTTCGCCCAATATCGCCACAATGCCAGACAATGGACGCACCCAGCGCGGGCTTTCCGTGCTGATCGAGGCATCGCCCCAGCGCATCGACTTGGGCCAGGCGAAATCGCGGATGATCGCAGGGATAGCCTCAGCGAGCAGATCTTTCACTGCCCTGCCCGGCTTTTCGATAACCGCGAAATAAGCGTTGCGACCCTTAACGTCGCGCACTTCCAACTGATCGCGCGCCACGCCATTCTTGCGGCAGAAACCCTCGACTGCTTGATCGGGCGCGCCTTCGGGCGGCCCCTTGGCTTCCTCACGCACTGCCTCGGTCTCGGTCGGCAGTTCGCGCGCGATCAGCGCCAGCCTGCGCGGGGTCGAGTAAACGGTCAGATCACCGACAGAAACGCCCGCCGCATCCATCTCGCGACGAAACAGCTTTTCCAGTTCGGCACGCGCACCAGCCTGCATCCGCGCGGGGATTTCTTCGGATAGGAGTTCGAGGAGGAAGTCGCTCATTTCGACCACTCCGGATATTTCTCCGCCCAGCCCGCGGCTTCTTTTTCCATATGGGCTTCGCAGCTTCCTCGCGCCAGATCACGTACGCGGCCCATATAGCTCGCGCGTTCCTGAACGCTGATTACGCCGCGCGCCTGCAGCAGGTTGAAGATGTGGCTCGCCTCAACCGCCTGCTCGTA
>Ga0181564_10004237_pt1 | contig 12178 bp, 9 predicted proteins | sample 011ome_24_FD_134512 | JGI IMG/M metagenome (GOLD analysis project Ga0181564, IMG submission 134512) | Coastal salt marsh microbial communities from the Groves Creek Marsh, Skidaway Island, Georgia - 011513CT metaG (megahit assembly) | ecosystem: Environmental > Aquatic > Marine > Intertidal zone...
TCCATATTACCGGTGTCCGGTGCGGAGCAGTTTAGAGACTCCGAGGCCAATGGATATTTGCCCAATTCGGCGGCAATGTAGGCGTAATCCAGGTTGTTTAAGCCTTCGCCGGTTTCCGCATCGGGGAGGAAAAAGTTCCACAATCCGGACTCTTTAGCTTTGTTTTTGGCGCCATCAAGTAACTCTAGCTGACGAGGGTGCCAGCTCCATCGGTCTTCTTTTTCGCGTTCCAGGGCGAAAAACTCTTCAGTGATGGGCTCGACGTTATCCGCGATGTGTTTCTTAACCCCGTCCATCAGCGGTTGTGCTTCATCGGACATGGCCAACTGAAATAAATCTGCCTCTAACTCGGACTCAGCCATAGCTATGCTCCCTTAGGTTATGATTGCTTATCGTTTGTCTCATCATAACCGCATTTGCCCGGCTCTGTGGAGTAGCTACCGTTCTTATCGCGACCTATAACGTAAAAAATTTGTTTCTTTGTGGTGAAGGCGCGGCTAAGCCGGCTGCAGAGCTGCGTCCTTTGCTCCGAATGCTCGCCCAGGTCAATGCCGACCTTGTGGTGCTTCAGGAGATTGGCTCTTTGGCATCATTGCAGGCACTAAACGCCCAGTTAGCGCATCCTTACGCCCAGGTCCAGTTGCGCCCCGGGAACAGTGATCGGTCGATTCATTTGGGGGTGTTGTCCAGGTACCCAGTTGAGCTAACTTCTCATCGGGAGACCCGTCTTTGCGATGACCAAGGGGCAGTATTGCAAGATTTTGCCAATGCCCCTGCGGCCGCTGCGGGCCACCTCACGGAGCAAAAGTATTGTCGAGATTTGCTGCGCATCGACGTGCATGGCCTGCCTGTTTCACTGAGCGTGTTTGCGGTGCACCTGAAGTCCCGCACGAATCGTCCTTGGCGTTTGTTACCTGCAGATACTCTCCGCGCTGCAGAGTGCCGTGCACTGCGTGATGTGATGCAAGCGTTTATGCGAAGCCATCCCGCGACTTTAGTGGCCTTGTGCGGGGATTTTAATGATCAACTTTCCAGCCCTGCGTTGCAGCCCCTGACGTCTCTGGGGCTCGCTGACCCTTTAGGAGAGATGCTCCAACGCAGTGGGCGCAACCCTTCAACCTATTGGCCAAAGCGGCGCATGCGCATCGATCATATTCTGGTTAATGGGCCAATGTTGACCCATGTGGTTGTTGACAGCCCTCAGATCCATGCCAATCGGATGGCGCAGACCGCCTCGGATCATTTTCCTGTATCTTTGGCGCTTGATGTCGCCCCAAGCGACGCATAGCGGCTCATCAAAGCAAAGCGTTCTGTGATCGGTGGTTGGGTCGTGGGGCATGCTAGCCCAAGGTTGGCTCTTTGGGGGCGGGTTCTGGCTATAGCAGGGCTGATGGGCGTATCCATCGCCTTAAGAGACAGAGACAGAGACAGAGACAGAGAAATAGACAAAGGAGGGGTGTTGTGGAGATTAAAGATAAATTGGCTGTGGTGACAGGTGCGGGTTCGGGCATTGGTCGAGCGCTTGCGGTGAGTTTGGCCGAGCACGGGGTTAGAGGCGTGATCTGTACCGACTTGAATGCTGACAATGCCCAGGCAACCGCTGATTTGATTGGGGGTAAGGCCAGTGCGCAGGCGCTTGATGTGGCTGACGAGGCGGCGATTGCACAATTGGTGGCGGAGGTTGAACAGGCCCATGGCGGCATAGACCTGTTTGTTTCCAATGCCGGTTACGGGCAAGCAGGCGGCTTAAATCTGCCCACCAGCGAATGGGAGCGGATGATGAATGTACACACCTGGTCTCATTTGGCCGCGGCGCGGGCGGTGGTGCCGGGCATGGTGGAACGGGGCGGTGGTTACCTGTTGAACACCGCATCTGCGGCTGGATTGTTAACGCAAATGGATTCGGGGCCGTATGCGGTTTCGAAACATGCCGCGGTAGCTTTTGCAGAATGGTTACTGATCAATTATGCAGACCAGGGCATTGGCGTGTCTGTGCTGTGTCCCCAGGCGGTGAGAACCAACATATTGGGGCCCTCGGCAATGAAGGCGCGTTCGCCTAAGGCTGGGCAGGCGGCGGGTGATGGTATTTTAGAGCCAGAATTTGTGGCTCAGGCCTGCCTTGATGCTGTGCGCGATGAACAATTTCTGGTGCTGCCTCATCCAGAAGTGGCGACCTACTTCCAGCGTAAAGCTGCAGATTATGACCGTTGGTTGCTCGGTATGCGGCGCTTTCGTGCACGCTTGCTTGAGCCCAAGGCCTAACGCGCAAGGGGTTGCATGCGACTCGTGTTTGGCAGTGACCGGAGTGAGCCTGCTGTTCTAGCCCCGGATTGCCAGCTTGTCGATGTGGCGTAGCTCAGGCCGATGTTGGCCGAGGCTCGGTGGTGGCATTGGCTGCGAGGTTGGGGAACTTAGGCAGGGTCAGTGAGATCAAGGCTGCCACAGTCAACAACGCAGACGCGCCGATTAAAGCCAGGTCGTAGCTGCCTGTGCGATCCCAAATTTGACCCGCAAGTAGCGGGCTGATGCCGCATCCCAGGCTAAACACACTGTACTGAAAACCGAACAATAGTCCGTAGTGGGTTAAGCCAAAGTAACGTGCGGTGAAATATCCGATCAGGTCCACCTCGGCACCCATGGCCAGACCCAAGGCAATTCCGGCCACGAGCGCGTAGTCTGTTCCGCCGAGTCCCAGAGAGAGGCACCCGGCGGCGACCAAGGTGAATATGATGGCGGTGACATAGGGGGCAAAAAATCGATCGATCAACAGTCCGGTAATGAGTCTGCCACCCATGACGGAGGCACCGATCACAGCGCCATAACCCCCGGCTTGCGCCGGGCTCATGCCGGCGTCCTGCAGTAACGGTATGAAGCTGGGTATCAAGCCGCAGATCGCCACTGCGATCAGTAGGAAAATGCAGGCGATGCTCCAGAAACTGCGCAAGCGCAGGGCTTCACTCAGCGAAACCCCGGTTACGGCCTCCGACGGTGGGTCGGATTTTGACGTTTCAGCGTTGATCGGGCCACTATTGGGTGTCCATCGCCAGATAAGTGGTAATGCGCAAAGGACGATCAAAAACAGAACCAGGTAGCCGGCGCGCCATCCTGCGCTGGCGACATAGGGCGTCAGATACTGCGGTAGCAAGACACCAGCAACCCCAGTTGAGGTCAAACAGATCCCTAGCGCTAAACCCCGATGTTTGGAGAACCAGGCGTTGACCGCACGGGTGAAAGCCAGTGGTGTTGAGGCGACGCCGACCAGGGTGTACCCAGCAACGATGGCGTAGAACAACCATAACTGACCGTTCATTTGGCTAATACACAGCAAACCGATGGCATACAGGCCGAGCGACAGTGTCGCAACTTGCCGCAATCCATAGCGGTCAATGAGTTGTCCGGCTAACGGGGCGCTGAGGACTAAAACCAGTGTGCTGATGGTTTGTGCGCCACCAATATCCGTTCTTGACCAACCGAATTCGGTTTGCCACGGGATAATCCAGATCCCGGAAGAATAGTAAGACAGCGATACAAGGCTCACGCCAATGCCCAGAAACGCCGCGGTTAGAACACGCCAGCCTGCAACAAATTCGTTCTGATCTGTGTTGTCGGTGAACCGAGTCATGACGCCCCTTGTTTCGAGCCTAACTTAGCTGTTCTCCATGGCTTTGCAAACCCCATGTTTTTGAACGCGCGGCATCAGCGAGAGCTCGTGTTCGACAGGCTGTGCTGGTTATTTTGCCCAGTTCTCGCAAACCTTGCTGTGTGCCCCGCAACCCTATTCATTGCCCAACCAAGGCGCATCCCACCAGGCTTGGAAGTACTCCATCTGCTTTCACACGCCATAATCCGATTCAATAAACATATAACAAAAAGTTTTAATAGGGATATAACTTGTGGCTGTTTGGCTATTTCGAAACAGTATTATCTATTTCTGCCAAAACTCGGTCTACTGTCGCGCCTTGAAGGTCTATAAGTTAACCCGTGACAGTGTCAAAAGTGTTGTTTGAAAATGCGCAGGTGCCCATTGAAGGCGTACTCACCGAGTCTGGGGCGCGCGCCTCGTCTGTGTCTGATCAAGCGGCTGGGGAAGCCTCGGGCCGGGCATCTTTGCCTGCCACAGGTCAGAAGACTGGGCGCGCTGATGAGCCCGAGCAAGCGCAGGATGTGGCGCAATGGAATCGACGGTTAGCCAGTCTCAGTGCCCCAGAGCGCGTATCCTGGGCAATACAGCGGTTGCCAGGGGCGCAGGTGTTGACCTCTTCATTTGGCGCGCAGGCTGCCGTCAGTTTGCATTTACTGACGCAAGCACAGCCTGATATACCGGTGATCCTGATCGACACCGGGTACCTGTTTCCGGAAACCTATGAATTTGTGGAGCGCTTGCATGCTCGCCTCGAACTGAATCTCCACGTCTACCGAAGTATTAAAAGTCCAGCCTGGCAGGAAGCACGGTACGGACAACGCTGGTTGTCGGGTGTGGAAGGGTTAGAGGCGTACAACTACGACAACAAAGTCGAACCGATGCAAAGAGCGCTGCGCGAGCTCAATGTAGGCACCTGGTTTACCGGGGTACGCTGGACCCAGGCTGAGTCCAGGCAGTCGACGCCGTTTATTGCTGCCAAGGGGGACTACTGGAAGGTCGCTCCATTGGCCGACTGGACTGATCGCGACGTGTTCCAATATCTCACGCGTCACCGCCTCCCATACCACCCGTTGTGGGAGAAAGGGTACGTCTCCATTGGAGACATGCATACCACGCGGGCGTTGCATGAAGTCTCCTCCGTCGACGAAACACGATTTTTTGGTCTCAAACGGGAGTGCGGTTTACACGATCGTCTCTAGTCCTCGCTTTTTCGGTGCAATAACGCACGTTCAGCGGCAAGATTGATCCCCCTAGTGAACGTTGGCATCCTGTATGCTTATTCAACCGAGCTGACACAGCACATTGGAGCTGTGTCGAACCACAGTGACTCGAAGCAAACCCAACTCAATTGATGCCAGCCTCGGCTGGTGTTTGGTATTCGAAGGGGGACAGATCGGGCAAGGCGTTGCAATTCAGCCAACGTTTGGCGTCCCGGGCGAGCATCGATGTGCCACAGGTAAGTATCCGCCATAGCATCAACCGGAGGCCGATGTGAAATTCTTCCTGGCGACTGTCGCGTTGGCGCTGGTCGTTCCCTACACGGCGCAGGCGTCGCCGTATTGGCTGTCGGTGAGTAGTTTCAGGTCGATCGACCATGCGCAGCGGTATCTTCAGAACCACGAAGAATCGTTTTCGCGTGGACTCAGAATTCAACACAGCCAAGTGGGGTCGGAGGATTTTTATCGGGTTTTGACGGGTCCCTTTGCGCAGGAGCAGGACGCGCGTGATCAAATGGCGAGCTTGAGAGCGACAGGGTATGGTGAGACCTGGCTGGTAGCCGATGTGCCACAGAACGTCGCAACGCGGTCAGCGCCCACCTCAGCCCAACAGCCTCGCAGGCAAGGCCCGCTCGGGTCGGCAGCGCCGTCCAGCGCCGTGTCAACCGACCGTGTCAATGTGGATGAGGACAATCCTGCAGACGTGGGTGTGCCGGAAACGATTCTGGCGGAGTTGGTCGCCGGGGAACCCATTCGCTTAACCAAGTTTGATCGGCGTGTCCACAAGATCAAGATTGACGGTGTGGTCGACGAGTCTGTTTGGCAAAGTGTGCCCGTGATTGACGATTACAAAGTGGTCAGACCGGATACGCTGGAGCCGGGCAATCACGCCACCCAAATGCGCATGACCTATAGCGACGATGGTTTTTACATCAGCAGTGTGATGGAGCAACCGTCTGAAACGATTATTCGCCGCCTGACCGGCAGAGATATGTTTTTTATGGTCAACCAGGAAAACTTTGGTGTCATGCTCGATACCTCTGGTGACTCAAAATATGGTTATTTTTTTGGGGTAACTTCGAGCGGCAGCATTATGGATGGCACCATGCTGCCAGAGCGGCGGATGTCGCCTGATTGGGATGGCGCTGTCCACGCCCGCAGCAGTCTCACGTCGACAGGTTGGTCGGCGGAGATTTTTGTGCCATGGGGTATTTTGTCAATGCCCGCAAGCGGGGATGTGCGCACCTTGAAAGTCGCGACGATTCGCAAGGTTGCCTACAAGGAGGAGGAATGGGGCTGGCCACCGTTGCTCTCAACGAATTCGAGATTCATGTCCTTAATGCAGCCGATTGAGGTGGAAAATATTGCGCCGCGACAGCAATGGAGTGTCTATCCATTTCTGTCCTCGGCTTATGATTGGGTCGATGAAAAATCCGATGTCCGTCCTGGGGCTGACGTGTTCTGGCGACCCTCCAGCTACTTTCAACTTAACGCGACGCTCAATCCCGATTTTGGCAATGTAGAATCTGACGCAGTGGTACTTAACCTCACCGCCACCGAGACCTTCTTTCCTGAGAAGCGATTGTTTTTTCTCGAGGGCCAGGAAGTGTTTAACGCAACCCCACGGGCAGATACGCGCAGTAGTGGCGTGGGTGACGGGGGGTTGCCCTATACGATGGTGAACACGCGTCGGATTGGCGGTAAACCGCGGCCGCCCCAGGTGTCGAACGATACCGTGGTGCCACAACGGGAATTGGTACAACGAACGGAATTACTGGGCGCGTTGAAAACAACCGGTCAGCTTGGCGCCTTTCGGTACGGCTTGATGGGGGCCTTTGAAGATGACCTGAAATTTGATGTGATTGGCCCTGGGGGCCCGCAAAATTTGCGCCAGGATGGCAACAACTATGGGGTCGCGCGCCTACTTTACGAAACTAGCCGAGCCGGTGACTACCGCGCGTTGGGGGTGCTATCGACGGCAGTTCTGAATTCCCAGCGCGACGCATTAGTGCAGGGTGTGGATTGGCATTACAGAACGGCCAGCGGGCGTGTCAAAATTGATGGACAGTACATGACCTCTGACATAGAGGATGTGCAATCGCGGGGGCACGGCGGATTTCTTGATTTTGAATTCACCTATCGACAAGGGCTGGTGCATCGGATTGGTCTTGAATATTTCGACGAAAATATCGACATAAACGACCTCGGTTTTTTGCAGAGAAACAATGAGTATCGACTGCGCACTGCGTTGTCCTGGACCTCCTCGAGCATGCAGTGGGCGCGTAACAATCAATTTGATATTCGTGGTTTTGCCCAGAAAAGTGTCACCGAATCTTTGTTTAATGGTGGGGGACTGTTCCTTTCAAACCGGACCAGTCTGAATAATTTGTCCCAACTAACGGCTCGTTTGGGTTACTTTCCCAGTACCTATGATGATTTGAACAGCTTTGGTAACGGAACGTTTCGGGTCGACGATCAGATTGATGGGGGCCTTTATTGGGACTCTGACACAACCAAAGTCTGGCAATACGGTCTATTTGCTAACTACAAAACCGAACAAGTTGATGAGGGTGATGGCTACACTGTGGGGGCGCGCCTGACCTGGAAGCCCAGTTATCAATTTAGTGTTGATTTGGGCCTGCGATATACGGCGCGAGACGGTTGGTTATTGCATCAGGGCGGCGATCAAATGGGCACCTATGAATCTAGACAGTGGGTGCCAAATCTGTCGATAGAATATTACTTTAATGCGCAGCAGCAGCTAAAGCTGGGCGTTTCCTGGGTCGGTATCAAAGCCAACGAAGAGGACGTATATCGCATTCCTGGGGAGCCCGGCAGCCTGATACCCATTGCCAAACCTGCCGGACAACCCAGTTACGACTTTTCGGTATCTCAATATAGTCTGCAGGTGCGGTATCGCTGGGAAATTGCACCGTTGTCAGATATCTATTTGGTGTATACCCGTCAAGCTGACGACCGGAGTTTATGGGAAGATAGCGGATTCGATCGTATTTTTGACAACGCGTGGCGTGATCCGTTAGAAGATATCTTTGTATTCAAGATCCGATATCGTTTCGGTTCTTAAGGATCGAATACCCTGGGACAGGCAGTATTTAGACGAGTCGAGCACACGATTTGGATAACCTGAAGCACGCCCTGATCAGCAATCGCGGGCAAGATAAAAGGCTGGTGACGGCAGGGGCTCTAATCGCCTTGGTGATGGTCGCGGTTGGCAACTACTTAGTGCTTGATATGGTGCGAATTTCCCAGGGGCTTGACGGCACAATATACGCATCGCTCGCGAATTTCATGGCTCAAGGACAGGGCGGGTTTTGGTCACCGCCGCATTTTGAGGCAACCTCTGCGATTTTCTACGATCACCCGCCCTTGGGTCTTTGGCTGCAAGGCCAGTGGTTTAGCCTGTGGGGTGATGGCTTCTGGGTTGAAAAAGCCTACAGCGGGTTGCTTGGGTTGGGTATTTCAGCGGCTATCTGCCTATTGTGGCGGGGTTTAAATGAGGGGCAGATGTCGGCCGCGTGGTGGCCTCTGCTTATTTTTTGGGCCATGCCTGTGACGACCTTTGCGGTCAAAAATAATACGTTGGAAAGTTTGTTAACTTTGATCGCCTTGGTTGCTGTGATCGCAGCCTGGTACAGTCTGAGACACCGCGCGTTAGTTTTTGTGGTTGCGCTATTGTGCTTCTTGGGTTGTCTGGTGAAGGGCCCCGCGGCGCTTTTTTTGTTGGGTGTGCCCGGTTGTTTTGCGGTCGTCATGCGCCACGACTGGCGGCTTGCACTGGTGAATTCGGGTGCCCTGATGACAGGTTTTGTACTATTGGCGGGCGCTTTGTGGTGCTATGAGCCTGCGCAAAAATTTTTGACGCAATACTGGCAGACACAGGTGGTGGCCAGCCTTTCGGGGCAACGAACGGTCGAGCATGGTCGAGGTGAGCTGCTCGGATGGTGGGCTTACAACTTAAGCATAGCGGCTGCGATGAGCGGTTTGTGTTGGTGGTATACCCAACAACATCATGGCCGTAGATCATTCTGGGCGCTGCTCATCATCGGGATCAGTGCAGTACTGCCACTGTTAATCAGTCCTCGACATTATCGTCACTACCTGTTGCCGGGCATGCCTTACTTCGCTATTGCAGCCGGGTTGGTCGTGGGGGCGCCAAGAGTAGCCATCCACCCTAAGATCATTTGGGCGTTAGCTGGGGTGCTGGGCGTCCTGATGGTCGGGCGTGGGTTTGTGGCCTTCGGTCTGCCAGGTGATCACAAACAGGCGCTTGTGCAGGTAGAAAGCGTTGCGCAATGGCGTGCGCAATCGCCTGTACGCGGGGACTGGGTTGGCTATTGCGCCGACGATTTGCGTCAGCGAGCCTACCTGGCCCGGCACTTTGGGACTCGTTCTGTTGTTGGCCCCCAGCCGCGTGCAGACACGCTGGTTTGTCAGCAGGGCGCAGATGTCCCGGGCTATGAGATCACCGAAACATTGCCTCACGGTTTGGTTGTATGGCGACGAACGGCTATAGAGTGGCGAAGCTCAGGAGGATAACCGCGACGGCGCTGGTGGGTAAGAGGAAGAGCCCGTAGATCATCATTTGCGCCGTAAACTTTAGGCAGCTGTTGAGCCAGCTTTGCGCATAATAACGCTTGAGCGCGATGATGTGATAGATGGCGAGACAAGTCAGCAAGATTGATCCGGACAGATCGATGATGGACTGCAGCCATGGACGATTGACCTCTGCCGGGGTGAGCAGTAAGACGGTATAGATCAGGAAGGTGAAGCTGTGTAAGTGGGTCGCGAATACCAGATGTTCAACATAGTATTTGTGGCACCGAAAATAAATAAGCTGGAGGATCAGCGCAAACATCGGCAGTAGAAAGAACATCGCAAACGGCAGGTTGTCGAGAAAGTTGTTCATCATCATGCCTGGGTCTGCGATGGCATCAATCAACTGTCCAATACCGAATCGCTCGGCGGCGGACAGTGGCTCGTCGTTGTTATCCAGGAGTTCATCGATCTTCAGCAGAATCTGCTTCTGCAAGGGTCCATCCGGTTTTTCTATGAGCTCGGCGGCGCGTTCAAAGCGTTCTGCAGATAACACTTGGCGCAGTGCGAGGATGTCCTCGTTGTCTATAGGATCCTCGATGTTCTCCTCAAAACTTTCCGGGTCTACAGCATTCGCGAATGGAAACTGTGGCTCGGTCAGCCATGAAAGTAACAAGAAGAAAATAACACTGATGAACAGGTATAAACGCAACGGATTGACATACCTGGCGCGTCGATTTCGCGAAAATTCAGCAGCCAGTTCGCCAGGCACAAACAGCAAGAGTTTGAGTGTCTTAAACACTCGGGCGTCTACATCAAAGGTTTCGCGTATCAAATCGCCCAGCATAGGTACGATTGAGCGTTGATAGTTGCGGTTGTTCTGTCCGCATTGTGGGCAATAGGAGCCCTCGCGAGGGTAATGACAGTTTTCGCAGGTGGTACTCTCCATGGGGGTATTTTGCCTGACTTCCCCAACTAAACCCATGCTGAAGACCATTCCATCGGTTGATCAGACATCAGGCAACGGGTTTGCTTGGCGCAAACGGGACAGCAATCCATCGATGGACAATGCCACCGCTTGCTCGCGAAAGGCTTGTCGAGATCCGCTGAGTTTGAAACATTGTGCGTCACACCAGGGCGCTTCATGGCTCCGGTGCGTACCCGCGACGCCCGCCCATGCGATCCATAGTGTACCTACCGGAGTTGCTGTTGAATCGCTGCTGGGTCCCGCGATTCCGGTGGTGGCAATTGCCAGGTCCGTGGCGGACTGTGCCAATGTGTGTTGGACCATTTGCGTCGCGACGACCTCACTGACCGCGCCGAATGTATTTAGGGTGTCCGCATGAATGCCCAGTAAGTGTTGTTTGGCGGTGAGACGATAGGTGATGAATCCACCTTCGAACCAACTGGAGGCCCCGGCGAGGCTGGTGAGTGATCCGGCCAATAAGCCACCCGTACAGGACTCCACCGTGGCCAGCCGAAAATGCGTGTCGTCAAGGCGTTGGGCTAAGCGCCGTGCTGAATCTATTGGCAGGATAGTCGTTTGGGCCTTCACCGGCGGCTTAAGCGGTGAGGTCATTTGACCGAACTCGCAGTCTCGCTGGCAGGTGCTGAAGGTAGACCAGCGCATAGACGGTTAATTGACCGGTGGCCGCGAGTGCGATGTCCATTTGTGCGTCCCAGATGTCGCCCTGGCTGCCAAGATACATCATGCCTAATTCGCCGCCGAAAACGAGTGCCGCGATCCACTCAAACAGCTCATAGATCGCGGACGTTGAGATAATCAAGTGCGTGGCCAGGAAGTTCGAAGTGAAATTGGACGTGCCAAGACGCTGCTGAAAGAGACCGGCCGCAGGCATAGCCAGACAAATACCATATAAGGCGTGTACAAAGCGATCGTAGTGATTGCGAGTCCAGCCAAATTGGTCGTTGAGGGAGATCCCTGTCAGCGACTCAATGAATGGGTCGTATGGCGTGTCCGAATAGGTAAAGTGGGTGCCAATGGTATGTGCAACGAACAGGCAGGCCATGCTGATCTTCGCGTGGGTTGGGAAATGGATCTGCTCGTGTACGCACCAAACTAAAACAGCGAGCGCCAGTAAAGTTGCAAACTGCTCCAACAGCCACGCCTCAAAATCCCATGGGCTGACAGCGCACCAAAGCCACACGAGGGTGCAGATGCCCACAATGGTTTTACTGATTTTGTCTGGATGCCACATAACTTCGGGCATTCTTATCACAAAGGTGGCCGCTTCTATATCCGTGGAAACGCCTAGTGTACGAGCAGTGCTCCAGCCAACTCAGTGGCGCCGGCTTGCCCAAGAGGCTCGCCCACAGGTAAGCCGAGCGATGGAGATTATCCGCTCAGCCGCCCGTGTGAAAAGGATTCAGACAGAAGGTTTGACCAGCATTTTCCCCGTGTGACCGCCGTTGAAGAGGGTCAGCAGGGCTTCTGGAAAATTATCAATGCCCTCAACCACATGCTCGGGGAGCAGCATGTTTCCTTCTATCAGCAGACGGCTCAGTTCTTCCGACGCCGCGGCAAATTGCTCGGCGTAGCGGTCAACGGTGAATCCGCGCATCGAGGCATTACGCTCTGCAATGCGCAGGTAAAGCTTGGGACCTCGAACGTCGCCCATGTTCTGGTACTGAGATATGGCACCGCACAATACAACCCGTCCGCCCTGGGCCAGATTGTCGAGCATGATGTCGAGAATTTCGCCGCCAACATTGTCGAAGAAGAGATCAATTCCGTCTGGTGCCA
>Ga0181564_10004239_pt1 | contig 12176 bp, 10 predicted proteins | sample 011ome_24_FD_134512 | JGI IMG/M metagenome (GOLD analysis project Ga0181564, IMG submission 134512) | Coastal salt marsh microbial communities from the Groves Creek Marsh, Skidaway Island, Georgia - 011513CT metaG (megahit assembly) | ecosystem: Environmental > Aquatic > Marine > Intertidal...
ATCAGCAGGCCGACGTCAACCGGAATACCCCACATCAAAGAACGGTTTTATTGCACGGTGAATCGGACCTATTAGTCCCTGTTGCCCAAGCAGAACTCTCCCCCGCCCAGCGCGTACTGCTTCCAGATGTGGGTCACTTTGATTGGATTCACCCGGACTCGTTGGCCTTTCAAACCTTACTGTCCGCTCTGAAGAAGGTGCAATCATGATCAGTTTGGCCGAGGCGCAACAGCTGGATGCAAGGGATCCTCTTGCGGCGCGGCGCGACAAATTTGCGCTCAAACCGGAACAAATTTATCTGGACGGCAACTCGCTGGGGGCCATGCCTCACGCAGCCCAGCAACAGGTTGCAGCCGTGACTCAACTGCAGTGGGGGGAGGACCTCGTTACCAGTTGGAATAAACACGCCTGGATTGACCTCCCCTTTATCACGGCCAAAAAAATTGCTCCGCTGATCGGCGCCCACCGAGATCAAGTCGTTGTTTGCGATTCCGTCTCAGTCAATTTATTCAAGCTCCTGGCCTGTGCTCTGAGCTTGCGGCCGGGCAGGCTACGAATTCTGACCCAACAGAACAACTTCCCGACGGACCTGTACATTGCAGACGGCCTGAGCGATCTGTTGAAGCATGCCTCTTATCGGGTGGAGAAGGTCCCTGTAAACCGCTTAGCCGACGCCCTGGATAACGATGTGGCGGTTCTCTTGCTGACGCACGTGGACTTTCGCAGCGGCCATATGCACGACATGCAGCGTTTGACCCAAGCGGCACATGCTGCAGGTGCCCTGACTGTCTGGGATCTGGCCCATAGCGCGGGGGCGCTACCCATTGCGTTGGACGACTGGGAGGTCGATTTCGCGGTCGGTTGTGGCTACAAATATCTAAATGGCGGCCCCGGCGCGCCGGCCTTCGTCTATGCAGCAGCACGCCATCACAACGCTCTGTCCCAACCCTTGCAAGGTTGGATGGGACACGCAGCACCGTTTGACTTTGCTCCCGATTATCGACCGAGAAAAGGTATTGCGCAGTTTTTAAGCGGCACGCCACCGATCATTTCAATGGCAGCTTTGGACGGAGCTCTCTCGGCTTTCGACGGCATAGACATGACTGAGGTGCGGATCAAATCCATCGCGCTTGCCGAGCTTTTGATCTCTCAAGTTGAATCACCACCCACGTTAAAGACCCTAAAACTCGCCTCACCCAGAAGCGCCGAGGCTCGGGGCAGCCACTTGTGTTTCCAACATGAACAGGCCTACGAAATAGTTCAAGCGCTCATCGACCTTGACGTGGTCACAGATTTTCGTGCGCCGGACCTAATTCGCATCGGATTGACCCCTTTGTATACTCGCTTCGAGGACATTTGGCATTGCGTAGATCGCTTGCAAAAAGTCATGGTCAACAAACTCTACGCAGCACCACAGTACGCAAGCAGAAAATCTGTCACTTAGTGAGCGCAACATCTGTCCGTCCAGGTCATATCCCCCTAGGGGACGCATTCATTGGGTTGTGTGCTGCGAGATTGGTTTCCGCATCCATCGCATCACACAGCACGCTTCACAATCAGCATGGACAATCTAAGCGGCGACTGACTAACTGGTCAGCGTCTCAGTGCTGTTTAAAGGAGACCACATTATCCATATTTTTTGTAACAGACGGCGCTGTTGTCAGGCCGTATCCCTCGAGAAATTCCAGGCTGTATTCGGCCTTGGCCTTCAGCAGGCTACTGGGCCAGGGCATGGGTAACTTACCCGAGAAACCCGCAACCCCGAACAAGACCTCAGCAACGCCCAACCCTTCAGACCCAGGTAGCCACGACGCCACGAATGCGGTACTCACAGCCAGCTCTTTCTCGACGATCAGCGGTCTACCCGAAATTAAGACCACCACCACAGGTATTCCTTTGGCCGAAATGGCTTCAATACACGCCAGATCCTCAGGATGTAATTCGCATAAATGCAAAGACTGGCCATAGGCGTCCAAAGGATTTGTGCGCCCATTGATCATAGAGCCGGCTTCTACCAGGAGGCTGTCGTCTGCTCTGATATCACCGAACCCCTCTGCGTAAGGGTTCTCACCGACCACCACAATAGCGACGTCATGCAGAGACGGATCCGCATCAGCAGCCTCCGCCGATGTACTCAACGTCGCGTCCGGCGCAAGGCTGAGGATACCTTCCCAGATACTGGTCCCAGAGACCTTGTCGTTGCCTTGGTCACCCTGCCAACTCACGGTCCAGCCACCACATTGCGATCCCAGATTGTGGGCGTTTCGGCCAGCCACCAGCACCCGCGTATCCGGCGACAAGGGCAGTAGTCCCTCTTCATTCTTCAGCAGCACCTGAGATTCTCGCACGCACCTGCGCGCAATCTCTCTATGTTCCTCAACCCCGAAGCGGCTTTGCCGAACACCGTCTCTTTGCGAGGGACGCGGCCCGTCCATTAAACCGAGACGAAATTTCGTCGCCAGTATCCGCCCTACAGCATCATCAATTCGGTGCTCAGAAATACTTCCGGCGTTTATCTGGCGGATCGTTGAGGCTATAAAATCACGCCATCGCTCAGGCACCATGAACATGTCTAAGCCAGCATTGATGGAAAGACGAACCGCTTCGTCATAGTCTTCACTGAGGTAGTCAATGCCGTCCCAATCCGAGACCACAATGCCCGCGAAACCCAATTGTTGTTTCAACACCTCGGTCACCAGTTGGTAATGACCGTGGCACTTGTCACCGTTCCAACTGTTAAAAGAAACCATCACACTGTGCACGCCGGCATCCAATGACCGGTAATAAGGACTGACATGCGTCGCTTCGAGCTCAGTCCATGACAAAGTCGTTTCACCTTGATCTATACCATAGAGCGTCCCGCCATCACCGACCCAGTGTTTGACACAACCCATCACTCCCTCAGCCTGAAGGGCTTTCACGTAGGCCTCGCCGAGCCGGGCAGATCGTTCTGGTGAGCTACCAAAGCTCTCATACGTACGTCCCCAGTGCGGATTCTGAACCACCGCCAGAGTCGGCGCAAAATTCCAATCCACTCCACTGGCTAAAATTTCTCGGCCGGTGACTTGCGCCATTTGGGCAACAAGACCCGGGTTGTCTGTCGCTCCCAGACCAATATTGTGCGGAAAGATCGTCGCGCCACAGACATTGTTATGCCCGTGTACCGCATCAATTCCAAAGAGAATTGGAATGCCCAAAGCGTCGGGGCCTTCATTCATGGCCGACCAGAAGGCATCTGCCATGGCCACCCAGTCCTCAGGTGTATTATCTCCAGGGTGGGAGCCACCACCCGACAATACAGAACCCAAAGCATACTCACGCGCATCCTCAGGCTTGACCCACAGCCGCTCACCCATGGTCATCTGGCCTACTTTCTGCTCAATAGTCATCGCCTGCAGCAGTGCTTCTACCCGCTGAGTGATCTCTTCTTCGCTCAATTCATTCCCCTTAACCAAACGCTCCTCGTAACGTGGGTTCTCTTGCCACTTCTCGACGACAAGGCAAGTCGGCTGGCCCAATCGCTTCTGATCCCTTGGTCGTGGCCCGCTTCATCGGCAGTATCGACGGCTACACAAACCACCCCAGCCTGGTGAAGCTTCAAGTGCAACGGCCAGGAGAGTGATTGCACCACTGAAAATAAACACAGCGGCCACGATAAACCCACTTTCTGCGAGACTTTGTAGCAGCTTTCAACCAAAATGACAACGTTGTCAGATCAATTAACCGTTTCGATCTTCAAGATGCGATTCCGCTCGATTCACGCAGACTCGACACACGGCCGAAGGAATTGCCTGCACTCTTCAGAATGGGATTAGGTCTTTTATGCGACTGCCCAGCGTTGCCTGTCGCGCTGCGCGCTGCCTGGCGGAGGCACCATCCCGGTGTTGCCATTCGACGGCGTTCACCCCCCGTTTCAAGACGTCTGGGTGGACACCGTCTGATCAGCTCTGCGTGCCAATTCTGCTTCTATTTCGCTCACCTGACGGTCATTCAAATCATAAAACAGTAAAACAACGACATTGAGTAGCGCGATTGCAGCTGGGATCAGTGTAAACAGCAAACGGATACCCAGCAAAGAAGTCTCCGTCTGCTCCACATTGGCTTCATAACCGAACGCAGCCAACAGCCACCCAGAGAGCCCCGCACCTATGGTTAAACCAAATTTTTGCGCAAACATGGAGGCCGAAAAAACCAGGCCCGTTGTTCTCTCACCAAACTTCCACTCGCCGTAGTCTGCAACATCGGCATACATCGCCCACACCAAGGGTGCAGTTGGACCCGCAAACAGGGAACCCGCGATATTGACCACCATGAGCAAAGCAAAATTGTCCACCGGCACAAAAAAGAGCGCGACCATCGTGACGCAGTTAAGTAACGACAGCACAATTAAGAGGTTACGTTTGTCGAATCTTTCTGTCAGGGCGCTGGTCGCGCTAACGCCAACAATCAACGCGAGCATGCCAATCGTCATAAAGACCGTAGTCATATCAAACACCCAAAACAGCGGCGTGCCATCATCGCCCACGTAGTATTTGAAAAAATGGATGACTACAGCATTCTTCACCGCGATGCTGGCGAGGGTAAAGATCCCGCCAAAACAAAGCACCACCCAGGCTCTCGTTTTGACCAGACGGCCAATGTCCTGTTTGATGCTGCGTTTTTCGACCACAGGGGTTGGCACCCGCTCGGTGGTCGCGGCAAAGGTGTACCAAAACAACAGCACCGACGCGACCGCAAACAGGATCATGGTGTATTGGAAACCCAGTGCTTCGTCTCCCCCGCCGATGCTCTGCACTAAGGGGCGCACCAACATAGAGATCAACAACCCACCCCCGAACGCACCAATAAACCGATAGGAGGAGAGTACCGTACGTTCCTTGGAAGACGGGGTCATAACCCCCATCAGTGCCGAGTAGGGGACGTTGATCGCCGTGTACAGCATCATCATGAGCGAATAGGTCACCCAGGCATAAATCAACTTGCCCGTTTCGTCAAAATCAGGATTCGCAAACATCAGGTAGCCCATAACGCCGTAAGGGACTGCTACCCATAGTAGATACGGTCGAAATTTTCCGTGCCTGGTATCCGTGCGGTCTGCAATGGCCCCCATTATAGGGTCGTTCACCGCATCCCAGAGTCGGGACACGAAAAACAGGGTACCGACCGCGGCTGCTGAAATCCCAAACACATCGGTGTAGTAGTATAGGAGGAAGATTCCGAAAGTCTGGAAGAAAAAATTAGAAGCCGTATCCCCTGCGCCATAGCCAATCTTTTCATTGAGTTTTAATCGCATCGGTGCCCCCTTTGAATCCGGGCCACTATACCGAATCCTGCAAAGACTGACAGCGCTGTCAAATTAACTCTCGTTGGGTTATGATCGAAATGACAGCGTTGTCATATTGTAGTTGAGATAACCATGACAAAAACCAGAGCTGGTAGTTTGCTCCCTGTTGATCCGTTTGATCTTTTGATTTTCGGCGGGACGGGAGACCTCACCCGCCGAAAACTACTACCCGCCCTGTTCCATCGACACGTAGATCAACAATTACCCTCTGAAAGCCGAATTATCGCCATCGGCCATAAGCCGATGGCGCATGCGGCATTTCTCGCTATGGTCAATGACAGCTTACACCTTCACAGTGCGGGCGAGGTTCATCCTGAGCATGCCGAAAGTTTTCTGGCTCGATTGGAATATGTTGCCGTCGATGCCTTGGAGGCGAACTCATGGACTCCGCTGTGTGAAACCCTCACCCTTCCCTCTAGTCGCAACCGAATTGCATACCTGGCAACCCCACCAGCTCTTTTTGGCCCAATCGCGCTCGGGTTACAGGTTAATGGACTGATCCAACCCAATATGCGAATTGTCCTGGAGAAGCCCGTTGGAGAAAATTATGACAGTGCAAAATCTATCAACGATTCCGTCGGAAGCTACTTCGCAGAAGAGCAGATTTACCGCATAGACCACTACTTGGGCAAAGAAACCGTACAGAACCTTTTGGCGCTGCGGTTCGGTAACGCCCTGTTTGAACCCCTTTGGCGACGCGAAGTTATTGATCATGTACAGATCACGGTAGCCGAGGACCTGGGTGTGGCAAATCGGATACAGTTTTACAACAACATCGGTGCCCTCAGGGACATGGTACAAAATCATCTGTTACAGTTGCTATGCCTTATCGCCATTGAGCCGCCGGCAAGCCTGGATCACGATGCTGTCCGAGACGAAAAGCTAAAGGTGCTACGCGCACTGAAGCCCATCACGAAAGAGCATGTCGCGACCACGACAGTGCGCGCACAGTACGGCTCCGGCGTTGCCTCGCAGGGCCAGGTGGAAAGTTTCGTGGATGAGCTGGAGGCCTCAAGTGATGTAGAAACCTACGTCGCGTTGCGAGTTGAGATCGAAAACTGGCGATGGTCTGGCGTACCTTTTTATTTACGCACCGGCAAGCGCCTCAGCCAGCGTCACGCTGAGATCGCGATCCACTTTAAATCCATACCGCACTCTATTTTTGGCGACCAGCAAACCGTCGCCAATAAACTCACGATTCTCTTGCAGCCGGATGAAGGCGTTGAACTATCGGTCATGGTCAAAGAACCTGGCACAGGCACCTTCAATCTGAGTCCCGTGTCGCTAGACCTGAGCTTCAAAGACGCCTTTGAGGCGCGTTATCCCGACGCTTATGAGCGCCTCATCATTGAAGTGTTGCGAGGCAATCCTGCGTTATTCATGCGCCGAGATGAAGTCGAGGCGGCCTGGCAGTGGGTCGATCAAATCCGCGACGCGTGGCAGCAGACGAATCAACGGGTTGAAACTTACATGTCAGGCAGTTGGGGGCCGGCTGCAGCCGCTGTATTACTTGCCCGGGAGTCTCGGCGCTGGGATATCGGCGGCTGAACCTGATCGTAGCCGACACCCGCGAGCAGGCCTCCCAGCAGGCGGGTCAACGCGTTACCGCTGCGCTCGAGCGCGCGCTTGCGACCAGCCCCCGCGCGACGTTCATCGCCAGCGGTGGCGATACACCCGTCGAGTGCTATCAATATCTTTCACGAACACCTGCGCCCTGGGGGCGCGTGGATGTCACGCCAACCGACGAGCGAGACGTCCCCTTGAGTAGTCAGGAGCGCAACAGCAGACTGCTGCGCCATATTCTCCAACAAAAAGCAGCACGCAACTGCACGGTGCATGAAATTGATCAGTTCGACGCCCTCTCTCAACCTGCCGCAGTCACATTGTTAGGCATGGGTGAAGACGGCCATTTCGCATCCATCTTTCCTGACATCAACAATCTTCATGCCGTGGTGGATTTATCTACACGCCGTCGCACCTTCAAAATCCAGACTGCCGCGAACCCTGCTTTGCGAACAACGCTGTCCCTGTCAGCCTTATGTCACACCAAGTTGATCATCTTGCTCGCCTTTGGTGAGAAAAAACTCAGTGTGATCGAACATCCCCAGGGACTGCCTATCGAGCACGTTTTCAAACAGTTAAAAACGCCAGTCGAAATCATCTGGAGTCCCTAACCGTATGCACGCAACCATCCTCAACATCACACAACAGATCGAGGCGCGAAGCTCGGAGTCCCGACAAAACTATCTGCGCAAGATATCCGCTGCACACCATCGTCCAAATTCGCGGGGCAGCATGGGGTGCAGCAATTTTGCACACGGTATCGCCGGTTGCCCTGCTGAGGAGAAAGCGCAGCTGCACGACGTCAACACACCGAACATCGCCATTATCAGCGCTTACAACGACATGCTCAGCGCGCATAAACCGTATGCCTCCTACCCAGAGGTTATTAAGCGGGCCGCCCTGCAGCACGGCGCCGTTGCGCAGTTTGCCGGCGGTGTACCCGCCATGTGCGATGGAGTGACCCAGGGACGCGAGGGCATGGAGCTTTCCCTCTTCAGCCGTGATGTCATCGCCCTGTCTACTGCGGTGGCTTTGTCACACGACATGTTTGATGCGGTGATGTGCCTGGGGGTATGCGACAAAATCGTCCCTGGCTTGCTGATCGGCGCTTTATCATTCGGACATTTACCCGCCATTTTTGTACCCGCCGGCCCAATGCCCAGTGGCATCAGCAACCAGGAAAAAGCCGAGGTTCGTCAGGCTTATGCGGCGGGGGTCGCCAACCGGGACCAACTGCTGGCTGCGGAATCAGCGGCTTACCACAGCCCAGGTACCTGCACGTTTTACGGCACCGCGAACAGCAATCAGATGCTGCTTGAATTTATGGGGTTACAATTGCCGGGCTCATCTTTTGAGCCGCCCGAATCTGCATTGCGGGAACCACTCACGGAAATCGCCACCCAACGCGCCATCCACATGGCACGTGATGCGGTTCAGATAGGTCATCTGGTGAACGAACGTACCATCGTCAATGCCATGGTCGGTCTCTTGGCCACGGGCGGTTCAACCAATCACACCCTGCACCTGGTAGCTATTGCGGCAGCAGCTGGGATCATCATTACCTGGAGAGACTTTGCTGATCTGGCCAAGGTAGTGCCCTTGATTGCAAAGGTTTACCCCAACGGCGCTGCTGACGTAAACCAGTATCACCATGCAGGAGGCATCGGCTATACCATTGCTGAATTACTCAACTCCGGCTTGCTCCACGACAACGTTGCTACGGTGCTGGGATCAGGGCTTGAACAATTCACCCGAGTACCGGTTGGGCAGGACAGTGGCATTGAATTCCAACAGCGAAGACATCTATCAGGCGATCACTCTGTACTACGTTCGGTGAAGGAGCCTTTCCAGCCTGACGGTGGCTTGACCGTCGTCGAGGGGAATGTGGGGCAAGGGGTCATCAAGACCTCGGCCGTGAGTGACCAACACAGGCACATCGTAGCGCCGGCACGGGTCTTCTCTAGCCAGACAGCGTTCGTTTCTGCCTACGACGCGGGCCAGTTAAATCAGGACTTTGTCGCTGTAGTCACTCATCAGGGCCCAAGCGCGAACGGCATGCCGGAGCTCCATAAACTCACCCCCTATCTCGGTCTGCTGCAGGACCAGGGATATCAGGTGGCTTTATTAACTGACGGCCGCATGTCCGGTGCGTCAGGCAAAGTCCTCGCCGCTATACATATGACCCCAGAAGCCGCACGAGGCGGTAATATAGCCAGAATTAAAGACGGCGATACCATATCCATCAACGCGGATACCGGAGAGGTCAGCGTGGACGCTGATTTATCCGATCGTCTTCCAACTCAATGTGAGCACGAGCACGCAGGCACAGGGAGAGAATTGTTTGATATCTTTCGCACACACGTCGGTGGCGCCTCGCAGGGCGCGTCTATTTTTGCGAACACCCAGTCATGACCCGTTCAGCTGAGGCATTACTGTCCAATACCAGGCTCATCCCGGTGGCCGTCATCAAGCAGGAGACCCACGCCGTACCGCTGGCCGAGACCCTGCTGGAAGCCGGCATCTCGACCATTGAAGTTACGCTGCGGACCCCGGTTGCGCTCAAAGCGATCGAGCAGATTGCCCAGCGGGTGCCTGAACTCATTGTGGGCGCCGGCAGTGTGATTGAAAAACAACACCTGACCTCTGCCGCCAACGCGGGAGCGCAGTATGCGGTCAGCCCCGGATACACCGACGAACTGCTGTCTGCCAATGTGCTCCCTTATTTGCCGGGTGCCAGCACCGCGGCTGAAGTCATGTATCTGCGCGAGCGAGGCTTCTTCTTTCAAAAGTTCTTCCCGGCGGAGGCTATGGGCGGCCTGGCTACCCTTCAGGCCATTCATGCACCGTTATCTGACGTGAAATTTTGCCCCACGGGAGGTATCACTGCCGCTCTCGCGCCCGCATATCTGGCGCAGGATTATGTTGCTGCTATCGGTGGATCCTGGTTTTTACCTGCCGAGGCGCTGGACAAAGGGGACTTTGTGAGCATAAGCGCCGCAGCAAAACTAGCGTGGGGGCAGGTCGATGAGGCGTAATCCCCCCAGTCTCGTTGCAGACATTGGAGGCACCAATGCCCGCTTTGCACTGGTAAATACCGCTGAACAGGCCGCGCTCGGTTGCATCGAAACATTATCTACCAGCGCGTATGTAACCTTATTCGAAGCGTTGGACACCTACCTGCAAAAACATCAGGTCGAGGCTTTGACCAGTATTACATTAGCCGTCGCTGCGCCCATCGTGAATGACACCGCCAAGTTTACAAACGCCTCATGGGCAATCGATCGTCATGCCCTGATGTCACACTATCAATGCGATCAGGTCATGCTCATGAACGATTTTGAAGCCGTCGCCTTGTCGCTGCCGGAACTGAAGCCACACGAGGTGCATTATCTGGGAGAGACCCGACTGGAATCAAAGCCGATCGCAAAATTCGGCGTGGTGGGTGCCGGTACAGGTCTGGGCACCGCAGCGCTCTTAGCCACACACAATCACTACCGACCAATGGGGGCCGAAGGTGGACACACCAGCTTTGCGCCCGAAGATGAGGTCCAACAAAAAATTCTCGAATATCTAAGACAATCGCACGGCCGAGTCTCCTATGAACGCCTGCTGTCCGGCACGGGAATTGAAAATATCTACGCAGCGCTGTCCCCTACACACCAATCTATGCCCGCGAAATCTGTATTTGCACACCACGTGAGCGAGACCGACGCCACCGCCCGTGAGGCAGTCCACCAATTTACTAAAATTCTGGGCCAATTCGCGGGCGACTTCGCCCTGACCACAGGCAGCTATGACGGTATCTACCTGACCGGCGGAGTCATTTCTAAACAACGCCCATCAATCGTTGCCTCTACTTTTCGACGAGCGTTCGAGCACAAAGGTCGACATAGGGCCTTGATGTGTGCCATCCCAACCGTCGTCATTACCCACCCCCAACCGGGTCTTCTCGGTGCAGCCGTCGCCACTGCGCAAGGACCGTTGTGTGCGTAATCAGTTAACCTATCTGAGTCTGGTACTGATGCTCAGCACACTTGCTCCGGCCCAAGCGGCGACCTGGGAGACCGTGCTGTTTGATGACTTTATACAGTTCGACGCGACCAACTGGCAGGATCAAATCCTCTGGGTCAACAACGAAGACCAATGCTATGTGCGCAATGGTGCCTTTGGCACACGAGAGGTCAGCAACGGCACCCTCAAGCTGCGCGTCATTGATCTGGGTCAGGTTCAACCGTGCGACAACGTCGATAAATCCGGCAACGTGCATCCGCCCACACGTTATGTTGCGGGACGCCTGAGCTCCAAGAATTTGCAGGAATTTTCCCGAGGTCGCTGGACCGCACGTCTGCGAATTAATCGAGCCGGGGAAGCAGGGATGTTCCCCGCTTGGTGGCTGCTCGGCGCACGCAACAACGAACCTCCCGTCCAAGAAGCTGACGAAAACATCTGCTGGCCGATGCCCGGTTCAGGCGAAATCGATATATTTGAGCATTTTGGAGGTGGCGGACCAGGTCATTATGCGGCCCGCAAAATCAAGAGTTTAGGCAACTGTAAAGGCGGTGACTGGGCATCTGAGATGAGCGTTATCACCGCCGATCTGACCGAGTACCACGCATACGGCGTCGAATGGTTGGCAGAGGATCTGATCTTCCGCCTCGACGGTGAGGAAGTGTTTCGGCTGGAAGGTGCCGCCGACGCCATCAGTGAACCCCTGTTTGCCATTTTGAACTACGCCAAGATCGATGATTCACCGATGACCGCTCCCTGGGTCATGGAAGTGGACTGGGTGCGCTACGAAATGCTGCGTAACGAATAACCTTTAAACCCACGCGCGTAACGGTCATGACCGGCCCATCGAAGCACAGGTGATTGACGCCTTTACCCCACAACCGCGGCTTGAATGTCCCCTCTAAGTTGATTGCATCTCAACCTCTATCCCGAGTTGGGCGGTGGCGTCGCTACCCACCCATACCGAAAATCGACCGGGCTCAAAGACATCTTCCAGGCCGTTGTGAAAGATCAAATCATCGGATCTAAGCAGAAAACTCACCTGTTTTGTCTCACCGGCCAGCAGCGTTATCTTTTCATAACCCTTTAACTCCCGAACCGGGCGCGTGATGCTGGCCACTTGATCTCGGACGTACCATTATTGAACACTCTGGGTAGCCGTACTCCGTGTAACCGTACTCTGTGTAACAATACGCTGTGTATTCATACCCATTCGAACTTGGCCCATGAACATGCGATCAAACGACACACCTGTTCAACC
>Ga0181564_10004247_pt1 | contig 12167 bp, 10 predicted proteins | sample 011ome_24_FD_134512 | JGI IMG/M metagenome (GOLD analysis project Ga0181564, IMG submission 134512) | Coastal salt marsh microbial communities from the Groves Creek Marsh, Skidaway Island, Georgia - 011513CT metaG (megahit assembly) | ecosystem: Environmental > Aquatic > Marine > Intertidal...
GAAAGAAGCTCCCCTGGCCCAATCGACCCAGGAGATGTTTCAATCCAATCCTTCAATGTCCGTATATCAATATGTCCAGAAGAACTATCTTCATTTTCAACGGGAAGTTCGCGGGCTTCGCCTGGAAACCAGGAATATGAAAGCCAATGCTTCCACTTCATCACTCCAAATTCTTTTAATTCCCAGATGCCTGGCCCTTGTAATTGCTCAAGTGCCCGACATTCCTGAGAGAAAAACTCTGAAAACCCCTCTTTCTCAGAAAGTTCCCGGGGTAAAAGCTTAAGGTATCGACTTTTTCCTTTTTCACTGCCCTCTCTTTGCTCCCCTTCGTAGCTCTGCCCACATCCACCTTCATGTATCCACTTACGAATCCTAAATGGACCAATACGGGTACCTTCGGAGAGCACAGCTCAGAAAATCAGCAAAGATAAGGTTGAGCCCTCATCCCCATTTCAATTTATTACGCATCACTCGAAAATGAGAATGCTTATTTAATTCCAGCAACGGAAAAGCACGATCTGCAGTGGATACCTCGATCGGGAAATTTGTCTTTGAAATAAAGGCTTCTCGACCATCCGCAAAGACTAAGGGCTCTGGTTGTTTACCCTCGCTTTCCACTCTTATCTTCATCCCTTCAGGAAAAACTACTGGGCGACTGGTAAGGGTATGGGCACTTATAGGAGTCATCAGCATTACCCTTGCATCTGGATGGGCAATCGGACCGCCGGAAGCTAAATTATAAGCCGTCGATCCTGTGGGAGTGGAAAATACGATCCCATCGCATGCATATTCTGCCACAAGGTCATCCCCAGCATAAATAGAAAACCGACCTAACCGACCATTCGAACCACTCTTAATGACAAGATCGTTAAGGGCCAGCAACTCTTCTCCACCCATCCCTGAATAACCTAGCAGGCTCCTTTTTCTGACTTGAAATTGACCATCCAGCATGGGTGGCACCGCTTCCTCTAATTGATCAGGTGAAATCGTCGCTAAAAACCCAAGCTTTCCAAGCCCAACTCCAGCCACGGGTACCTTGTGTTTTACTGCGTCGTTAAGAAGATGAAGTAAGGTGCCATCCCCCCCCACGGAAAAACACACATCCGATCCGGCTAAAAAACCATCTGGGCATGGAAACTCATCAGTAGAACGCACATCTACACCAGAATTTTTGCAAATTTCCTCCAATTTCTTTCCCACAACTTTCGTCCCAGGCTTGGAAAGATTGTTTACTATGGTTACAAGTCGTAAAGGGTTCATGACTACTTCATGTGCACTTTCCAAAGTGTAATGCGAGTTATCGAATCGGTCAAGTACTGGCAATCCATTGCAATTCCTCTGGAGACGGAATTTGCCCAGCTTTGAGAATATACCTTGACTCAGCCGGAAAACGATTCCTGAACCATTTCCTCTGCTTGCTGACCAGTTTCCTGGTAGCTCCTGAGATTGCGGCACTTAATTCAGTACGGCATAAATGCCCTTCCAAAAATAATCGAACTTCCCGGTATCCTACTGCATTGGAAAGACTCGGGTGCTTACCCATTCCATTGCTCAGAGCTTTTTGGGTTTCCTCAATCATTCCCGCACTAAGCATCGTTTCTGTTCTTTTTTTTATTCTCGATTCTAGATCGTCATTCTCACGATCTAGCCAAATCATACTTTTGTAAAATGCACTGTACGGTGTGGGTAAGGCATCGAACTCTCTTTTTATTTCAATCAACTCTTTGCCAGACTGCATACACCTTTCCAGTGCTCGTCGTACCCTGGCTTGGTTTTTTTTGTCTAGAAAAGCCACCCCAGATGGATTCATGCTTTCCAAGCGGGCCAAACAACCTTCTAGCCCTTCTTCCTCGTACCAGTCATCAACCTGAGTTCGTACAGATTGGGAAATTTCCATCCCGTCTACGACCGGTCTTAAAAACCCCTCCATAAAAAAACCACTCCCACCCACGACCAGGTAAGACTTTTTTTCCTGAAATGCCTGCATTAGTACCCTACCTGCATAATCATGATAATCCCCCACTCCAAAGACTTCATGAACTTCAGCTAAATCAATACCATGATGCGTCACTTCACTGCGTTCTTTTTTACCCGGTTTAGCAGAGCCAATATCCAACCCCTTGTAGCATGCGACCGAATCACAGGAAAGTATGCTGGCATCATTTGCTTTTGCCCAGGCAATGGCCCAATCTGTTTTGCCCGCCGCTGTAATCCCTCCCAAGAGCCGCAGTTCATTAACTGAAGCACTCACAACATCCAAGCTGATCGGGTTATTTTGAAACCAAGGCTGCTGTCAGTGCCTTCGTTTTTTGAGCAAGTGTAGAAATGATTTTTTCGCGATCTCCAATATTTTGCGAAATACAATTCACCAACGCACTGCCTACAACCACTCCATCTGCAATTTTGGAAACTTCCTCAACTTGCTGAGCCGTGGAAATTCCAAAGCCAACCACGACCGGCAGATCGGTGTAAGAACGGATGGTGGCCACTCTCTGCTCTAGGTCAGTTGCCAAATCTTCTCGCTCTCCAGTTACTCCTTCCCGGGATACGTAATAAAAGAAACCCGATCCCACCGAGCAAATCTTGGCAATTCTTTCCTTAGGGGTCGTCGGGGCGATGATAAAAATATTATCTAATTCTTGGTTTCTGCACTCACGAATTAATTCCTCAGCCTCTTCAGGTGGTAAGTCCAATGTAAGGAGTCCATCCACTCCAGCCTCTTTCGATCGCTGCACATACTCTTCGATACCCTGGGAAAAAATTAAATTGAAATAGGTGTAAAAAACAATGGGCACATCCGAAAATTTTCGAATTTCCCTAACCAGCTTAAAAACATCCTCCTGTTTACACCCAGCCTCCAATGCACGCTGGGCGGCAAGCTGGTTGGTGAGCCCGTCTGCAAGGGGATCAGAAAAAGGCACCCCAAGCTCAAGCAAATCGACCCCCTCTTCGATAAGGGTACGACAGATAGTTAAAGATGTATCAAAGTCCGGATCACAAGCACAAACATAAGCAATAAAGCTCGAACATCCGTTTGCCCTGCGATCGGAGAAAAGTTTCGCGATTCGTGAAGAAGTCTCCATAAAAAAGGTTCTTGAATCATTTCCAATACTATCCTTTCTGGCAACGGAAAACGGGGGCTACCCCAGTATGATCTTAGCGTACAGATTATTATTTCCTGTTTTGGCCCTCCTTCTTTGGCCCTACTACCTAAGAAGAATGCTTAGACGAGGGGGGTATGGACACCACTTTTTCTATCGGCTTGGATTTTGGCCCAATCTTCCCCTAAAAGAAAAAGATACCAAGCGAATCTGGATTCAAGCAGTCAGTGTTGGCGAACTGTCATCTATCCAAAAACTAGTCACTTCCCTTTCGCAGTCCCAAAACATAGAAATTGTGATTAGTTCCACAACCAGCACCGGTTTAGCTTATGCAGAAAAGGTTTTTGGTGACAGTTCATTGGCCATTGGTCCTTTTCCTTTGGACTGGTGGCCTATCAGCTGCCTGGCATGGAATAAAATCGCCCCAGATCTCGTTATCAGTATAGACAGTGAACTTTGGCCCGAGCATTTTGAACAAGGACGCCTTCGGGGAGTCCCGGTTTATATTCTTAACGCACGATTGTCAGATCGTACCTACTCCCGCCTTTCCCAATCAAAAATTGCACGAAACTTCCTTTTACCCAAAGGACTGGAAATCCTCACCACATCGGAGCGGCAAAAAGCAAGATGGCTCGAACTGGGAATAAATGAAAATCACCTCCATATCACCGGTAACCTCAAGGTGGATTCTGCTCTCTATCAAAAAGTATGTCCGGACCAAAAGATTGCTCTTAAGCATGAATTTGGCTTTCTCTCCGAGAGCCTTGTATTGGCTGGCATTTCCACCTGGCCCGGAGAGGAGTCCTTACTGGTTGAAACTGTGCTTAAATTAGGAAATGCTGGATTCGACGCCCGCCTGCTCCTCGTCCCGCGCCATGCTGAAAGACGCAGTGAGATCACCAAAATACTTGAAAAATCCGGACTCCCTTTTCACCTTAGAAGCCATCGTAAGCAAGCACCTCCCGGCACCGTTGTTTATCTCGCTGATACAACGGGGGAATTAGCACAGCTCATTCATTCAGCGGATATCGGATGGATGGGGAAAACCCTTCCCCCCAACCGAGGTGGCCAAAACCCGATTGAACCGATATCGATTGGCTTGCCCTTGGTGATTGGTCCCAATTACCAAAATTTTCAGGAAACTTGTCATGATCTCCTTGTTGATGAAGCCTTAGCTGAAACATCGAGTCTGGATGAGGGCGTGGAAAAACTCGTGGAGTTAGCCACAAGTATTTCTAAACGGGAAAAACTTTCTGCGAATGCACACAACTGGAGAAAAAAACAAGGCTCTCCGACTGCTCTCAGTCTTGCCCGAATTTATCAGGCACTGGAAATAAACCAGGAGTAAGGGATGCCCGCCCCTCTTTGTCTTGCTCCATTTTGCTATAATTGATATTGAGACTCAGTATCAATAAGTACATGAATGTTCATATAAGCTCCCTCAAATCCTGCCTAATCATCTCTGGTTTTGCTTGTCTCCAGCTTCTCTCTTCCTGTGGGGAAAAGAACCCAAATCCTCAAAACGAAGGGGACTTAAGTTTGAACAGCGTGGTCATTGCTCTCAAAGCAAATAAAAATCCCCAACAAATGCTGGCTGAAAAAGAGTCCCTCGAATTGTACCTCGCAGGAAAACTGAAGCGCCCAGTCAAGGTGATTATCCCCACCGATTCATCAATTATAGTTGAGTCTTTCCGTAATGGCACTCTCGATCTCGGCTACCTAAGTTCTACAGATGCCGCCCGGAATCTCGATCAGAATTCTTCATCCGTTCTCCTCATACATCTCAAGAATGGTAAGCCTAATTACAATAGCGTTTGGCTTAGCCTGAAAGAGAAAAGCTATCAATCCATTGGTGACCTAAAGGATAAGCCCATTGCTTTTGCCAGTCGCTCGAGCACTTCTGGCTTTCTCATTCCCTGCTGGGATCTTGCCCAGAGAGGAGTAATCGGGGCGAATGCTGGATTAAATGATTTCTTTTCTAAAATCATTTACGGCACTGGATACACATCTGCAGCTCAAAAAGTTCTTTCTGGAGAAGTCGAGGCTGCAGCCGTTAGTGACTATGTATTTAAAGGGAATGATAAGTACTTATCTCCAGCACAAAAAGCACGCTTACGCATAATACAGGAACAAGGCCCAGTCCCCTCACATACTCTTTGTATTCGATCCTCCATTTCCCCCAATGATGTATCCATCATCAAGGATGCTCTTTTGCAAATGAACCAAGAAAACCCCTCTCTCCGTGACCAGGTTTTCAATGGTAAACTTGTGGAAGTGGATGCAGATCAGCACTTAAAAGTGACCCGCGAAGCTTTGGCTCTCCAATCTGAATTGAAATTATAACTAGACTCGTATTTGCCCCAGCCTGCCGGAATGATACTAGATACATCAATATTGAAGACATCTGGAATCGGACTGCAGGTGGAAGACCGCTGGCTTTGGCGCAATCTTGATCTTACTCTTCCCTGCCATTCCTTCCTTGCAGTAACCGGCCCCTCGGGCACCGGCAAAACCTCTCTTCTTCGCTGCCTTGCTGGAAAGCTCTCTCCTACTGAAGGATCCCTTTCCAGGGGACTCCCCTTCGCTATGATCCACCAGGATCTTGAACTTGCTGATGGGGCCACCTGTCTGATGAACGCCCTTGGAGGATGCTTAGGGCGGCACTCGTTCCTCTCCACCCTTTTCTCCTTTCCACCCAAAGAAAAAAAGCAGGCAAAGAAGTTGCTCTCCAAATTTGGACTCTCCGGAAAGGAGCGACAATGGGCATCAACACTCTCGCGGGGCGAACGGCAAAGACTTGCAATATGCCGGGCTCTTCTTGCCAAGCCTAGCATCCTCCTCGCAGATGAACCCGTGGCCAGTCTTGATAACAAGTGGGCCGATCATGTATTGACCACATTCCAGGATACAATCAGGGCAGGAGATGGGGGCATTATCTGCTCTTTGCATGATGAATCGCAGGTTTCCCGCTTTGCCGACATGCACCTGCATCTCGATCCTTCCCTACCCAATGGTTGGTCACTTAAAGCATTCAATCAGGAGGAAAAATCATAAACTCCCGCGTTCCCTGGCACAGTCGGTTTGACCTGCTTGGGGTCACTTTTCTGCTTTTTCTGGCAGGTGCTTTAGGTTCGCTCCCAGGCATTGAAGGATCGGGCAGAGACCTGGATCATATTGGAAACCTTGCCCGCTTTGCCTCTCAATTTTTCCCGCCCGATTTGAGTATCTTGGACCGCACACTGGATGCACTTCTCGAAACCATGCAAATTGCTCTCGTTTCCACATTTTGGGCAATTTTCATTTCGATCTTTTTATCCCTTGGGGCTGCCCGCACCATTTCCCCCCCATGGATTCTCTGGCCCACCCGTATGGCACTCAACATGATCCGTACAATTCCCAGCCTGCTCTGGGCATTGCTCGCCGTAGTCATTGTAGGCTCTAACTCTCTGGCGGGAGTCATCGCCCTTACACTTTACAGCGTAGGCTACCTCGCCAAGTTTTTCAGTGAGGCCTTTGAATCTGCTGATTTGCGGGCTCAACATGCTCTCCGTTCTCTAGGTGCCAGTCCCCTGCAAGCTTTTCGGCATGGGCTATGGCCCAATGCACGCCCAATTATCTGGAGTCATTGTTTATGGATGCTTGAATACAATTTCCGTTCCGCAAGTATTATTGGTTATGTAGGAGCAGGAGGCATCGGCCTGCACCTCAAACTCTATGCAGAATCGGCAGACAGTTGGAACAAGTTTTCACTCGTATTACTTTGCATTCTAACCATCGTGACCACGCTGGATTTTGTGGGAGAAAAAATTCGCCAATCCTTACGGGCAAAACTTGAGGGAATCCAAAGCTAGAGATTTTCTAGTTTAGATTGGAATCCCGATAGTCCAGCAGAAATTTATCCATTACCTCATCCACCGCTTCGAGTACATAGTCCTTGTCCTTGGCAGCATTGCCAAACAGGCCATACTCTCCTTGGGCCATCGTCACAACTGGCCCAACCACCTTGGGGTCAAATCCGTAGGCTTGGGCCATTTTCTTTAGGGAAACCACTACACTAAAACTGGTACCTTTGGAAAGAATGACCACATCAACATCGAGAAAATGATATGATTGAGAAGATCGCGTCGGTTGAATGCCTCTACTTAATAATTTTCGCATCACCCGATATTTCACATCCTCTGTGGTAACTCCGGATCGATTTTTGGGAATCGCACCGACAATGGGTTCAAGTAAGCGATGATCTCCATGCACGCGTAGTCCTTTAAACTTTCTAGCCTCCAAAGTATCGGGGAAGAGAAGACTCATCAAAACAAGCACGCCTACCAACCCAATGCTTATCTTTCTAAACTTAAATAAAATAACTTTAGACCCTTGGTTCATTTTTGATTTCCTCCTGGATTTGATTCATTGCCTGAGGGGCACTTTGTTTCCACTTTTTGGCCCCACAACCACTTAAAACAAGAATCACAAAACAAATAATATATAGATGCATATTTACACTATATGCATATTTGTGTGTATTTTCAAAAATTAACTAAAATAAGAAAATTAAAAAATGTGACTGGCTAGTAAAGTGAGCCCTAAATCCCATGCTTGGAAGCGCGAGGATTCACCTTGCAAGGATTTTCCTTTTTCATTCATCCACAAGGTGGACCATCCTGCCCCCAAGTCGAGGCTTAACCACTCCAGTGCCTGCCAGGTAAAGCCTACTCCGGCATTAACCATCCAGTCTACCCTGCCATCCTGCTCATTTTTAAGATATTCGGTGCGGGTTAGACCGACTCTTGGCATTAAAATAAATTTTCCATCCGCATCAAGTAATTGGATGAGCGCCATATTCATGCCCAACTGTAAATTATCTCCATCGTCAGCAAACACTCCTGGTGCCTGAAAGGTAATCACCTTTTCCGTAAGAGCAAATTTCATTGATAAATCAGCCATAACCAAAGTCCTTTCTGCAGGAACATACATCTTGCTGATTTTCAAAGAAGGTGCCCAGGCATCAAACATTCTATCCCCAGAATCCATACTGTGCAGTAAATTATATTCCAAGCCAGTGGATACGCTGTAATTGCTGGGCAGTTCAAAATTCACCCCTCCTTTCACCATCCCAAATCCATACCCAAGCAAATCTTTGACCTCCTCATTCTCATAGGTAGCCACCTGCATCATCATATCGATGCGGGGCACCATGGTTACATAATCTCCCAGCCCAATTCCTTGGGTTCCCAATGATACACCCAGTGCATTTTCAAGAACCATGGATTTCTTTTTATCGCTTTTTTGCCTAAGAACATTGTTGGTAAAATAAGTACGGCCACTTGTAAAAACACTTACATTCCCAAAGCCCTCCTCTTCGCTCTCCTGCTCATCCGCATGACCACCTTTACCATGTAAGGATCGAGGAGCGGATAGTGAGCCCAAAGCAATCACTCCTGGAGCAAGCTCCTCGGGGAGTGGCCCCACCCACCCATGTGGGAATCGTGATTTGATGGGGTCTGAATCCACCTTAGGCAATGGATTGCCCCCAGCCGCAGGGCTGGATTGTTCAAATTCACCTACTTCCACCAGTTCCCCACCCACTTCTTCAGGATCTTCCAAAAGATACTTCCTTTCTTTCAACGACCCTAGGGCAACTACTCCGGGAGCGAGTTCTTGAGGTGTGGGCCCCACCCATTTCCGTACCACCTCAATGATCTGTTGTTCGCCTAGATTTGAGCCCGATGGATCTTCAAACTCCACTGGATCAGAAAAATCGATCCCTATTAAAGCCAAGGGGAAAAGAAATACTGAAAATAACTGAAGGAAAGGTTTCAAGATAGCTAATCTGATTAAAACTTACGGACGTGCAATCTTACCGATTTGTACATTTTTACCATGCAAATCAAAAGACGATCGATCGTTCATCAAATTACCACCCGACCTTACATTCTCAATAAAATTCACTCTTCCGATCTGTTGGGCCGCAGGAATAGTAGTACCAAAGTTTGGATATTTTCCGTCAATGGCCCCGTGAAGACTGTTTAAACGCACCTGGGCAGAGGCAGGGAAATTGATATTCTTCAACCTCATGGTCGTTGCCTCCATCACAATACGGGAGATATCTCTCTTAAAGATCAATCCATCTACATCCAAATCCCGCCTCGCCTTAATGGTCGCAAGCACATCTGCACCAATGGAAACATCCCGGATGATCACATCCCGAAACCCTCTTATAGCAACCTCCCGGGCCGCCTCCAAAGTTACCTGGCTCAATAATAAGTTTTTCCTCGTGGCAAGTACCAAGTCGCTGGTTGCAGAGGATAAAGTGGTGCCTGGTTTCACGCTCAGCACGCCTGCACTCATAGCGACCAACCGGGCATCATCCCCAACCTCGGCACTCCACTGGAAATCCTCCTCCAGAGAAAGAGATTGCGAGGCCGAGATCACCCATTCCTCACCACTTGAAGCAAAGTAGGGCATAAGAGCCAGAGCATTCCCGCTCACAATCAGATTACGACCACCAAGTAAAGAATCGCCCCCTTGAATGAGTCCTTCCATTTGTAACTCTTCATACAAGGCAGCCACTTCCATATAAAATGGATTCTCGAGGGCCTCATAAATCTGCAGAGGCTCAATCTTCGAATTTTCATCCAGCCTGTAATCACGCAAGAGGGAATCTGCCACCTCTCCGATCCGTAAAACTTCGGCCGTCCATTCCCCACCTGAAAGTTCAACTAGTTTTTCCATCACTTCACCATTTCCACTCTCCATTAATCGTTCGCTCAAATTCTTAGCACGATCATCAAGATTATCAGCAGGCTTGGTTTCCGGAACCCGGTTGGTGCGGGAAAATTCGAGATTCATCTTGGTGAGTGATTCCTCCAGCAAGGTCTCTTCAATCTCTTGGTCCAGGAGAGTCAGCATAACCTCATTTTCCAGACCAAGAATAAGCGATCTTGTATTTGGGCGATAATCAAAGAAAGTTTCCGCCCGCTGTGGATTAAAATCTTCGAGGGAAAGCAATCGCCTAACCACCTCCCGATCTTCTAGTATCAGCAAAGCCCGCACTCTTGCCGGCAATCCATAAAACCGCATTGTTTGGTCTTCCAACAATCCAAACTTCGCCAACTCCTTGGTTTGCTCGTCAAATTTTCCTGTTTTTCTGGCCTGGGCGATCTCCGCATTATTTTCCAGAGCCGATGCCTGAGGGTCTCCCACTTCGACAGGTGTATTCTCAATGGCTTCTACAGGTGCGCCTTCACTGCTATTCTCAACTTCATCGACTGGCTCATCAGGAGAATTCGTGCCCGATCCATCCTCTTGGCTGTCCCCCTCCGAAGATTCCTCCGTGGATTCAGATTCCTCACTTGCAGAATCATTCGAGGAATCAGATTCACTCTCTGCAGCCACCTGCTCCATCGCAGCCGATACCTCTCCCAAAGAAACATCCTGGGTTGCCTCAGCCGCAACCTCATTGGATACCTGAATTTTTTGGGCCACCGTTGGGTTCACAGGTCTAAGGGTGGGAGCCCCTCCTGGAGGAGCGCTCATCCCACTTCCCTCGCTCACCGCAATCGGGGAACCACCACCTGGAGGGGTAAATTCCACCGTCGATTCCGTCACATCAAGCTGCACGCCCTGCCCCGGGTTCGATGCCATTTGAAATTCTGTTCCCCGTATTCCCGCAAACCCAAGGGGCGAGCTAATGTTCAAAGAGGAGTCCTTATTTAACTTTTTCGTTTTGAGAATTAATGAACCCGTATCCAGCTCCAAAATAACTTTTGATTTACTTGGCTCCTCCGAGAGCTCAGAGACCTTTCGACCATCATCCTCAAAAGGTTCCTGCTCAAAAGTGCCCACTTTCATCCGGGTATTTTCATCAAGGGTAAGCAGGGTGCCGTTACTTAATAGGCCAATTGCTTTGGCTCCTGCACCCGTAATTACAAAATAACTTGGCGGGATAGGCTCCCCAGGTTTAACAGGATTACCCGGATTCCCCTCTCCATCCTCAAAGCGCACCTCTCCCTCAGTGGAGGCCAAAATGAGAACCCCCCGTTTGGGTTCCACCCCAAATGCGGACAAACTCATTAGAAAGAACGCTATCCAAATATATATACGATTCATTTGCATATTAGTCATCGAGCCTCTTCCTTTTCATCCACGGAACGCTCATTCAGATTCATCCAGTTCCTTTCCCCATAATCGTAAAGCAAGCGGCTTTTTTCATGCTCGCCAAAAAAGTACAGCCAGTTTTCACGCCCGGCAGAGTACAGGTATGGATATAATCCATCTTCCGTCCAAATCCATCCCACAGCTTCCTTCCACATCCAAAGCCCACCCCCGGCACTCGGACTTGGGTAAAGCCACCCAAGATCCAAGTGGAGCATCCATCCACTTTCTGAGCGATAATAATTACCAAACCATGGACTTTCCCACCAGCCTGGTGCGTTATCCATTGCCTGAGCACCGGTCAATGGATCATACCTGGATGCCTTTTTATCTAGATCAAATACTTCCTCCAGCCCGTAAGTCTCTCCTTCCACATTAATCCCATACGCCACTGCATACAGAGTGCTCCATTCCGGATCAGGCAGGAACCATTGTTCATACACCCCTTGCATAAAGCCAGGTAAATAAACCTGGCTGGATAGACTCCCCTGCCCTGCAGTTAAAACGGGAACCCGTACCACACCATCCTGATTGGGGTTGGAAATAGGCCGGCCTGCAAGCAGCACTCCAAGTTCATAAACCTTGGCATCATTCAAAACCCGCACGCCTACGATAACCCCACCATCCACGGCTTTTTCCGGGAGCATGGTATCCACCACCAAGGTGGTCTCATCAAGTAGAAAGATCAAAAAGGAGGATTCCATCGAGGCATTAAACTCATCTGATGTTCTCACCCGTATCGAGAAAGTCATTGGGTCAATTTCATAGTCAAACGAAGTGGCCGTCTTCAATACCCCACCCTGAGTCAGTTCAAACCTTGCATTGCTTTCCGCACCCTCCCCACTCACTAATTCGTAGCGATAGGTTCCCGTCTGATTGGCATCATCTGGATCGATGGTAAAGAATTGTCCAACC
>Ga0181564_10004250_pt1 | contig 12158 bp, 3 predicted proteins | sample 011ome_24_FD_134512 | JGI IMG/M metagenome (GOLD analysis project Ga0181564, IMG submission 134512) | Coastal salt marsh microbial communities from the Groves Creek Marsh, Skidaway Island, Georgia - 011513CT metaG (megahit assembly) | ecosystem: Environmental > Aquatic > Marine > Intertidal zone...
AACACAGACGCAGCCTGTAGGGGTGAACGCGAAAGGAAAGGCGCAGTCAGTACACAAAACCCTAAACACAGGGTTTCCCCCCTCGCGAGGCTTTTCGACGAATCATTCCATCCATCGTGCTCCACGCCATGGACGACGACGACGCCATCGACGACGCCTATCGCCATCGACGAAAAACACGACGCACAAAAAAAATCACATCACATCACATCGACGAATCATCGCACGCATCGAAACACGACGCACATTCTTCACCGCACTCAACGAACACTCGCTCGTGGGCACGAGCGCATCCGCCTTGGCGCCAATCTCCACGAGCGCCCCCTTGGTGTCGCACGCCACGACCTTGCCGTGCACCTTATCCCCAACCTTGTACGAGTACTGGTAGTTCTCCAACAACGACGCGAGTTCGGCGTATTGTTCGGCGTGTTCGCCCTTCACCGTGTCGCTCACGATGGCGCGCGGCGCGACGACGACGCGCGCGCGCGAGGATTGGCGCGAAGACCTAACGACGACGGCGCGCGTCGTCGTCGTCGATGTCGTCGTCGAGAACGCAGACATGATCGATCGATTGGTCGATGTGAACGGTGCGGTTGACGACGAAAAAAAAGTCGTGTGTCGTGTGTGTTCGAGCGAAGATCACGCGGTTCGCGCGCACGTCGACGACTGCCGACGCGCGGCGTACGTCGTCGTCGCCATCATTGTGCGCGGCGGCATCGCGGACGCACACGATTCGGACATTCGGCGATCCGGGAAATACACCAGTGTGATGGGTTTTGTTTTCTTACAGTATGTATTCGAGCGAAAACTGATGCTAATTGACGTCAATTCTCTCAATCTCGCGTGCGTCATACGACGACGACGACGACGACGAGGACGACGAGGACGACGAGGAGGATACGATGAGTACTGCAGCGGCGCGAGCGTTAGCGGCATCCGTCGACGCCGCCATGGGAGGTACGTCACCAGCATCAATCATCACGCGTGATTGAATTGAATGATTGAATCGTGAATCTGTCTTTCGGATGGATGGTCGCATCATCCGTCGACGGCGCGTCGTTGGCGCGTGTGCGTATATATATATATATATCGAGAGACTGACGGGTGTGATGGTGATCGTGATCGTTGCGCGTGTACAGCGTCGAGCGCGGCGAAAGGACGCGTATTAGGCGGCTTGGAGGAGTTCATCGACGCCGAGCAGCCGTTGCGCGAAGAGACGCCGAGCGCGTTGGAGGTGAGGTTTTACGTCGCGCGTGCGTGCGTGCGTGCGTGTCGCGTCTCGCACAGACGATGGATTTTGATGTCGAACGCGCGCGTGTGTCATGTATGTGTGAATAATACATTGCGTGACTGACAAACGTGGTGTCTTTGCTCGACGCAGACGACGCCGATCACCGTGTACGAGACGCAATACGTCGAGGCGCAAATGCGTATGATTGCGGTGAATGATTCGTTTATATGCTATGGTATTCGTAATGGGTTGATTCGCGTGTTTAGTCGACAGAGTGGTAACGTTCGGTCGCTGTTGCGCGGACACTCGGATTCCATCGCGGCGTTGAAGTTTCTCGCCGACACCGACGTGTTGCTTTCGGTGGATGTTCGTGGTCGCGTCACCGTGCGTAAATTGACGTTGGATTTGGCCAATGAAGCTATTGATTCGCAGACGTTGATTGATTTTGATTTCAATGTTGATGCTTCGGCGACTGGGACGCCGCCGAGCGCGTGCTGGTTGCCGCTCGATTCTCGCAAGCCGGGGAGGTGCGAGTTTGCGCTCAGCGCGGGGACGTGCGTGGTGTGCTACGAGTGCGCGTTTTTGGCGGCGAAAGACACAGAGCTCGTGACGATTTCTCTCGATGCGCCGCCCGCGATGCGTGGTTTGCAAGTTATTGAATTCGACGCGCCGGTGTCGTGCGTCGATAGCGCTCCGGAAGGTCGCAAGCTCGTCGCCGCGTCTGAAGGCAGAGCATACGTCTTGGTCAAGGCGGATGGCGAAGACGAATTTGAGTGCACAGATACGTTGCCTTGGACGGTTGAGACGGCGCTGTTCGCCTCGGCTGAGCGCGTGATTTTGGGTAATAACAACAACACCGAGCTCGTCGTCGTGGACGTCACGCAGCCGACGCCGGTGGCGGTACAGCGCGTGGTGTTTACGAGCGCCAACGACAAGTGCTTCAACGTGTCGTTACAACACGATACGGCGAGCGGCATCGTGATGTTATCGAACACGCGCATGAATACCGTGTTCGCATTGCATTTTAGAGACGTTTTCGACTACGTCACTCGCTTTGAAACTTCACAGCCAGTGTTGAGTTTTGACTCGCGTAAGGAGACCGACGCCGAAGGCGACGCCATAAAGCTCTTTTGCTTGCAAACTCAAGCGATTCAGACGTTGCGCATGCCCATCGATGCATGCGTGCCTCCGGCGGGGATGATCCCGTCTACGCCAAAAAACACGTCAAAGATGTCGACGTCGTCGTCTGGGTTGTTGACTCCGGATATGTTCATGGGTGCTGAGCTCGCGGGCGACGAAGACGAAGACGACGTCAAGGAGGATGGCGTTTCGGGACACGCCAAGTCTAAAACACAAGCGCCGGCGTACGAGAATGACGAAGAAGAGTACGAAGAACAGTACGACGTCGATGACGACGACGAAATGGTCAGCGCCGCTGCGAGTGGCGCGACGACGCCCGCGGCGATTCCCATTGCCGCGACCGCCGTCGATGTCAAGCAGCTCCGCGCCGCGATTCGCAGCGAAATGCAAGAGCTTCTTGAAGAGATTCGCAGCGAGCGACGCCAAGCGGCGGAAGAACGCAAAGCGGACATGGAGCGCGCGAGAAAGGCAAACGAAACTGCAGCTGCAAACTTGAAGCGCGACGTCACGAATGCCATCGCGACGCTCTTACAGCAATACGGAGAGTCCAACGCAAAGACGATTGAAGCCGGCGTCGCGCGCGCGCAATCCGTCGCCGCGACGAGCGCGCAGACGGCGATGAAATCTATCGTCGGTCCCGCGATCGACTCCGCCGTCCGCGCGCAAATGGAAACGTCCGTGGTGCCCAGATTTGAACTTGCGTGCGGTGAAATGTTCAAGCAAGTCAAATCGACGTTTGAACGAGGCATGTCTGACCTCAACAGCGAGCTGCTCGCGGCAAGAGAATCAGCAATTCTTTCGCAAACGCAACCGCTGGTATCGGGTTTGCGCGCCGCTACGAATGAAGTGCGTCAAGCGGCGACGGTGTTGCTCACTGACGTGCCAAACCAAGTTGCCGTAGCCATGTCCAAGGCGAGCGCCGGCGTCCCGGCGACCATGGGCGCGCCTCCCGGTATGCCGACCAAGAGCGCGCCGCGGTCGTTGGCTCAAATCGAGCAGCAGCTCGACCCGACTGTGGAAATTGGTAAGCTTTTGCAGTCTAACCAAATCGACAAGGCCTTCAACTTTGCGCTGAGCTTGAGCAACGTTGAAGCCGTCATGTGGCTCGTCAATCAATTGTCAAGCGATCGCATCTTTGCCCAAACGCCGTGCCCGTTGTCCCAAGGCGTGTTGTTGTCGTTGGTTCAACAGTTGTCTACGAACTTGAACACCCCGGACGCGCCGAAAAAGCTAGATTGGATCAGAGATGCGTGTTTAGCGGTAGATCCGGCGAATCCGGCGATGAAGGCGCATATGAAGCCTGTGTTGAGCGCGGTGCATCAGGCGCTCATGGCGGCGGCAAACTCGCCCAGCGCCGCGCCCGAGGTTCGCGCCGGCACGAGATTGTGTATCCACGTTGTGAACTCCATGCTCACCGCGTGTCAGTAGATTTCATAAAACAAAGTTTTCTCTCCATCGTCGTCGCTAGCCGTTGTTTGTTTAATACACCATACTACGAGTACCATACATTATATCCTCCCACGCGCGATTCGTTGTTACCGAGCGTCATGTGACCTACTACGCGTCACATGACCTACTACGTGTCTCTTCATTCACTTCCTCGCGCGCCGTTCGATTGGTTCGTGCGACCGCGACGCGCAATTGTTCACCTCTTCGTATCGCTCACTGCGTTCGCGTTCGCATTCGTGTTGTCGCACCGCGCGCGGTGATACATCCTTTCTGTGTGTCGGTCCATATGCCTCCGCGTCCCGACCGGCTCATCCCCAAAGCGTCCGTCAACGCAACGTCCGTCGCCGACGGCGCAGAGGTTGGCGAATTACAATCTCCGTGGTATGCCCTGAACGCGTCGTGCTCGAGCGCGGCGAGCCGTGACGTCATCGCTATCGTCGATGTCGTCTACGGCGACGACCGAGGCATCGAGCCGAGCGTTGTCGAGTACTCTGCCGGAGCGATACTCTTTGAAGCTAAGACTCTCGCGTACGAGCTCGAACGCTCGTATGGCGTCACGAAAGGTTCAAATGTTATTCTCATGCTCGAAAACAGCGCGGCGTACATCGTAGCGATGCATGCATGCGCAGGGTTGGGCGCGCACTGCGCCCACGCCAATCCGGCATCGACGGCGAGTGAATTTCAATCGGCACTGGCAGTCATTTCGACGACGTCTACGGCGTCACCTCGCGTCATCATCGCCAACGATGCGTTCGCAAATGTCATCGGTGATGCGCTCTACGCGCAGTATCACATCGCATCCATCGCGAACGATGACACGTCGCTCGATGACGTGTCATTTGCGCCTCCGGCGGTGATGTACCATCGCTCGGGCGCCTTGTCCGTGACGTCTTCGTTACCTTCATACGATCGACCAGACGTGCGTGCATTCATGCACCACCACGTCGCGTGTTCTCGATTTGCATTAGATCTCACCGTGAGTGCTTGTGGCGACGACTACGTCGTCACCGGCGATTCATCCGATCTAGACGCCGACGAAGACCCGTTGCGTCTGTTGGCTCGCGGCGGCGGCGACGCGTTGCGCTGGCGTCCATCGATGACAAACCACCAACTCCTCGAGTGCGACTTCCAATGCATGTTCACATCGGGTACCACGGGTAAGTGCAAGCTCATCACGCACACCCAACGGCAGGTGGCGCTCCACGCGAGATCTTTCGCCGAGTATTGTGAATTCAAGCCATTCGAGGACGTTGCTCTGCACGTGGCGCCCATGCACCACGCCATGGGTGCCTCGGCGACGCACCCGTGCGTGCTCGTCGGGGGCGTGAAACAAGTCATCATCATCACTCCGCACGGTCATTTCGACGCACGCGCGACGCTGGAGACGATCGCGGCGCACGGGGTGACTTTTACGCAGCTCGCCCCGACGCACCTCTCGATGACGCTCGCGGATGTCGCCGCCTTTGCGGGACACTGCGCGCCGACATTACGCATGGTGTCCTGCGGTGGCTCATGCGTTCCAGCGCACTTGATTCGCGCGTTTACTCGCGCGTGTCCGCGTGCGGTGTTCTTTGTGGATTACGGATGCACTGAGGCATGCGGGAAGATGTGCTCGACGCTGCGACGGGTGGCAAATGTCGACGCCGGCGCTGAGGAGGATGTCGAGTCGCACAGTCGCGCCGGATGGTCGATGCCGCTCTTCGACGTGGCTGTCGTAAAAGACCTCTCGTCGATGCAATCGGTGGCGTTCGATGACGCCGAATCTGGTGAGGTCATCGTGCGAGGACCGACCGTCGTACGCGACCCGGATGACTTTGACGTAGACGTAGACGAATGGCATCGCACTGGGGACGTCGCCGCGGTGAACCCCAAGGGATCGTTACGCATCGTCGACCGCGTCAAGGATGTCATACATGTCGGTGGCGAAACTGTATACGGAAGCGAGGTCGAACGCGTCGTGCTCGAACACCCCGACGTGGTTGAATGCGCGGTGTTCGCGGCGCCAGACGCGCTCATGGGTGAGGTTCCGCACTGCGCCGTAGTGGTTCGCGACGTCTCGCCGCGTGTGGACGCCCAGACGTTAATTGATTTCATCGCCGCGCGCCTTGCCCGATTCAAGGTTCCACATCACATCGTGTTTGTCGACGCGCTCCCGAAAACATCGCTCGGAAAGGTGATCAAATCGAAACTTCGGTTGGATTCCGGTTCCGGTTCCGGTGTCGGTGCTCCACGAAATAGCGAAGACATCGCGCGCGGCGTCGATCGAGCGCTTCGCGACGCCACGGGATGGGCAGATGACGTCATCATTGACGCCGACGCACCGCTCATTGGCGCCCTTGGCATGCGTTCGACGCACGCCGTGGCGTTCGCGCGTGCGCTCGGCGAACGATTCCACATCGACGTCCCGACGACGGTGGTTTTTGATCGATTCTGCGCTCGCGGCGTGGCTGAATTCATCCAAGCCGCGACGATGACGACGATGTCAGTCGTAGATCAACCACCGATGACGATCCATGCCCGCGCACGCCCGGGACATGTCGCCGTGATACGCATATCCATGTCGTGTCCGGGTCGAGTGGACGATTTCGAGTCGTACATCCGTCGGGCTGGCGACGCCGCGCAAACCCTCGATGGTCGTTTCGACGTCGAATGCCCCACGACGACGGCGATGACGACATCCATTCCCGTTCGGTTCGCTTCGCGCATCATGCCAATGGATGTTGACGACATTGTCGCGAATGAACTCGCGCCGAGCGAAGCCGCGTACGTCGACCCGCAGCATCGCCTCACGCTCCGGCACGCGCTTTCAATGTCTCCCGGCCCGAGCTCCGGCGTCTTCATCGGTTGCATGTGGAACGACGACTACGCCACAACGCTCGCGGCGTGTCCGTGCGTTCTCGCTGCCCCCAGCGCATCGATTGGACTCGGTTCTGGTTTAGCGTTTTTGACTGGCCGCGTCGCCTACGTGGTCAACGCCGCCGGTCCCGCCGTTGGCGTCGACACTGCGTGCTCGAGCTCTCTGGTCGCCTGCGCACTCGGCATCGACGCCATTCATGGAACATCCCACACGACGCAAGCGGTGTGTGGAGGCGTGAACGCGCTCATCAGTGCGCGAACGATGGGTACCATTTACCGATTGGGCGCGTTGTCCCCGGATGGACGATGTAAGACGCTCGACGTCGGCGCGGATGGATACGGGCGCGCCGAAGCTTGCGCGCAATGCCTGCTCGACAAGTGCGACACGGAATCATCCACTCACATCACGCGCGTGTGTATGAATCAAGACGCACGATCGAGCGCGCTGACGGCACCGCGTGGGAGCGCGCAGAGCGCGTGCGTGACAGAGGCGATGACGGCGGACGTCGAGCCGCATTCAGCTCCGCGGCAATATACGCTCCACGGCACGGGGACACCGTTGGGTGATCCTTTGGAATTCAGCGCGCTTTTCGAGGCGCTTGATGCGCACGTGAATGCGATGACGGTGATGTCGGTGAAGTCGACGCTTGGACACGGCGAAGGTGCGGCGGGGATTGTCGGAGCGCTGGCGGCGCTCGCGAGCGTCGCGGAGCGACGGGATGTTCACATTTCACATTTGGTGGCATTGAATCAGTATATTCGTGACGTTCCCGCGCGTGCGGCGATGCCTAGACAACCTGCGGGATGTGCGCTGACGTCGTCATCTGGTGATGCATCCGTCGTCGTCGCGCGCGTCGCGGGCGTGAGCGCGTTTGGCATGTCGGGGACAAACGCCGTCGGTGCCGTGAAATCATCATCATCATCGTCAGTTGTATCAGCATTGGCACTGCCGCGTCGACGCTTTCTGTTCGACGCAGCGCACTGGTGTTCCGTGCCGCCACCATCGCACGCGTTCATCCATCGATACGTTGAGACGACTTTTTCTGGCATCGTGACGTTTCGTGCGCGCGTCGACGCTCGAAGACATCGTTTGGATTACCGCCTCGCGGGCGCGCCGGCATTCGGCGCCGCAGCGTTCGCTGACATCGCCCACGGCGTCGCCGTGTCGAAGTTACTACTATCCAGCACTGATGCGTGCGTTCGACACATGTGCGTGCACGCGGTGTTGTTTCTACGCGCAACCGGTGTATCTGAATTTGACGTCGGCGTCTCGGCGCGGCTGGGCGCCGTCAGCGCGCGCACGTCTGATGGCGTCAAGCGCATGTCTTGCGACGTGCGTCAGATGCGGCACGTGATGTCGTCGAACACAGCGTCGGGTGGGTCAAGGCGCACGCCGACGCCGACGACTGCATGTGAACCGAGTCGTCGACCGCGATTGTGCGCCGCGCGGGCGCGGGATTCGTGCCCAAACGCTGACGCGGGACATGTGGCGCTCGTAGACGCGGCGATGCAACTCGGTGCGTTCATGATTTCGACGACGACGATGACGGAAGCGCGCGTACCCATATCATTTGAGACGGTCTATCAGCAGCGTCATTCGTCGTGTATGGGTGATTCCGCCGCGCTCGCGGCGAAAGCGTTGAACCGCGTCGTCGCCGCCGGCTTTGCGAGCGCGACACACGTCGCGACGACGTCGATGCTATCATCTCGTCTTCGTCAGCGTCAACACCAAGGCGGTAGTAAAAGCAAGCATATGATTTACGAGCATCAAAGAGTGGCGCTGTGTGCGTTGAGTTCGTCATCGTGGTCGAAGGTGTCGTCATCATCCGTTGCGCGTCTGCGTCTTCAGGAGCGCCGCTCGGCGTCGTCGCCGGCGCTCGTCGCCGCCGCGTTGAATGTCGTCCAATGCAGCACTTGTGACGGTGCGTTTCCAGCCTGCATAACGTTTGAAACGATGACTGAAGGCGCGCGAGAAGGCGGTCTTCGAGCTATGGCGAGGACGGTCGCGCTTGAGCACCGCCCGCTCCGGCGGAGAGTCTGTTCGTATTCTGTGAGCTCGAACACGTCGCGCGGCGATGTCGGCGGCGCCATCCTTGACGATGCGAGTCTGCATGAATTCGACGTGTGCGCGCGAGTAGTTTGCGAGCCTAGACTCGTTCGCGGCACTGTGACTGGACGTCGATGTGATCCTCGCGGCCGAGTTTTGGTCATTTTTGGTGGCGTCGGCGGCGTCGGACTCGAAACCGCCCGTCGCGCCAACGCCGACACCGTCGTCCTCCTCGCCAGTCGACGTGGACGTTCGCTCGAGCTCAATCCTAGCACGTTGTGTGTCGCCTCGGTATCGATATGCTCGTGCGATGTCGCGAGCATCGACCAAGTCAAGGACTGTCTGTCTTATGTGTCTTGCGCAGCCGCGAATGTCGACGTCGCGCACGCGAGCGGCGCGCTTCGAGATAACATGCTCCAATTCCAGCGCGCATCCAGCGTCTCTACGGTGTTCGCGATGAAAACTGCAGGATTTTCATCTCTTATGCATCCGTGTGCGACGTCATTGCGTCCATGCGCCGTGCTCGCGTGTTCAAGCATCGCCTCGACGTTGGGCTCGGCTGGGCAGGCGAATTACGCCGCCGCGAACGGCGTCGTCGATACCCTCGCGCTCGAGAAGCGCGCGCAAGGCTTGGTGGTCTCGAGCGCACAATTCGGTGCGTGGTCGCGTGTGGGAATGACATCGCGCGCATCATCAGTGATACATCGCGCAGAACGCCTCGGGCTTGGCTCGATTGATCCCGAAGACGGCGTTCGGGTGGTGTTTGACATTTTACGCGCATGCGAACCGGGCGCGAGCGTGGTGGTTGTATGTCCGTTTGATGTTCGCGTTGTGTCCAAGTATTTTCCCGCAGACTTGACCACGATGTTTAATACCTTTGCTGGCGTTTCGCAGGCGCCGTCTTCGACGTCATCTTTGGCGTTCGCTGGACAACATGGAGTCGGCAAAGATGACATTCGAGCGCGCGTCGCCTCTGCGGTGCGCGCGGTAATCAACACATCGTCGATTTCGTCAACGTCCATTGACGTCGACGCCCCGCTCGTTGCGTCTGGTCTGGATTCACTCGCGGCGAATGAGCTCAAGATCGAACTCGACGGCGCATTTGGATTTCATACTCCGGCGACGTTGGCGTATGATTTTCCCACCATTCGTACGCTGAGCGAATACATCGCGTCGCAGCTGGCGCCAAGTAGTAGCGCACCTCAGACGCACTCGTCTATGTCGAGTTTATCGTTATCGTCGTCACATATGCCGTCGGGCGCGCTGGCTGAAATCACAAACACCAATCTCGCGTGCGCCGGTTCGTCTTCGGCAATTGCCGCGAGTTCTACCGATGTCGACGGCGCCTCTCGAGCGCCTCGATCGCGATGGAACCATGACTTTGTCATCGATACCGATGCCGTGCGCGCATTCATCCCGTACTTTGCCGGTTTCGTCGATCATTCTGTGACGTTATTTGACGCCGAAGTGTTTGGCATTCCACCCGTGGAGGCGTTGATCATGTGCCCGCAAATGCGCGGCGTTCTCGAAGGCGCTCTCATCGTCGGGAACGGTAATGCCGCTCGTGACGTTGGCGTGTACGTCGGCGTCACGCAATCGAATTATAAATCAGATATTGTGCACGCGTTCTGGGGACAATTCCACCAAACCATGGGCACCGGCTCGTTACCATCCGTCGCCGCCGGGCGCGTGAATTTCATGTTTGACTACGCTGGTCCATCTTTGGCGATAGACACCGCATGCTCATCAAGTTTAGTCGCTGTGTCATTCGCATTTGACGCGTTACGTGCCAATGTAGTGTCTTACGCGTTGATGTGCGGCACGCATTTGATGGTGAGCGCAAATGGCGCTGTGGATAGGCGCGTGGCAAATTTACTAAGTATGGATGGTCGATGTAAGACGTTTGACGCCGATGCGGATGGATTTGCGCAAAGTGAGGCGTGTGGCGTCGTCGGTGCGCGCGTTGCGATGAGACATGGACGTAATCGCCGTCGTAACGACGTTGGCGCGGTGGATCGTCGTCTACAGAGCCGCGGCGAGAGTAGTCACGATATGCTCATTGCCATCGTGGGGAACAGTGTCAATCAGGATGGTCGATCGAGTGCGCTGACCGCACCAAATGGTCCCGCGCAACAAGCGGCGCTGCGCATCGCGTTGCTCGTCGCTCGTCGCGATGGATTTGAGGATGGCGTGAGCACGCATGGCACGGGAACCGCGCTCGGCGACCCTATTGAAGTTGGCGCCATCGTCGCCGTCGCTTCCGACATGTCTGCACATGGGGTGGTTTTAGAGGCTACGAAATCGCAATGTGGGCACAGCGAGACCGCGGCCGGGGTCGTCGCTTTGGCGAAGACGGTTCGCGTGCTCGCGCGGAGGAGACGGGACGCCGTCGTGCATTTGCGACGCGTGAACCATCACGTGAGTTCAATCACCACTTGGCGGCGGACATCGGCAATGGTGAGCATTCCGAGACAAAGCACGCATTATTTGCGTCATCATGAAACACAGTCGCGGACTGCGTCGTGCGGGATTTCTGCGTTTGCGTTCCAAGGTACCAATGCGCACGTCGTCGTCGTCGCGGCGGCCGCGGCTGTCGTCAACGCCGCGACGTCTTCGACGACGCCTACGTCAGTATTATTGAGTAAATCGCGATTCTGGCCGCTTCCAAACGTTTATCCACACGTTCAAGCGTTTAAGGCATTTACAAAGGACGACGTGAGCACGATGAAGACGACGTTTGTCGGCACCGTGCATCCTCGCGACGACGCGCACATGTTGGACCACATCGTCAATGGGAGCGCCATCTACCCTGGCGCTGGGTATCAAGAACTTGCAGCGGCGATCCCGAAAATACTCGTTAACGGCAATGACAACGGCGGCGCGGTGATCTCCAACTCTATGATTCCAGCACCGATGGTGATGTCCACGGAATCTCGCACGCTCGTCGATGTCGTCGTCTTTGGCGCTAGAGCTGTCGTCGTGAAATCCACCACGAATTCTGCGACGCACATGCGTTGCGGCATTCAGCGCACGTACGTTGTGAGGCAGCATACAACGTTGGTATGTCCAAGACTCGCGATGGCGGATCGACGTGCGTCGGCGTGTGCGAGAATCCCGCGGCGGGACGAGCATTTAAGCTACGACGTCCACCCAGCTGCGCTGGATTGTGCGTTACAACTGGCCGCCGCGATCGATAATGCTCGAAATGACGGCGTGGTAAAAGTTCCTGTCGGCGTGCGTGCGTATAAATCCTCTTCGCTGTCGTCGTCGTCGTCGGCGGCGTTGTCATTGATGGTGGCAGCTCTTCGAGGCGTTAATCATACGCTCGAGGACGTCAACGTCGCCGACGTGGAAGTGAAAATCATGGCGTCTCGTAGCACCGGTGCAAATAAGCGTCGTAAGTCGTCAAACCGTCATTTCATGTACGAAGTGGGC
>Ga0181564_10004260_pt1 | contig 12143 bp, 18 predicted proteins | sample 011ome_24_FD_134512 | JGI IMG/M metagenome (GOLD analysis project Ga0181564, IMG submission 134512) | Coastal salt marsh microbial communities from the Groves Creek Marsh, Skidaway Island, Georgia - 011513CT metaG (megahit assembly) | ecosystem: Environmental > Aquatic > Marine > Intertidal...
ACCGAAAACCTCAGCAGGATCGGTGTACATTAGAAGATCGGCGTCCATCTCGATCTGGAAGGTATGACCACCTTTAGGCTTCCAATGGAAGTTACCTTCATGGAATCCGTAATTTTCTTCGTACTGCGTGTGAACTAAAATTTTGTTGACTGACATATTGTTTGTTTTTTAATTATAGTTAAATATAAACAAAATAAATGAAACGGAAAAACTTTTATGCACTTTTTTTCAATAAGTTATTAACATTATACTGAACTGTGTATTTTCCATTGTCTCCTTTTACTAAATATCTTGAACATCTTCGCAAAGTATTAGGTTTACGTAAGTTTACCAAATGGTGATTGAAAGAAGAGCTCTTCTGATATTCAGGTTTGCCTTGGCATTGTACCTGGTAGTGTGTGTCCATTTCTTTATATGAAACCTCACCGTTAAAATATACGTAATCTAAGATCTCTTGAGTGATCCATCCATGTTGTCCTTTTTTAAGTCTTTTTGTCATGATGTTCTATTTCTAATTTGTTATATGTAAATATAAACAAAAAACTTGACATAAAAAAATCTGGAGTGAATTATTTTGAAAAAATTCATAAAAAAAGGGACCGAAGTCCCATGCACTTGACTGGCAGTCAAGTTATTTCCAAAATATCTGGATTAATATGATGCATATTGCTAAAAATAAACATACTGCGGTTTTAGTGTTGACTCCCTCTCCTAAGAATAGAAAGGTTAATGTTGAAAAAGTAATAATTCCTAATGCTTGTCCAATAAATCTACCCGGCCATAATTGTCCGTCGAAATGTGCTGCTAAATAATTAGTTGCATGGATAAACATGTAGCTAATTAAAGTCCCTCCCATCAAAGAGATTAGAAATGGATTGCGCTTAAACCAAGGCCAAACAAATTGACCGTTAGTTTGAATCCAAATCATAGTTTGTCCTACAGTATATAGTAGAACTCCAATTAATAATCCTCTCATTCTTTTATTTCTTTATATTGTTTATAAAACCAAAATATATGAGTTGAGATTATACAAACATTAGTAAATATTACAGGAATACTACTCAACAGAATTCCATACGTTATCCATAGAATACACCCAATACTGTTTATTATCCTAAGACGTAACATTCCTTTCACTACGAATGAAAGAACAACGAATAATGTTGCCAAATATCCTACAAGATCTAACATTAGAATAGGCTTCCGGTCTCGGTTAATAGATGAGATATAAAACTCGGTCTATGATTTTCAGTTGGACCTAATTCTTTAATCGCATTGATATGTTGCTTTGTTCCGTATCCTTTATTTGAATTCCAGCCATATCCATATGTTTTTTCATCTAATTCTTTCATAACATCATCTCTGCCTGTTTTAGCTAGAATACTTGCTGCCGCAATTGATGTATATTTATTATCCCCTCCAATTATTGTTTTAAATGGCATGCCATCAAACCCATGGAACTGATCTCCATCTACAAGAATAAAATCGAAATCATGATTCTTTTTAACCTCTTCTAAACACTTATTCATACCCCTAAGAGTTGCTCTCAATATATTTGTTGATTCTATTTCTTCAGGTGATATGTGCTCAACATGATATGCAAGTGCATTCTGCAATACAATTTCTCTAGCCTGTTTACGCTGACCTTCGTTCAACAATTTTGAATCCTTTATTAATTCATGCTGAAAATTAAACGGCATTATACATGCTGCAACCGTAACTGGACCTGCAAGTGCTCCTCGACCGGCTTCATCCAATCCAATTTCAACTGTTGTTTCTAGCCCAGTATAACTTGATTTAAGAAAGATTCTTTTTGTTTCCATGTTTATATTTTATAGTAGTTATATACATGGAATTAAAATTGTTTCCTATTTTTCGGGGTTATTTATTTTCCATTTGTCGTATCTGTTTACAACGTCTTGTAAAATCTTAGCCCTAACTATATCTTTTTCTCTAAATTCATGATGTCCAATCCCTTTAACACCATCCATTAATTGAATAAAACCAGGAAGACCAACATTATTTTTTGGAATATCATATTGGCTAACGTCACCCGTTACAATAACTTTAGATCCTTTACCCATTCTTGTTACAAATAACATGAGTTGTTTGAAGGTTGCATTTTGAGCCTCATCTAATATCATTAATGAATTATCAAACGTATCACCTCTCATAAACGCAAGTGGTTTAAATACTATTAACTCATTCTCAACAAGTGCGTTGGTTGTTTCATCACCTACAATTTTCTTAAGGTTTGAAATATAAGACTGCATGTATGGATCGATCTTTTCTTTAATATCTCCTGGAAGAAAGCCTAGTTTTTCACCAGATTCCTGTATTGGTTTACATAAAACTACTTGCGAAATTTCTTTACTAGCAAGTAGTTTTAATGCAGTGTAACATGCTGTAAATGTTTTTGAGGTTCCAGCTGGACCTTGACAGAATGTTATTTCATTTTCTAATATTGTATTTACGTATTTATTTTGAGATTGTCTTAATTGTACTTTTATATTTTCAGGTTTAATATTAATCAATTTTTTGCCGGAAGGCATTCTTGAACTACTACCTCTATCCATGTAATTTTAAGTTTTATTTAGTCGCCTGCCATAATGACAAGTTCTTTTAATTTAGAAAGAACATCACACTTTTCGTACTCTTCTAATTCTATAAAGTATTGCAATAATACGTCTATAAATTTACTTCTTTGACCGATCCCATGGGGAATATCGATTATATTTGATCCATCTCGAAAAACTACAAACCTATTAACCGTTTTTGTAAAATTTCTCGTAATTATATAATAGCTAGACCTCATAAGAGAATCTCTGTCATCTCCTATATTATCATTCATTTTGATTTCTATTTTTAATACCATTAATTGTTATTTTAGTATTAATTTATATATTTATTCTTATACCCGAAGTATTGTCCTCGGATAAAAAAAATATTATATCATAATACTACAATTTAATTTTGAGTATCTCTAATAGATTGAATGTATTTCGCTTTCGCGTTCTGTATTCTTTTAACTATAGATGGTTTTACAAACTCTTTTCTTTCTCTTAATTCTTTAGTTTGTCTAGTCGACCTAACCTTATATTTTAAAGTTTTTAAAGCTTTTTCTATATTATTATTTTCTACTTTAATTATTAGCATTGTAGTTGTCTATTATTTTTTTAAGTTCATGACATTTTTCATAATCTTCTCTTTCTTTAAAGAAGTTTAGAATATTTGTAAGCCCCTCTATTTTAGTTAAATCAGATGCATCGTGATTTAATGCACCGTGTGTTTTATGTACTATTGCGTTGTATATCATGTCCATCATAGTTTCCTTAGAAGATTCTTGTAAATCTTTCATAAAACTCATTTGGCTTTCTCCGTATTCTTCAATCTCATCCATTAGATTCTTTAATATTTTTAAGGGATTTAATCTGATTATCACTTAAATTTATTGGGTTTGTTCTAAGCTTTACCATCAGATTTCCGTACCCATCTGTATTATATATTGGCATTCCTTTGCCAACAACTCGTAATATTTTAGAATCATGGGATCCTTGAGGAACCTTTATTTTAACTGAATGTATTTTTGTTTTTATTTCAAATTCACCTCCCAATAGCAAGTCGAACCAATCTAAGAATAAGTCAACGTATATATCTGATCCATTAACAATTATTTCTGGGTCATATAATACATTTACGGTAACTATAACATCTCCCTTTTTTGCAGAAGTATTTATCGGGTGATTTGCACCTCTTTCTTTTATTTTTAATTTTGTACCATTTAATATTCCTTTGGGTATTGTTAGATTAAACCCAGATTCTCCTAGATTTATATACCTTCTGGTTCCCTCATATACCTCATCAAATGTAATATTTAAAGAAACTCTGATATCGGGTCCCTTTGCTTCTCCACTAAATGAATTATTAAATATATCTGAAAAACTATCTGAATTATTAAACGCACTTCTCCAAGCTCTATTAAATCTTTCTTGAGCTGGATCAGTATGACGATTCTTTAAATCATACATCTCTCTAGACTTAGTATCTCCTAAAACTTCGTATGCTTCTACTATCTTTTTAAAATTAGAGTCATCCCCATTATTTATGTCTGGGTGATGTTCTTTAGCGAGCTTTCTATAAGATTTTTTAATCTCATCTTGTGTAGCCTTTGGAGATACTTTTAAAGTATCGTAATAATTCATCGTTATTTTTTGGGAGATTGGCTAGCTTTTTTATCTGATGCTCTTTGTCTTGCATCTTTTTTAAGTTGCTCCATTAATTTTGCTTTAGATGCCTTGTTCTCTTCAACTCTAGCTTTTTTAGCCATATTGATTTCCCTCGTCTGCGCATTTTCCATTAATGTCACAATCTTCTCTAGAGCAGTTGCTATTCTTGCGATATGTATGTTATCTTCCATAATATTTTATTATCGTATTAATATATTATATATTTTCGATTTGTTTGATAAACTCCGCAACTTTAGCACATTTTTCATACTCTTCTAAATCTTCAAACATGTTTAACATTTCCTTTAAAGTTCTATGTATTGGGTCTAGATCAACCCCCATAGAATTCATAGTTTGAATATCTAGCCCCTTTAAGACGAGTGCTTGATAGTTTTCATTGGCTAATTTTAGCTTAATCAATTCCAATTCTTCTTTCATTTTAGAATCTTTAATTAGTTCTGCTATTTCATCTCTGAAATCATCTTCGTATTCTTCGTATTCTTCCATATGTTTTAATTATAGTATAAATATAAACAATTTCTACGACATAAAAAAATCTGGAGTGAATTATTTTAAATTTAATTTTATAGAGCTATTAAGTAGTTTGTTTATCTCTAATGAAATCGTATTATTCTCTATAGACCTTGCGTAGTGTGATCCTAAATCATTGGTTGAATTATCTTCGCCAATCCTATTAATATATTGAATATATCTTTGATACACGTATTCACGTCCTAGATATTTATAGTGTAATAGTTTTAAAGGCTCAGACTCAAACACGTCTAAATTTTTAAATAATCGTTCAAATGCTCCCCAAGGATTTCCAGTACTGCTTGGCCCATGAATATCATTTTTTAGTGGATGGTAAATTCCACCCTTATATAATGACGTTCTTTTATCTATTTCATGACAACCTTCAACCCAATTAAAATCTTTAACCATGTTTGGATTTAATAGAATAGGCTTAGAATACCATGGATCTGGAGTTCCAATTTTAAAATTATCGTATATTTGATTTTTATTAATATAAAACTCCTCTGAAACCATTTGAAATCCTGCAGGATAAAATATTGAAGTTTTATTAAGGTGTTCTTGTAAGAAGTTGATCAGATTCGGGTGGTATATAAACTCATCACAATCACTTATAATTACATAATCACAATTACCTTTAGCCTCTTTGATTGCTTCAGATTTTAGTTTAATATGAGTAGCATCATTTAAAACGCCGCCTGTGCTAAAGGTTCTGATCTCGGTATTTGGATAAGATTTTATTATTTCTTTAGAGTTGTCAGTGGATTCATTGTCAAAAAAGACGATTCTATCACAAAATTTAGAATAATATCTTAAGTAATACTCAAGCATTAATTCCTCGTTCCATATTGTAACATACGCCCAAATCTTCATACTAATTTATATGCTTTAAAAATTAATTGTTTATAAAATTACTTTTGAATCTGTGATAACTATTTTGCTTTTGCCTTGATCTGTATTTGTAGTTGTATAATATTCTTTTGCTTTAACTACACGGCCTTCGGTAACAGTAACTGTAAGTATTTTACCGACATCTGTTGTATTGGGCGCTTGATGATTTGATAAGAAATCTCCAAGAGAATAGGCTATAATACTTCCATCAAATGTAGTAGAATTGTAAAGATGTGTACCTGAGCCTATGATTATTGCATAACCTGCGTCTTTTATAAATTCTGCTACTTTTATTTGTTCATTAGTAGGTTTATCATTATATTGATCTCCCCAATGAATATACGCAATACTTGAAGTGCCTTCTACTGGTTTAATTAGTCCTTTAATTTCTTCTAAAGATAATCTATCTTGACCATTAATGTGTGTCGTTAAATTAAGAATATCTTCACTGTCTTTATTGATAGGTATAATACCTGATTTATAAATTAAATCCAATGTCTTTTCATATCCATCTTTGCCATAATCTAACATGTGATTATTTTCAGTTGCTAAGTGTGTAACGCCTGCTTCTAATAAAGCTTCTAAGAATTTAGGATGTACTTTAAATTTACCAGTACGATCTTCTACTTTAGAAGTTACAGATTCAGTAACTGTAGTTTCTAGATTTCCTAAAACCATATCTGCTCCTGCAAATAAATGTAAAACTTCATCAAACACGCCATCATATGCAAAGTCATTATCTAACTCGAAGTTGATTTGATCTGGGTGTTGCATGATATCGCCAACAAATACATATGTTTTAGTATTAGCGGTGAAATCTTCAAAAAGCTTTACTCTCTTCATGTTTTATATATTAAGATTTATTAGCATTGTTCCTCCAAGTGTCATTATTTCCTCGTTCCATATTGTAACATATGCTCAAATCTTCATATTAATCTATAATTTTTAAATTGGAAATCTTAAGCATTACATTCATTGTGGCTTTGACGTCTCCTTCACAATACGTTTTTATTTTCTCTATATTACCGTCCCAGTATTGTTCTGTTGTTTCAACAGCGTGCATAATATCTTTTGGTGAAGGTATATTTAAAGTTTCACAAATAAGATCTAGCGAAGCACTATTCCATCCTGCAAATTTCCAGATTTCGTAAGTATCTAGTAGACAATTTTCCCATGGTTTTTTCTTCTGTAATTGAAATTGATGTGGGATTGCTAGCCCATTTATTATAGATCTTTTAATAATATATGGTATATCAAAGTTTTTAATGTTGTGGCCGATTACTTTAATATCTGGTATAGCATTAAATATTGATTGCATGGTACCTAAAAATTCTTGAAGCAATTCTGACTCATCATCACCGTAAAATGACTTGATTTTAGATACTGTTGTTTGATCTCCATCGAATTTAATTTGACCAATTGATATTACTCTTATTTTACCAAACTCAGGACTTAGAGCTGACATGTGAATATACATCTCAGCGTCGTCCTTTTCGACATGCTCTCCGCCTCTTCGATATTGATCAGCCTTTCTACTCCAATGTTCTACTGCTAATGGCCTATCTTTTTTAAAGTCTGTAAATGATTTAAATTCCGAAGTTGTTTCAATATCTATAAACAACATTCCTTTTAATTCTTTTTGAGTGTACATTATTGCAGAGTTTTTTTAATGTTGTGAATTGCTATCGGGTATCTCATTAATCTTGGCTTTACCTCTCCCTTCGTGATATAATCATTAAGTGCCTCAAATTTATAATAATTATATCCATAATGATCTGTTAATTTTTGTGATATCCCAACACATTTTCCATGTAGCCATCCTCCAGCAAAATAGAAATAATAATCTTCTCCTATTTTTGGATTTTTTACGTGTATTTTCTTTTCTATCTTTTTCTTTGCCATATAATATTATATATGGAATTGCTATAAAGTTTATAAATTAGAAAGGAAATTTGAATTGCTACTCTCGGTAGTCAATTTTTTATAGTTTATATAGGGGATCGTTAATTCTACCCATCCACCGGTTATGGATTCTGGAACTTCTTTATAATCTATGTAATATTTTGGAGAACTTTCAATTCTATCAAAAAGGAAGTCGACCATTTGATCGACCTCCATATTATGAACCCATATTGTACAATAAATATTATTCGTCTTCATTGTATATTATATTCGCAGCCATCTCATCTTCACCGTATCTTGGTTTAGCCCATAGTGGGGCACCTGGGAATTCTTCATATGCCCAATCATGTAGTCCAAGTTCAGTGAATCGATCTTTGATTTGTTCATTATAATAATAACCAATCGTTCTTACACGTCTTTGAATATCTGCCCTTGCCATATCATGTGTATTTTGGCCGTTTGCATTATTATATAAGAATTGAACATATCCAAGTTTTGGTATTTTACATGTGATTGTATTTAGGAAAGTTCTTACTACCAATTCATAATCGTCAGCAACTGCAAGATTTCTATTATGTCCTCCAATTTCAAAGTACGTCGATCTTCTCCATGCTCTTACGTGATTTGGAACGCCTACAATATGTCTAATTGTTTTTGGATTAATATTATGTTGGTTAGCAACCTTCATCATTTTACCATTATACTCCTCATCTCGATATGAACCATACGCAAATGCAAATCCATCAGGATACGTTTGAGATTCCCAGTTTTCATTTACCTCTAACGTATCATTGAAGAAGAATCCGGCTTCTGGATGTTTCTTTGCTGCCTTATATAAATCTTCAGTACACCATGGAACCAATAAATCATCGTGGTCTAATTCAGCAAGAATAAATCCTCTAGCCATACAATTGGCTCTCCATTTTACTTCACCAATTAGTCCTCCACTCTTTTCTCTAAAATCATATACTCTAACTCTAGGATCTTGTCTTGCAATATTTTCAGCTATTTTAAGGGTTCTACCACCGTCGGTTGAATCATTAATTAGCACCCATTCCCAATTTTGATAAGTCTGCTGCCTGAGTGACTCGTACGTGTTATACAGTTTATCGCCTGTGTTGTATATTGGGGTTGTATATGAAATCATCTCTGAGTCTTCAAGTCCATCTTGATCTAACATAGTGACCATCGAGCATTGATATGCAGATTGTCCTACATCTGCGATGTCTTTATCTTCTGGCATATTCATCCATTTTCTACGGAATTGTAATGGCATTGATGCAAGATTTGGAAAATCTTTCCAAGAATCTCCTCTAGTTATGATAGCATCAGGTCTAAAATCTGCTAGATTAAAAACAATATCTTCATCAGATTTTAAATATCTTACATCTAAATTATCAGCCTCGTAATCTAGTATTTTTAAAGATTTTAATTCAGGTTCGTCCTTTCCAATATAAAGTATTTTAGGTACTTTTGCTGTTGATTTTTTTTGTAAATAATTATAGTGGCATAAAACACTAGGTGTATGTGTAAACCATTCAGGATGTTCATTATGCACCTGTTCTATTAATATACCATCGGCACAGTAATCTGGTAAGAATTTATATCCATGTTCGTTGTATACGCTGACGTTTACAATATATTGAGCCAAATCAATTTTAGTCTTCTTTGTAAATTCTGGACTAGCAAGCCTGTACTCTAATCCACTGAAATCTTTTCCAGAAACATTTTGAGAAACAACGTGTATTTTTTTAGAATCATCAGATTTTATAGCATTTAAAATATATTCATAAAAATCTTCATGTACTATATTATCATCGTCTACAAAATACACCCATCCGCTTCTAAATTTAGATATTATTTCAGAACACTGTGGGTATAGCATGCCTACTGAATCTCCTTTTTCAAAGTATAAATTTGTAGAACTATCTTTAATTTCTGTAAGTAATTCAGCATCGATATCCTTTAATGTTGCGGTATCGAATACTACATGCCATTCTATTTTTAAACCTTTTGGTACGTTACTAAATACTGATTCTTTTACAGTTTTTAAATTATGAAGTCTTGTGCTTCTTGTAATTATGTGAAATTTCATAAATTATATTAATTTGTATTGATTTTTTAATTATACGTCAAAGAAAAACATGTGGAATAATCTAGAGTTGTCAATTGCGTCTCCAAAATATTGAGTTGCTGCATGTATATTTTTAGCATCGAATAAAACTAATCTATTATACTTGTTTCCAACCTCGTCTATTTTTTCAAAGTTTGTACCATCATAAAAATTCATTTCTGCACTTTTTCCTTTAAACGCCCTAACATATGCCTCAGTACTTCTCTTTTCGTCATCGAATTTAAAATCTCCAGTATATTTACTTCTATAAAAACTGGTACCAGTACTTAGTGGAGCGTCTGGCGTTAAGAATACAATTCCAGCATACGTTTGATTATCTACATGATATACTATTGGTTGATCTGCTGTACAAAATTGGAATATCCCATTTGCGTATCGAGGATGATCCCAATTATAAATTGGTTTCCCTATGATTTGTTCTAATTTTTCTTTAGTACCATTAATAAAGAATTTAGATGTTGCTCTTTCGCCCTTGTGATATTCTGAAGGTGAAAATTCGATCTCTTTTAAAACCCAATCTCTAATAAAATCTGGACTAGCATAAAAATCATCGACTACAATAATACCTTTATCCTCAGATTTTATTCCTGAGTAGTAAGCTAGCCATTTAGCAAAAGATCCGATTTCTATTAACTCATCTAATCCCTTTATTTTTATTTGTACAGAATTATAAACACCATTACTTAAATTTAAATCTAATTCAAATCCACAATTAAATCCCCTACAGTCATGTACTTTATCAACATCTTCTCTAAAAGAAAATATCGGGTTCAAAGATTCATTATTAATTAAAATATCTTCTACTTCTCCTCTTTCTGAAAGAATCCAACCATTCAGCTTTATTGTATTTGCATCTGAAGTTTTGGATAATCCATCAACATACCATAGAGTATATTGATCCTTTGTCTGTTGTGTAATTATATCTGCCATGTTTATTATACAAATATTTTTTTAAAAGTTTATATTATGGTTTATATATTCACAAAAAAAGGGATCCCATCGGGATCCCTTTAAGTATTAAGAATAGTTTAAGATTATAATCTTATATCAGTTCTCTCTCCAGTAGAATAAGTAATAGTAATCATACCATCTCTTAAGTTAACATCCCATGATGTGATTGCCGAATCTCTTCCATCAACAGATACTGAGAATCCGCCACCATCAGCTCCAGCAGGACCTGTAGCACCTTGAGCACCAGTTGAACCTTTAGCTCCAGTAGGACCTGTAGGACCTTGAGCACCAGTTGAACCTTTAGCACCAGTTGAACCTTTAGCACCTTGAGGACCGGTTGAACCATCTCTACCTACTACAGTACCTACGCGAATATTACCCGCCCAATCAGTGTCTAAGCTTAATTCTCCATTAGCATCGATAAACGCATGTGTTATACCTAACCCTCTTGCACCAGTTGAACCAGTTGAACCAGTACTACCTTTTGCTCCAGTAGGACCAGTTGGACCCTGAGGACCCGTAGAACCCGTGTTACCTTTAGCACCGGTAGGACCAGTAGGACCTTGAGGACCTGTAGAACCAGTGTTACCTTTGGCACCAACCGCACCTTGAGCACCTTTAGCACCAGTTGCTCCAGTAGGACCGAGTACATTACCAACGTTTAAAGTACCAAATGCTTCACCCTCAATGATAAGATCCTTACCATCGATAAGCGCGTTAACGATAGAAGCACCAGCAGAACCAGTGTTACCTTTGGCACCAACAGCACCTTGAGCACCTTTAGCACCTGTGTTACCTTTAGCACCAGTAGGACCTGTAGGACCTTGAGCACCAGTGTTACCTTTAGCACCAGTAGGACCTGTAGGACCTTGAGCACCTGTGTTACCTTTAGCGCCTGTAGGACCTGTAGGACCTTGAGCACCTGTATTACCGGTTGAACCTTTAGCCCCAACAGCACCTTGAGCACCTTTAGCACCAACAGCACCTTGAGCACCTGTATTACCGGTTGAACCTTTAGCACCAACAGCACCTTGAGCACCTGTAGGACCGAGTACATTACCAACGTTTAAAGTACCAAATGCTTCACCCTCAATAATAAGATCCTTACCATCGATAAGTGCGTTAACGATAGAAGCACCAGCAGCACCAGTTGCACCCGTGTTACCTTTAGCACCCGTGTTACCTTTAGCACCTATAGGACCTGTAGGACCTTGAGCACCAGTTGAACCTTTAGCTCCAGTAGGACCAGTAGGACCTTGAGCACCTGTGTTACCTTTAGCACCTGTAGGACCAGTAGGACCTTGAGCACCAACAGCACCAGTAGAACCAGTTGCACCTTTAGCACCTTGAGCACCAGTTGCTCCAGTATTTCCTTTAGCACCAACCGCACCTTGAGCACCAGTTGCACCAATTCTACCTTCAGCACCTTGAGCTCCAGTATTACCGTAAACTCTACCTAAATCTAGTTCACCAAAAGCCTCACCAGAAATTACTAAGTTTGAACCTTG
>Ga0181564_10004265_pt1 | contig 12137 bp, 8 predicted proteins | sample 011ome_24_FD_134512 | JGI IMG/M metagenome (GOLD analysis project Ga0181564, IMG submission 134512) | Coastal salt marsh microbial communities from the Groves Creek Marsh, Skidaway Island, Georgia - 011513CT metaG (megahit assembly) | ecosystem: Environmental > Aquatic > Marine > Intertidal zone...
CAGCTTAATGGGATGAACCCTTCTTCTCCCCAACCAAAGGAAGATAGCCCTAATGGTTAATTTAACACATCAAAATTCTAGGTTAAGCCACTTCGATTGGGAAGAATTACTCAATCTTCTTCGTGATGAACTTCAAGAATATGGAGGACTTATTGGATTACTTAGTGCTCAGCAACAAAGTATTTTGAATCGAAAAGAAGAAAGCCTCTTGCAACTCAATCAATCAGTTCAAACTCAAATGGAAGCCAGTCAAATTCTTCAAAAACGAAGACAGGGATTAGTGTGTTCATTAGCCAGATCATTTGGAGAATCAGAAGGGTCGACCCTAAGTGAAATTGTTCAACATTTTCCTGATGTTACTCGCCCAATGTTTGAGAGTATAATTGAAGAAATAAACTCCCTGATTGGTCGTGTTCGAGAAAAAGTAATGCAGAATCAAAGATTACTCGCTAGGCTGGTAGAAGTCACTGATCAAATTCTTGGTGCAACTGACCCTGCTTCTCATTCCAAAACTTATTCCTCAGAGGGGAAGAAGAAGACTTTATCTAACTTCCACAGATCACAGCTAAGTGAACGAGCGTAAACTGATTTAAAAATGCTTGGGGAAATTATTAAAACTACGGATGCGCTTAGGTATCACTCCAAAGCGGCTGAAACATCTGGTAGGAATTTAGCTCATGTAAACGACGAGAATTACGCTCGCCAACGAATTCTTCTTCGCGAAGGCTCAATGCATTCCGAGTTGGGCGGATTAAATACAACTACTCTTGGGCATAGTGGTTTAGAGCACTCGAGAAACCATCTTCTTGATAAACGATTATTATCAGAATTTAGCGAATCCTCCGCACTAGAGGCTCAGAAAGAAATTCTTGTTTTACTTCAAGCGGGGCTAGGTGAAAGTATTGACCGTCAGGGAATTGATGGAGGTCTCGATGACTCTCATGATAGCAGTTTAGCAGCTGGAGGCTTGGCACGAGCGTTGGATGATTTGTTTAATTCTTTCCAAGAACTTTCTGCATCGCCCGATGAAGCAACAGCAAAACAAGAGATTTATAATAAAATTCAAACTCTTTCCAAGAGATTTAATGATGCCGGACAAGCTTTGGATGATATCGAGTCCGATCTCTCTTCCAATGTTGAGAGATCGGTTTCTTCCGTCAACAGGCTTCTCAACCAAATTTATGAAGTCAATCTTCAAATTAAGAGGTTTGAGCTCCTCGATCGTGGGGCAGCAGTTTCATATCGAGACCGTAGGCAGGGATTACTAGAAGATTTATCCAAGCTTATTGATTTTAAAATTGAACCTGAAGTAGATGAAAATTCAGGTAAAGAAACGGGCTTTTGGGAGATATCGTCTGTGGATAAGGATGGACAAGTGATTAAACTTGTCAGTGTCAGTAATGATAATGATGCAGATACTGAAGATGAGAATCCTTCTTCTAATCCTGCTACACTTACCAAAGAATTTGGAAATTCCTTTTCACTTGATAGTGAATCTGGCATCGGAGCGAAGATTCGTGCCAAGATCGATTCATCTGGTCAACTTGGATTTGTTGAAGTGTTAAATGGAGGGACTCAATATTCAGACAATTCAGGACCTGTTCTCGTAACTTTTCCACCTCCGTTAATCAAGGACGATTTAGGGGAGGGCAAAAGTATTTCTAACAACGAAGATGGTCAGATTTTCAGCCAAGGGGGACAATACTACCAATCTTTAGGAAGAACATTGGCTGGATCAGATCTAAGTGACGAAAAGATGTTTTTAAAAATTGCTGAATTACCCTCTTCGGGCAAAATTTATCCTGAAACAGTTCGTCGATATTCCCATCTAGAGACCTTTGAAGAAGATGACCAAATCTACTATGAGGGTAAGCTTTATCAAGCTACAGAAAAAATTGGCCCCACTGCCAACCTAGAATTTGAAGAGAGCCGTGAGCTTTCTCAAGCCTACAATAATGGATCAGTTTTAAAATATGGAAACAATTATTATCAGTTGGAGAAAGATTTGCTAGTAGGTAGTCGTATTCCTGCTAATCTATTAAAAACTGGTGGAACATCTGGAGAAGTATTAGAGGGATTCAAGTTGCTCGCAGCAGATGATCCATTGATTGGAACTGCAACTGAGGTTGCCTTGTTAGATTCTCAGGTTGTATCTAGAGAGTATACCAAGGGAGAAGTTTTAAAATATGGCGATTCCTTTTTCCAGGTTTGGAAAACCATCGAAGCGGGTTCTGAAATTGTTGGGTTAGATGAAGGAGAGATTGCTCTGGGGAATGAATATGGAGGATTGATTTCATTAGGAAATGTTCTTCCTAAAAAAGTAGATGATTTATCCTATTTTACTACTTCCATTGGTGACGAAGAAAGGTGGTTTCTGACAAAAAGTTATGAGGCTGGTGACATTGTTAAATTCGAGGGCAATTTCTTTGAATTTAGTAATGATGCAATTCGCGATTTAGAAGTCCCTGAACTAAGGGCTTTCCTTCAAAGTGGTGAATTAGGTGCAATCGGAACAAACTTTGATGGTGTTGCAACCTTGATTGAAAATCCTAACCCTAACTTTGAACTAAGAAACGCAGGTAACTATCTAACCCTTTCCAACGGAAATGACATACTGATAAATGGAACTACTGAGCGTGCTCAATCGATTGATGGTTTCAAGAGAAGTGAAGTCCCGATGCGTTTTAAAAGAAACGAAGTATACTACTTTGCAAATCAAGATGGTCAGGGTGGGGTTACTCACTTTGTTGTAACTTCACCGCCGCCAGATATTGACCCTGATGAATTTAATCCAGCTGATCAACAATGGAAAGATTATTTCCATGTCATTAAACCTCAGTTGTTGGATGCCAACGACCCGTCCACTCTCATCAGGAAAACATACCCTGACGGGCACAATCTTAGTAGTGGATCATTAGTTGAAATTAATATCGGATTGGCTGAGGCTGTTATAAATGATGGAGAAATTAAGGGTTTTAATATAGTCAATGGTGGGAATTCATTACCTTCCTCAGATTCAGTTTTTGTTAATGGCCAGCAGTTGGATTTCCAAGGCGGGGCAATCAAGGGCTATCAAGATTCTAGGCACTTACACCTTGATAAATTCCGAACCGACTTGAATGTTTTGGTTTCTTCATTCGTTGAGGAGATCAATGGTATTTATAACCCGACTGATGTACCCGGTTCATACCTCTTCGGATTTGATGCAATACTCACCCGTCCTGTTGTTGGTCGTAATGCTTTGATGGAGGAAGAATACGGTTTTTTTGGAAGGGAAGGCGATGCATTTGTTGATCTATTTAGGGAGGAAGTCGATATGATTCTGCCCATAGCCGAAGCTGATGAATTTACCATTGTAAATACTACTCCCGTATTTCCTGAAGACTTTGAAGGTTTAGTACCATATTTCCGTGGTGGAGATGAAGCTGAAACCCTCTTCAGAGGTGAAAACGCCGGAGAATTATATTCTTTCTATGCTTCAGCAAGAAGAATGCAGAATGTAACAATGGAGGAAGATTTATCTTATCCTGGTAAGGACCTAATGACAGGTACAGTTGATGATGGTCGCTCCTTAATGATGGCCTACCAGACTATTCCTTTCCGGTTGGAAGGGTTGGAGGAAGGCGCTAAACTCCCCATCATTGGGGATAACTTTACTTTTCGTGCTCTACCCTCAAATTCATGGAATCTTGCCAGTTCTTTGCGCCTTGATTCGAACTTGACCGTCCAATCGATTTTTTCCTCTCAAAACAATGATTCTGGTGCTAATGAGATTGCACTAAAAATTGCTGAAATGGGAATTTCTGGTGATTACATAGACCAAGTTGCCTTAATTAACTCCAATCTTGGCACGAATCTTTCAGATTTATCTGACAACATTGAACACCAAAATTCTGTTGAGAATTTTTTACTTGAACAAAGAAGATCCATTAGTTCCGTCTCCATAGATGAGGAAGTTGCTGACCTGATGAGATTTCAACGTTCTTTTCAAGCTTCTTCTCGTGTTTTAAATACCTTGGACAAAATGTTAGAATTGGTTGTAATGGGTCTACTGAAATAATCTTATTGATGCGTATACCTAATTTAAATGTTTCTGAATCCGTTACTCAGCGTATCCGCGAATTGGATTTGCAACGCATCAAGCTAGACAACCAAATTTCTACCGGTCAAAAGATTACTCTTCCTGAAGACGATGGACTTAGAATGTCACGAGTCATCAAGCTTGATGCAGAGAAAGGTAAACTTGCCCAGTATCAAAGAAACGCTTCTTATGCTACTGAATTTCTTAATGCTGGACATCTTAACTTAGAAAAGCTTGGTGAAATCACACAAAGGGCACAAGAAATATCTCGTTTGTCAGGCAGTAACTTAAATGGTCCTGCTCTAGAAGCTTATGGTTATGAAGTAAATGAACTTATTGAGGAGGCACTGAACCGAATAAATGCAACCCACAGGGGGAAGTCTCTTTATGGAGGAATGGCTGTTAAACCTGAGTTTTCTTCTTCGGATGTCGTTTTGGGTAAGATGGAGAAAAAAACCCTCAACCTTAATGAACAGGCGGTTGGTGTAGAGGTAGTTCCTGGAACAAGATATCTCAAGCAAGGAGACGAAGTTATCTTTAGATTAAATGGACGAGAATATGTTGTTCAAGCAAAAGTTCCTTCAGCAGAGGAGTACAAAAGCACCGAAACCTACCAGCCTGGTGAGATTGTTAAAACTCAAACTTCCACTAGTGATTCTATACTAATTGACCGTAGCAACTACCCTGATGCCAGTTCAGTATTAAGTCATCTTGATCAGCATGAGTGGAGTAAGGAAAGTGTAGGAAAACTTTTGCAAAGTGAGGGTGGCGGGGATGTATATGTACTAGATGCTAGCCAAATTCAGGAATTAGCAGTTAGTTTAGAAAACCAAGAGTCGATTGATTTTTTTCCTCCGTATGGGGGGCATTACTCTATAAGAGAAGAAACAGTTGCAGGGGAACTTAAACTTTGGCTTGAACCTGTTGAGAACGAGATTCCCACTTGGGAAGCAAATAGATCTTACATGGCAGGAGATACGGTAAGTTGGGGGAGTGAGATTTACAAATCCAATGGTGACCAAGAGATTGGTGCCGAATTTTCATTAGATAACTGGACACTTGTTGGTGCGGATGCAGAAAAGGAGTCATTTCGCTACACTTCACAAAATATTGTCTCGTATTATGAAGCATTGGAGACTTCGAATAATCAGCCTCCAGAAACATCCAGTCATTCTTGGAAAATTATTAACCCATATGAAACTGCATCCAATCTCTCAACGAACAAGACTACAGAAATCCTTCAAAATTTAATTAATCAGGATGCTTTCTTTCTAAAAGATTCTCAAGTCACTGAAACCGATGACTATATTGCATTCGTTCGGGGGTCGAGTGTGTCTTTTGATCAACATGATTACGATCTGGGTCTTATGGCTTCAATAGCGGTAGACGGGACTCTTGAAGTCACTGGAAATGTAAATAAATCTTTTTCTGGTGAAGCCGATTACCTCTCCTTTTATGATAGCAGAAGTTATTTTACTCACCAACTTGACAACTTGGTGAAGGAGAAATCTGCATCTCTATTTCCAAATTCTGACTTTGATAATTTAACTGCAGCCGAAAAAGATTTTGTGTGGGAGGCTGTTAAATCAGAAAAACAAACATGGAACTTAAATGTATCTAGTCAGGCTGAAAATGCTGGTTCCGATATAGAAATTGAGCTTTCTAAACCTTGGAAAAGATTGCAGAACTATAGTGTCGGTCAAGTTGTAGAGTTTAATGATAAATTATGGGTTTCCCAAACAGATGAAAATTTTAATCATTTACCAACACAAAATGATTCAAAATTCTGGTCAGAAATGGGCTCTGGTTATCCTAAAAAAAGAGAGGATTGGCTTATTGAAAGCAGTGGTGTAGAGACTCGCTATTTTTTTATGTCGCCTGATGGTAAACTTTTTGACGACAAGCAAGAGGCAGAAAATCATACCTATGATATTTTAATTAATTCCTCGAGCCGTACCTACACAGATGCCAATGACCTTTTTAGCGACATATCTTCTATGGTCAAAGAGGTGGCATATCCAATTTCTAAGTTTAAAGTAGAGGGATCAGAGTCGTTGGCACTAATTTCTTTCTATTCATCTAGTCAGACATACAGACTTTCCGCTTTGCCTGATGGACAAGCTCAAGTGGGTGGTCTATTTTCAAAAGGTACTACGAAGAGTGTATCTGATATTGACCTTGAACCTTCTGACATCGTTCAGTACGGAGGAAACTATTTTGCCGTACTCTCGGTTGATCCTACTACCATCGACAAGGAAAAAAGTGATGTTCAGGGAACTTTATCTGCTACTCATGAAAAAGGAACTGTTATTTATGAGGAAATATTAAGTGCTGATGGGGAAATCAGTGGCAAAAGATTATTTATGGCAATGGGGTCGGAATTGCCCGTGGAGGGAAGGGAACTAGTTCTAGACCAGAGCGTTTCTATGCCTTTAAAGAAAGGGTCTTTTGTTTATGATCGAAATTCTGACAACTTTTACATGTCCAAGATTGATATTTCTGATATCACTACGACAAGCATCACTGATTCTGAAACATTTGCACTATTGAATGCCCATACAGCCGCACAGGGCGCAGAGTGGTCTTCGAATCAAACTTATTTCAAAGGACAAATCGTTTTGCACGAAGGCACTTACTTTGAGTGTCAGACAAATGGAAAGCCTTTGGCAAATGGTGAAATTGTTGGATTTGACAACAAGGACGATGAAGAAACTTTGGGTACAGATGGTGATTATTATCGCAACCTCGTAACCCCAAGCGATGAATTCTTTTTAGATGTACCAGATGCAAGAAGCCAAGAATTTTTGGATATGCAAAAGGCAAAGGGTGAAAAAATTAACAACAATGTATGGCTACCAGTCGCAAACCCTATTCAGCATGTTTTGTCATTTTCTGCTACCAGCGATGTTAATGCTGATGTTAAAATAGAACCAGCTGGTGCCAATGGTCTTGATGCTGAAATCACTGTCCTAACTGATCCAAACGGTAAAATATCTGGGCTTAGAGTTGACGATTCCGGTAGGTATTTCTTCCCCAATGTTGATCCTTTAAATCCATCTATTCCTGAATCGTTTAGGACTGCAGATATTGTTCTACCCGACGGTCAATCATTTCAGGCGGAGATTATTTGGGGACAAAATTCTAATGACCCAGGACCATTTATAATAACTGGTTTTGAAATTAATTCAGATAACTTACTTACGCAAGATGGACAACCAGTAAGATCTGACATTCCAATGGGTCCTCGTCTAGGAGATAGCTATTCTTTTGCCACTGGATCTAAAACTTTTTTGGATCATCGTGATTCGGATGGCAATATACTTGGTGTAACCTACACAGGTTCAGATGAAAATTCTGAGTTTTATGTTGGTAAAGATAGTAAAATATCATCCTTTCTTAATGCTGAAGGAAACAACACTTCAGAACTAGCTGATATTTTGGATTCTATGGTTGAACTTCGTAACAGTTTAGGGAATGATGATACTTCGATCATGGCCCAACAAATTCAGGATGTGGAACGAAATTTGATCAACTTTGAAGACAAAGTCGTCGATAAGATGGGTGAGCTATCTTCAATTATGGTAAGAATGGATACTGTTCGTGCTCATGATGAAGATTACCACCTTGCTCTGGATCAGCGTTTGGCTCAAGATCTTGATGTTGATATGTCAGATGCAATAATGCGACTAACTCAAATCTCCACTGCTTACCAGGCTGCAATGCAAGTTGGAGCCAATTTGTTAAATACTTCGCTCCTGAACTACCTATAGTCATATAACTATTTTCAGCAATGAAACTAATCGTTAGTGATGAAGTCGTTAATGGTGAGCAAAGTTCTCAACATTCTCATACGCTTGATGTTTCTGGAGGCCTATTTGGTTTTCCCGACATTAAAAACATGGAACTTTTCTATGATCAAGAGGAACTTCCCTTTATGTGGTTGCGCGAGAATAATCAAGAAGGCTTAGCTTTTATCGTTATAGAACCCGGTGGAATTATACCCGAGTATACCGTTGAGATTTCAGACAACGATGTTGAGTATCTTGGGATTTCTGGTGCTGATGATACCATGATATTAAATATCGTTACTTTGCCCACCGAAGGTAACGCTAAAATTTCTGTCAACTTGGTTGGTCCAGTAATAGTTAATCGTAACACTCTTGTCGCGAAGCAATGCATAATAAATAACCATGAAAAATATTCCGCTCGCTACATCTTAGATTTAGCAGATGCAGGTTAATAATTTCGCTAGAGTGTGTAATGCTTATTCTTTCAAGAAAAATTGATCAAGGAATAAGGATTGGTGATGAAATTGAGATTTCAGTAACCAAAATTGAAGGGGATTCTGTCAAAATTGGAATCTCTGCACCTAGATCAATTTCAATATTAAGAAGAGAAATACTTGAGGAAATGCAGTCTTCTAATCAAGCTGCAGTTGTTGCAAGTCAAAATCAGTCCAAGCCTTTAAAAAGTACTCTCGCTGCAGGTTCAGCCCTCAAACTACTTGCCCAAATGCGAGCGAAGAAGGCAAGTTCATCTAGCAAATAAAGATTTAAATTATATTTAGATGATCAAATTTAAGCCCTTCAAAGCATATCGTCCCTTGCCTTCTATTGTTTCTAAAGTAGCATCTCGTCCATACGATGTACTGAACTCTGAGGAGGCGAAAGAAGAAGCAAAAGGAAATGAAAACTCCTTTCTTCGGGTAGTGAAATCCGAAATTGATCTTCCGGAACATTTTGGACCATATGATTCTGCAGTTTATTCGAAAGCTAAAGAGAACTTTAATTCTTTCTGTGATAGTGGGAAGTTTACCCAGGATTCTGCAGATAGTTTTTATGTGTATCGTTTGACGATGAATGATCGAAGCCAAATAGGTCTAGTTGGATGTTGTCACTTCCAGCAGTACTATGACGGATTAATCAAAAAGCATGAGCTTACCCGTACAGCAAAAGAGAATGATCGTGTCGAACATGTCGAAGTAATGGATGCTAATGCTGAGCCAGTGTTCTTTTCTTACAGAGCCAAGCCAGAATTAGATCTTTTGATCAATCAATTAATTGAAAGTAAAGCAGAGTATGACTTTATTGCAGAGGATGGGGTGCGTCATGAGTTGTGGTGTTGTTCTGATAGGGGAGTGAATGATCAGATTTCTAGAATCTTTTTGGAAGTACCTTGTCTATATGTTGCTGATGGTCATCACCGTACTGCTGCAGCTGCCCGAGTTGGAAGAAAAAGGAAAGATGCAAATCAAAATCATGTAGGCACCGAGGAGTATAATTATTTTATGGCAGTTCTTTTTCCAGACAATCAACTAGAAATTTTTGATTACAATAGGGTGGTCAAGGATTTGAACGGTCTTTCTGATAATGATTTTATTACTCGTTTGAAGAAATCTTTTTCTGTAAATATTTCTAGCTCTGATGAATGCAGACCTACAAGCATTCGTGAATTTTCTCTTTATCTCTCCGGGCAATGGTACAAGTTAAGTCCTTTGGATAAAAAACGTGTAATAGACCCTGTAGCTGATTTAGATGTTACTTTATTATCTGAACTAGTTCTCGATCCTATTCTTGGTATAACTGATCTTAGACAAAGTGATCGCATCGATTTCGTTGGTGGAATTCGTGGGTTGCATGAACTTGAAAAGCGGGTTGATTCTGGTGAAATGGCAGCTGCCTTTGCCCTCTATCCTGTATCTATGGATCAGTTGATTTCAATTGCGGATGCTGGCGAAATCATGCCTCCTAAAACGACTTGGTTTGAGCCTAAACTAAGGAGTGGGCTTTTTGTACATTCTCTTTCTTAGTAAGACTTAAGAAAAAAGTGTAGACTGTTTCAGTCTATTATAATTAGTGATCTTGCTTAGTAATTGATGAATTTACTTATTTTGAGTGCCTCAACAGGCGGCGGGCATGACATGCGTGCTTATGCACTAAGAGATTGGTGGCATCAAAGAGGAGGTACAGCTGTAATTCATCATCCTCTTGAATCTTCATTCATCGGGTATAAATTTGGATGTAATTTATATAATTTGATTCAAAGGAAATTGCCTTTAATGCACTTTGGTTATTTTTATTTTTTGGAATATGCCTCAATGCATCGTGGCCCCAAAAGAATTATTGGAAGTAAAAGATTTGTTCGTTTTTGTAGATCAATAAATCCTCAAATCATCGTCTCTGTACATTCACATCTAAATCACGGTTTTTTTGAACTGATCAAGAGAGATATCAGTAAGTCAATTTCTTTTGCAGTTTTTTCAGGAGAATTGGCGGACGGAATTGGTTTTTCAAGACATTGGGTTAATCCATTCAATGATTTGTTCGTTGGACCAACTCAAGAGTGCTGTATTGCCGCTCAGAAGAGAGGTATGCCGCCCGAGAAGTGTCTAATGTCAGGTCCACTTTTAAGACGATCATTTTTCCAAAAAGAAAATTTACATCAAAAACAAGTTCTTGATGAACTAGGTCTAAAAAAGTCTGTACCAACTTATCTTCTATCTACTGGAGCAAATGGCGTAAACAAACACCAGATTGTTATAGACTCAATAATGGAGAGGGGAAAATACTGCCAAGTCATTGCTCTTTGTGGTAAAAATAAGTCCACTTTAGCAACTTTGAATGAAAAGTATCGAAATCTCGACAAAATCAAAGTGATACCTCTATCTACCATCGACGATAAAATGATGGTTCGACTTTTAAGGGCTGTGGATTTTGTTTTTGCTCGTCCGGGCGCTGGTATCTCTACCGAAGTTTTGGTAACAGGTACTCATGTAGTGTTTGATATTTCAGGGGGGGTTATGCCTCAGGAAATAAATAATTTAAATTATTGGAAAAAGCATTCAAGCTTTGTTCCTCTATGTAAAAATCCGAGACAACTGCCTGTTATAGTTGATAATCTTAGGGGTACCAGCCCATTAAGTATAAAAATTGATGAGCAACCGAGAGTTCTTCTCTCTGCACTTGAAAGTCTTGTGAAATAAGTGACTTTTCCATTAAACAGATTGAAGCCATGGACATTATCTCGTTCGATCTGGGCATCCCACCTCCAACTTTGTTTCGGCACTAAAAAAGAACAAAGACTTTTTCCGAGCTTTGCATCAGACGATACGATAAGGTTTGGGAATTCAGGGTTGAGTTTTAAAGATGCTAAATTGATGAAAGTTACTAGTGGGGAGTTTGCTCTCCCGTGCTTGAGTAATTTTTTGGCTTCTCCTTTTTCAGCTTTTTTAGCAATTAAATCTTTGATTCGAGTCGGCCAAATTCATCGTTATAATTGGAATGACCCTAATTATACAAAAGTGGTCTTGGCTGCCGCTCTTGAAGCTACTGTTAATTACATTAATTATAGTCCCGCATGCCGAATCTTGTTTGAAGATTATGAAGAAGCTTCAATCGGGTTTAGCTCCCTTAAAGAGGGTGTTTTTCTTGTAGTTTCCAAAGCTGAGTCCGATCTTTGGAAATTGGAACATGAAGTCCACAGTGTCGATTCAAATGCAACATTAGTATTTCGTTCCGATGAATCGATATTCTCAACTGCAGTAGGCGAGATTGATCACATGGTGGCTGTAGGTAATGGAGAGATTCAGCTTCTCGGAAATATTCCATTATTGGAGAAATTTGGTTATGTGTCTAGAATAGTCAGGAAAGAATTACCTTCGATCAATGAATAGATCTAAATCTGACGACTGGTTTAAGAGAGCTGGGAAAGTAATTCCTGGTGGCATTTATGGACATGTTGCACCTGCAGCAGGTTTGCCTTTGTCTTTTCCGCACTACTGCGAAGAAGCAAAAGGTGCCAGATTTACAGACTTAGATGGAAATGAATGGATAGATTACATGTGTGGATTTGGTGCTATACTGCACGGATATCGTAACCCTATTGTCGAAGAAAAAGTATCTAACCAAATCTTAAAAGGTTCGGTTTTTAATCAACCAAGTACTTTGATGGTCGAACTGGCAGAAGCTATGGTTAACGCTATAGATTTTGCTGACTGGGCTGTATTTGCCAAGAACGGATCTGATTTAACTACATGGGCTATTCGTGTGGCTAGAGA
>Ga0181564_10004266_pt1 | contig 12136 bp, 3 predicted proteins | sample 011ome_24_FD_134512 | JGI IMG/M metagenome (GOLD analysis project Ga0181564, IMG submission 134512) | Coastal salt marsh microbial communities from the Groves Creek Marsh, Skidaway Island, Georgia - 011513CT metaG (megahit assembly) | ecosystem: Environmental > Aquatic > Marine > Intertidal zone...
AGTGTTGCCCCACGATTCCCTGCTGCACGTGTTCATTCGGTTCCAGTACGGCGTCAACCCCAGCTGTTGCCAACTGTCCCAAATTGCCCCTGGATGCGTTCCCTGGATCGACGATTTTCGCATGTCGAAGACCGAGCGGATCAACGAACCACTCTTTGCTTCGGTGCAAGAATTGTTTGCACAACGCGAAGGCAACACCAAATCCCAGGCGCACCAAGCCCGGGATTTCGAGGGAAACCGAGATTACCCCCTTGATTTGGTGCAACACCTGCGTGAATTGATCAAACCAGAAGATCTGGTGCCAGATGCCGAGAAAGAGTGCAAGCCAGACTGCCCCGAACAGGACCACTGCAAGGAAGATGAGCTGTTTTCGGATACCGACGAAGAAAAGGAAATCTGTTGGTCACAAGTTCCTGGTCAAACAAACAGTCGATCAACCGCGCCTGTTGCAAACCACGACTCGCCAGGTCAACACAAGACATCTCTACAAGACACACGGCGACCGCCTCATCAAAGGAACCGACTGGACTTTACCCAAATCGAACTCCGGGCAAAACACAAAAAGAAGGCGAAACAAAAAAAACAGAAGCCGAAAGAAAACAAAAAGGAAAGCGCGGGGTGGGTCTCGAGTCGAATGACTTCGAACCGCAACAGTGAAGTTTACATGAGCGCGTTTCTTGCCTTACGGTCCTATTTGCCTGTCTTTGCCAAATTCCTGGTCCCACCGACTTTCTTGTTTAACATCACACACGACGCAACCACAAACACGTTCTGCGCACAGTACCACCCTCGCAACCACCAACCACAGAGGTTGGTGGCACTGATGAACTTGCCCTTTATGGACACCTCGAGCGTGAATTTTTCAGATCCAAACATCGTGTTTCCAGTCTTTGGAAAAACGGGCGCAGAAAGCTGTCATTCGGATAATTTGGAAAGTGTGATGGATTCGCTCAAGCTTCCTCCCTCCCACTCGTTCGTGCTCAACAAACTGATTTATTACGACACAAGTCCGGTCGGTCTGACTCTCCCGGCAGCACCACTGCGCAACAATTGTGTGATCAGCAATGCTTCCAAGAAAAACAGTGCAAAAACCCTCAATGCCGGGGCACTTTGCGCTGCATCTTCTGAAATTTCTTCCGATCCGTCCTCGACTATTTTGGGAAGAGGCATCCGACTCCCGGTTGTGCCCCTGCGCGCTGAACCATTATTTGCTCTGCAACAATAACAAAAAAAAACCGAGCTTGAAATACAAACAAAAATATCGGATTTTTATTTGCACATTTTAACCGCGTGATACACACAGTTGCAATGTGCGTGTGTCAAATCGAATTCCTTTTTTGTTTCCTCCACGTCTTGTCGAAATATTTTTTTTGTTTTCTTTGACTTTTTTTGCACCTGCTGCAAAAATTGTCCAACATGCTGGCAAGAGTTCGACAACGACCAAAGCACCTCAGATTTTTGAATTGTTGTATATTTTTTCCTCTAACGCTTTCAAAAACCAATTTTTGTTTGTTGGTCACATTGCTGTTTGTGTTTTTTTTTGGGGCTGGTGGAGGTTTCCGTGTGGTTTAAGTGTTCTTTTTGGAACACGCAAAAATCGATCCATTTTTTTGTTGCTTTGTTTGTTTGAAAAAGTCACACAAGCACAAAACATACAACAAAAGAACAGACACGCATGGATATATTTGCGCCCATCGCTCGCACAAAAAGACCACGCAAACGGTTTTCAAAAGGGAAATCTACAAGACCGATTAAAAAAATCAAGCAACCTGCTGCGCCCAAAAAAGATCAACAACAAAGTGCCAAGTCTTTCGACCCAGGTCAGCCACATCACGAACTTGGGCTCAAATCCCCAAAGTTGGCATGTTTACCACAAGCTGGCCAAACCGGACGATCAGATTGTCTTGAAGAACACCGCAATACAGCGGTAAAAAGTCGTTTGAAAGCTGCATCTCCTGCGCCAGATGATCCGAACAAAAGCACCATGCTGATGCCAATGCTCACCAATTTACCACTGATGCCTGTTCTTGGCGCAAACGGTGTTGGGGTACAAGGGCAAGTGCATTCGGTAAAACCAGTTGTTGCTGCAAGACCAGGTTTAAGTGGTCCAAAACCGAGTGCACGCGCGCAACCTTTGCCCGCAAACACCAAGACCAGGACGCCCACGCGCCTGGAACGCGAGAAAGAAGAAAAATCTCTTGCGACGAAACCACACAAGCCATGTTGCCAACCCGAAGTTGGGCTCTCGAAACAAAGCGAAAGTACACAGCAACCCCCCCAAGTTGTGGACGCACAGCCACTGTTTTTAGGAAAAGGGGAGCGACTGCTTCCGCAAGAAACGTTGTCTCCGCCTGTCGAAAAATGCATTGTTGCTCGCATCCACACCATGGCCACAGGGGTTCACTTTAAACAAAACAGGAACCCGTTGCAAGTCACCATTTCAACCGAGTTACCAGAATCCGCTTCGCATCTGTCGTGGGAACAAAAGTTTCACAACGCGTGGTCACCCGATAGCAGGGAGCACCTCCGTGCGGTTACGCCCAAAGCGGATGGTGTTACAATACTGCTGTATTGGAAACGGAGGTCGGTCAATCTAGCAACCTACGGTTTCATCTCCAAGGGCCCGGTTGATTCCTCGGCAGTAACTGAATTCGGAGGTTTGTTTATGTGCGAGCCGCGTAAGCCGCCTGTGCGTAAGCTGGTGCCACTGCAAAGTGTGGTGTTGAATGCTGCTTTTGAGGCATTGGGTGTCGACGAGGCACTGTTGGTAGGAGAATTGGTTCCTGTTCGAGGATTGGCGTCACTGCAACACATTGTTCTGTTTGACGTCGTTTGGTGGTTGAGCCGAGGGTCTCGTGCGCACCCGCATCTTCTGTCTTTTGAGAAATTCAAACGCAGTGCGATACTGTGCAAGATTGTTCGAAAACTGGATGGTCTGTTACAAGACATCGTTGCCCAAGAATTTGACAAACGCAAAGAAGAATTGGAAGCAAAGCAAGAAAGCCCTTCTTTTGCTCGCAAATACGCGCTGCTGTGCACGACCTACTTGAGTTTTAAGCCTTTGGTCTTTTCTGTGGCGCGTCTCGAAGAAATGTTTGCTGCAACTCGGATGGAGACCACCGGGGAAACGCCGTCAGAATTTATGCACCGCAAACTCGTGGTAAACGACGACTCGACCTCAGAACTGGTTCCGCCAGTGTGGTTCAGCCACAGAGACCTGAAGTTCGACATTCCAATCGACGGGTTCATTTTGCTCAACATGCAGTGCACAGGAACCCACGGAAGAGGTGTGCCAGTGCACAGACTTTCTCGCGTGGACCAGCCTCGTTTACAGCAATCGAATCACGGCGTGCGAGTTTACCCAAGCATCAAATTTAGGTTTTTCTCCGGTGCGGATTTATGGCTTATCTTAAACAAGCAGGTAGCACGTTCCGCCGACGAGACGATAGTAGACGCGTTTGACCTGACATACTTCAATTCTTCCACCAGGTCACCACTGAACGAGGCGTACGCATCCATCCGCTCACCGGTGATTCGAAATGCGGATATTTCCTCTTTTGGAAACAAGTTTCCCATTCTTCGGTTTATTCAGACCTGGAAACTCGGTAATTCCGCTGTTGAGTTGCAAATCAAGGAATTACTCTGTGCAAACCCTGACCAATCATTAGTGGTTGAACACGTGATGACTGCAAACGGGTTGTGGGTTCCCACAAAGCTTCGACTCGACAAAGAGAGATGCAACTCAAGCTCAACAGTTGATTTTGCTCGCAATTCAACTATGTTGTTGAAAGGTAACCCGAACAGAACGATGTTTTTAATACTTGCAGATGCACTGAAACAATGAAGCGCAAGCGAGATATACCAAGCACGCGCGCGCGCTCATGAATACACGCAACTCGAAATGCACAAAATGGCGACAAAACAGCGAACTTATCATCTGCCGTTCGCTGTTTGACTTTCAGCAAGAAACACAAATAAATTGCGAACATTGTTTCAAAAGCAACACCAAACATGGGGGGTTTCTTGGTGAACAATCTTTTTTGTGCCTTTTTGTTGCTACTTCTGAACACCGGTTTTTTTCTTTTTAATGTGTGTGTGTGTGTGTGTGTTTACATACGCGCGTGGATACATATTTTGAGAAAGCACATCGGCATTACACGAAAAAAAATATAATTGTGATGCGTTGATACTGGCAATCGGCTTTGCAAAGAAAAGGTAATTTTACATACATGGCTTTGGTCTTATTGTAACTGTTTTTTTCCTGTATTCTTTGACTTTTTTTCCTTTTTCTAATCAATATTACAAAAAAAGGGGGCAACCCACAAAGGGCACACACAACAGCTCCTCACAAAAAAAACAAAGATCTAATCCTTCTTTCAGATGATCTCAGCAATTCCCACTGGAAAGCGAGACGGGTTTGGATGTGAGTTTGTAATCCCACCCTCGTTCAACTCGTTTGAAAGTGATCAAAAAAGGCAGGAGTACATTGAAAGCATTATCCCTCATCGCGGTTACTGGGTTGTTGTGTATTGCGGAGCTTTGCCTGCAGCAATCTTGAACGAAAGAAGAACAGGTTCGCAATACACACCTGAACAAAGAGCGGACAGTTGGCGTAAGTTTTCGATCGAGGAGTTGCCTTACGTGCGCGAGAAAATCATTGGTTTGGAAGTCTTGATCACTCACAAGGACAACACGGCAAGATCAGGTACGTCTCGAGGAAACCGAAGTTACGGGAAAGTTGTCGAATCAAGAGTGTCGGCCAACGGAACAAAACTGGATGCTTTGATTCGTCCTTTCACTACACCAAGTCCAGAAACTATCAGTTTATGCTACAAACTGGAATTCGGGTTAATGCAAGGAGTATCACTCCAACACAACAGATCTGGAGTTTACTACCAACTATGTGAATTGACCATTTGCCACTTGGGTTTGATTCCTGGGACAACAGTGTACGGCTGCGTCAATATTCCAGATGGAATGTACAGCATCAAAGGACAAGAACCACAGGTTTACGAATTGCCTCAATTTGTTCGCTCTGTTGCAAGCAGCGATTCGTTTATTGACGACCGAAGCCATGCTTGGAACAAACTGCCGCAGTTGGCAATGGTGGTTAAACAGCACAAGCAAGCCACGCGTGGCAACAAATCGCAGATGGGACCAAAAAATCGCCGCAATAACCAACTGGTCCACGGAATCTATGTTTTCTGCAGCAGTGCATCACAGGCTTCAAGCAAAAAAGGTACCCCAACAAATTGTGGTTGTTTTTTTGGTTATTTTTTTTTCTCGCACAACATGCACTGTGTATCTAGATCATATTGATTCGGCTGAGAAAAAAATGTTTCACTTTGGCATCTTTACGCAAACATGTCATAGACAACTTTGTTTTTTTTAACACAAAGAAAATACGTTTGCTTTGGTTTTGTTTTTTTTGCGGCAAACAACAAATTAGTGTTTCATCCAACACATGCGTATACAAACACACATCCTTTATTCACACCTCTATCTTGTGATTTTTATGCTGCTTTTCTTGCAAAAAAACATGCTGCCGGGGAGGGTTTTTTAGGGAAAGTGTGTGTGTATGGATGTGTTTTATGTGCATGTTTTTTGTTCATGTATGGATTTTTGGTTAATGGTTCACTTTGAGATAAGTTTTTTCCTAGGCATTTTTTTACAAAAATAGCATGTGTCACTTGTGGCTATCCAAAACTGCAAAAAAAATCGGACACCATCGTAAAGTCAATGATATTTTTAATTTTACTTTATCCCCTTTTTTCATATTGTTTCCCAAGAACTAGTTTTGAAACAAGGTCCCACAAAACAAAAACTTTTAATCAATAGCGATTTGCAAAACTGACAAAACACTTCTACCACTCTTTTTTGCACTTTGTATGTCGTGTCAATGATTTTGTTTACTATATTTTTGTACTTGTTCGCCATTCTGTTGTTTTCACCAGAGATGCGCATGTGATTTGCTGTTTTTTATTTGTGTTTGATCTACCATTTTGACGAAAATGTTGTTTGTTTTTTTTTGTATTGGTGCGCGCGCGGGGTGTGTATGTGTGCATTTTTTCCGCTGTAGGTCTGCCCCAGATGTCCAGCAACAAGCGAACCATCGAACAAGTGGACGCCAAAAGCGACGAAGTCGTTTCCAAAAAGCAGAAGACGACTTCGGAGCAACAAAACAATCCAGAAAACGAAGTGGTGATCCCTTCCACGGCTTCCATGAGCATTGAAACAAAGGACGAAAGTGCCCCTGTCAAAACCCCTTCTTTGCCAGAGCGCGAAACCAAGCAAGCAGTCGAAAGCACACCAGAACCTGTGCCAGAGTCAGACAGCAGCGACGCTCAGCAAGAAAAGAAAACCGTTTCGGGCAGCCCACCGCAGCAGGAAAAGGCTCAAGAAGCGCCTCCCAAACCTTTGGACATGATCGTGGGTAACCAGAGTTCTTTTGAAAGTATTCCCTCGAGTATCAACAACAAGCAAGTGAAGATCGTTTCTGGCGACAACGATCTTTTTGCTTTGGAGAGAAATGCCAAACAAGCCGACTCTATTTTCCTCCAAGTTGGCAAGTCCGTCGAGAATTTCCTCAACGCAGACGGGTCCAAGATGACCCAGGATCAACTCAAAGCAGCCAACGCCCTCAGAGCACGCATGGAAGAGCTTAACAAATCGTACACCGCCAATCTCCAGAAAAGCCTTGAAATGGCCGCCGAGAAAAAGCAACTGAAGCGCGCCGCCGACATGTGGAAACAAGGCCAAGCCGAAACGTTTATGAAAACCGTGCACGAGATGTCCGACCTTTTTGAAACACTTAATGGTTCGGAAGAAGATCGCCAGCGGTTCCTCAAAAACGCCCAACGACACCCAGAACAGGGGATCCAGGACTTTATGATTGCTCCTCCGTTGGTTCAATCTGTTGCCAGCGCTAGAAACAATGCTTCGCATTTGATCAAGGAAAACAAAACACTCAGGCAGCAATTGAAGGAGTTTCAGGACAAAGCACAAAAAGAAGCCGAGGAAGCCAAGGAAGCCAACAAGGCTCCTCCACCACAAGCTAATGCAGCGCAGTCCAGTGGAGACCCCCAAGTTTCCAAGCAAACGGAAGTCGAACGCCTCAAAGCGCAGTTGGAACAGACCCAACGCGAGATGCAGCAACTGCAGCAGACTTCCGAAATCGCGTCTGCCTCGAACTCGATGGACAAGGAAGCCGACAGAGCTGCCGGTCGAGGGATTGCATCTGCACTCGGAGAGAGTTTTAAAGGGATTGATTCCAGGGTGATCAAAGCAATCAGCTCTGCAGCGAGCTCCCACGACGAGCCCCGAAAGGACTACTTTAAAGATTTCGAAGCCAAGTACGGGAATTTCCGCCGCGCCGAACAACGACGCCACGAAGATTGGCAACGCAGAATCGGCATCACGCCAGAAAGAACTGAACAAGCCAGAAGTGTCAACGTGCTTCCTGTAATATCGTCTCGGGCTTCCGCCAGTTCTGCTCGACAGGCGTCTCAACCCATTGGTTCTGCGCAGAATTCCACCAATGCACAGGGTGCTCCCCGACAAAATGCACAATCAAACCACCCTGCGTCACTTACCCCTCAGCCCGAACCTTCCAAAGTCGCTGACCAACAAACGCTCGAATGGGAAAAGGAGTGCGAGGAGCTGAAACGCCAACTTGCTCTCGAAAAGAAAAAAAGAGACCTGTTGGAAACCAAAGAGAACCTTCGAAAACAGCTTTCTGATGCTCAAACTCAGAACACGGTACGCCCGATGCAACCCGACACCCCTGTGATGTTTAAGTCTGTGGCGAGCGCGAGCCAGGTAAAAAAGGCAATGGCAAATAACAAGCCAGAAATGTTTGGTAACTCGCGCGTGTTGGAAGGACCAATGTTCCAAACCCCATCTAGTTTCCGGGATGACATCGACGAGCTCAATGTTGAAATTAGCTACTCGGAGTAAAACCACATCTACCCGCACGCACACATACAAACGCACAAACACACCTACCCACACACACATACAAACACACACACATACCTACAACACAAAAAAAAGCCAGTGATAAAACGAGTTTAGCCGGTGCTTATCAGCAAGTTCGACAACCAAAAAAAAAACAAAAAAATAAACGCAGTTTTTTTGCTTTCAATACGACTCTTGTGACACACACAACACACACACACAACTCCCGATTTTTTTGTTTGCTTTTTTGTTTTTTATTTTTTTTTTTGGCGGGTAATTTCGTACAAGACCTTTTTGTTTCTCGCTGCCGTGTCATCTTTGATGATAGTTGCACCAGAACCACTTTGGTCAACTTTGTTAAACTCTGAAAACTGTGCAACTCCGTCACAGACGGATCGTTCTGACGTCAAACGTCTGTGTAACGCACGCAATCAATCGCGCACCGGCAGTACTATTTGCTTCATACGCGACTTTGAACTTCTCTGCAAACGTTTCAAAAGTAATATTCGGGCCGGACCCTGAGAGTTCGTTTTCTTCGTTTTCTTCCAACAAATTCGTTGCTCTGGCTTCGAGGATTTCCTTGGCTTTCCCCCATTCTTCACCTGAAGCGTGTGCTAGCGACACAACTGCGAGGATCTTGGTTACTTTTCCTTCACGCAGCATCACATCGAACGAGTGCGCTTGGTATTCTTCGGGAAACGCAAGTGTGCTCAGATTCCCCTTCAAATGGGTAGTTTGCGCAGTTTGTGAATTGTGAATAAAAGCCAGTTTTCTCTTTGATTGCAAAGATGGAGTATCGTTTTTGAGCAGCACAAAGTGGGTATCGTAGATCATTTGACTCGCTGCATCTGTGAAGGAGACATGCAAGGTGTTGCCACCATCGTCCCTTTTTTCTTCGCCACCGTTTTCTTGGGGTTCGGACACGGGATACCCCAAACGCGCGTTCGAACTCACCCGAACAACCGGTCTAATGAGGTCACGTTTCTTGATTTGCCCAAACTGCTCAACCAGCGGCTCGCTGATTCCGAATCCCAACTGCACATTTTCAGCACGTGTTTTGTTTTGGGAATTTTCGGCACGAGCTGTCCCAAACCACGGCAGTACAGGCACTGGCATCAGTTGGAGTTTGATGCTGAGCGACGAATCGTACACTTTGCAGTCAAAAATCAGATTCTCCATGGTTGTTTCCTCCAGCTTTCCTTCTTCTTTCAAGTCGTCATCCTCGGCCGCTGTGTTTTTCGTTAGAGACTTTTCAACTGCCTTGAGGTAGTTGCCGTAGGCAGTTTTTTCTTGTTCGAGCTGTGTCACGAATGTGGTGCTGACCACGCGTTGGGCACCCTGCTTTTGCATTTTCCTTGTACTCAAAGTCACTGCGTTTGGTGATTGTGGTTGTTGTTGTTGTTGTTGTTGTTGTTGTTGTTGTTGTTGTTGTTGTTGTTTAAGCTGACGCTTTGATTTGTTGATCGCGTTTTGAACCCCGATCCGCATGATGAGCAATTTCTCAAAGCTTGTAAATTTACTTTGGGCTTGTCTGGCTCTGCCTGGTGATTTTTCTTCTTCGCCCGCATCACCTTCCAAATACCGTTTCACGCCACCGGTAGCAGAGAACGCCAGATTTAGGGCCGCGGAGCCAATGCCCAGCAATTTCAGCATGCGAATGTGCGACTCTGGCGTGTCGCCAAACAACAATGCAGAACGGTTGGTTCGTTCAACATAGGTAGCAGCAGACGCAGCGGTGAGTGCCAGCGAAGAATAACTCCACCCTCCACTGCGCAGCAGCCCGTCGAGCGACACGAGAACGGGCAGCAAAAGACTAAAGAACATGTCCGCAGCTGCTGTGCCGCTATCCAAGGGACTCTGTTCGATAATTTGATTAATCTCCAATACGCTGATCAAGTCCCCCACTGTGTTGGCGGCGAACTTGGTGAGGTACAGCGCGACCAGATGAGCTCCGAATGGCATCAATTTTTGCACAAACTTGTACAGATGAGCCACGTACGTGCAAACACTCTGCGTGTCTTCGTTCTCGTCGTAGGCTTCCTTCTCCTCCTCGCCATCTTGCGAATCATCGACAGGCGCAAACATCACCACTGACATCATCACAACAACAGCAAACATCGCATGTAAATCGAAACCGGTGAATCCATACCAAGGTTCGTGGCTCTCGCTTTGATACTGGATCATCATGATTGCGAGGTACGTTTGGACGGTTGGATAAAGAGCATTTAGAGAAGCGGAAGGAATCAACGCGTCTGCTGCTTGCCCGAGAACGCTTTTTAGCGAGTGGAACCAGGTACGAACATCTGTATCCCACACACCCCTTGCCGCGTTTTGTTGAGCCGTGACCATTGGATTTTCTCGCACAAAACCGACTGCGGTGGTCATTTCAGATCGACTTTGACGTGATCGCCGAGGTCGCATTTTACGTCGCAATCGACCCGCCAGCGCCGTCAACCTGTTGAACTGTGCTTCCAGCATAAAGGGTTCCTGTGGAACAACCCACCATTCAAAATCTTTTGCTGTTGTCAACACATACGACGCTGCGAGCGACGCCAGAGGAACAGCAAAGCCAGAAAGGTAAATGTCCGTGGATCCGATGGTTTTGAGGAGTGGAAAGCTGACAGCAACCTGTAAAGCAGGAAGCACCGCATTTAAAAAGGTTTGGCGCCTCGATGCAAGCACGTACTCGAATGGGCTGATGAAAATTTGACTTGTCGTTGCTGCGATGTTTGGAGTTTGCACAAACCGCGCGGTACCCAACCCACTCACGACTTTCGACAACACACTCCTGTTGTCTGATTTGCTCGCGTACAACCCACTCGATAGACTAGTTTGTTCATGCGCCAGCCTCCAACGGTGCTCTACGCCATCCAGAAAGTCCAGCATAAATCGGTCAGTCTGTGTCGGCTTGCCAGCCACGAGTCTCTGTTCAGTGTCGTTTCGCGAATCGATGGCTGCCCGCCTTGTGAACTCGAGGAGCTGGGCATCGCTTCGTGTGGTTGCAACTCCTCGCGTCAATGCCAGCACAGTGGACGCTGCCGAAGTTGCAAATCCGATCGATTGCACCTGTGCAGAGGCCGTCTCTTCGGTGCAGTTTTCAGCGACGATGAAACCGCTGTTGCTTGCCAACATCAGTTTTGTTTTAATTGCCCCGAGGGACAAGGTGGTTTCTGGTTGGCCAACGGTGCGCGCATACGTGTCAATGAGGTTTTTGATGGTGACGGCGGAGAAGCAGTCGAGCCTCCGGTTATTTGGTTTGTTGATCTGGTTGTGCATGGTTTCAAACAAGATGTTTGAAAACTGCTCGACGTTCAGCGGGTCTTGTGCCACGGCCTCTCCGCTCAAAAGAAGCTTTGTCAAGTCATCGGTTGCGAGATACCCAGGTTGGTTGGTGTGTAGAAACTTTACGTTTCTCCGCGGCGTTTCTGGAAAATTTGGAACAGTAGTGGCGGTGTCGTCAATGTGGTGGTTTTGCGCCACCAATCTGCTTGCAAAGGCTTGAACAACGTCCTTTTTTGAGTACAGTGGGAAATCAACCGGCAGAGGGATTGGTGCAAGGGAAGAAACCGGTGCTCTGCAGATCGTCGAGTAAGCGGTTGCAAAACTCATTTCTGATGCATTGCGGTAAACTGGTGCCAAGTCAATCTCGAGTTTGTAAGCTTTTTGGAACAGCATTTGCATGTCTTGCGTGATTGTGTCCACTCGAGTTTGCAAGGTGCTCCGTGCTTTGGACATTTCGTCGTACTCCTCCAGCGCGTCGACAGGCAAGTGCGTCCGAACGTCCAAAGTTTGGATGTCGAAATTGGGCTTGACTTCGCTCAGTCTTCGAAGGACTTTTTCGACCAGTGAGTTCATGTCGCGAGTTATCTGGGTTGCTGTTCTGAATTCTTCACTCCTGCTTTGGTCCAACGACGCCAATTGTTCGTTTAGCTCCTGGAGCATTTTGTTTTTCTCAATTATTACCTCGTCATCCACCCCCCTATCGAAATCACGACCTTGTCCAGACCCATTTTCATCTTCGTCTCCGCTATCACTCTGGAGTTCAACTTCTTCTCCGCTGTCACTCTGGAGTTTAACTTCTTCTCCGCTGTCACTCTGGAGTCCAACTTCTTCTCCGTTGTTATTTTGGAGTTCAACTTCTTCTCCGCTATCACTCTGGAGTTCAACTCCTTCTCCGCTA
>Ga0181564_10004267_pt1 | contig 12133 bp, 8 predicted proteins | sample 011ome_24_FD_134512 | JGI IMG/M metagenome (GOLD analysis project Ga0181564, IMG submission 134512) | Coastal salt marsh microbial communities from the Groves Creek Marsh, Skidaway Island, Georgia - 011513CT metaG (megahit assembly) | ecosystem: Environmental > Aquatic > Marine > Intertidal zone...
ATCAATTAAGTCATTTAATAAAGTTTCTGCTCTATTTTCTATTTCTGTGGGTTTTCCAAAAATATTTAATCCTAATTCTCCAGTTGTGTTATCTATATTACCTGTGATTAAACCTTCTTGATAATTTCTTGTTTGTGTAATAATATAATCCAATACCTGACTGGTCGTTATTAATAGTTTCAATAGTATTAATCACATTTTCGACATAATCTTGTGACTTTTGTACCAACTCATTTACCGACGCCTTATAATTTACATCACCAATTATATCATTTACATCAAATCTAGTGTCTGTTATTTCTCCTATTGTATTTCCCGCCTCCTCTGTTCTTTCTATAGTGTCACCAGTTAAATTTAAACCAACAATATTTCCAACTTCCTCCATAACCCTTCGGTTTATATCATTTCTTGATTCGATATCCGTAGTTTCTGCTCTGTCATCATATACTTCTGTATTACCATAATAATTAAATGATAACGCGTTTTGTAATCTAGCAACCGGCTCTTTTAATCCTTGTCCTCCAATGAAATAAAAACTCATATTAATACCCGCAATCATAGGTTGTACTCCAATACCTTCAGGATTTAAGTCATAAACTAATGGTTCGTACTGTATAGAAATTTGTTGTATAGCAATTTTAGTATGATAAAAATCACCAATTCTTAAAACACATATTGGAGGTGCTCCAAAAGCGGTGTTTTGTATATTTCCTTCTCTTGGTTTACCGTCTTCACCTATTACAGGTATTGTGTCTCCTGGTCTTAAACATTGCTGTAAGAAAGTTAATCTACTATTTAAACCTTCAGGTGTTATTGAGTGGAATACAGGGTTAAAGTATTTAATTTTTTCTTGTATTCCTTGGTATACAAATGGCGCCTCTTCATTCATCACATTAAAATAATCACACTCAGTAAGTAATTTTTTAACTACAATTTTTGCCACTTCCTTTTTTTGTTGTACTGTTTCAACTTCGTTAGTTACTGTTCTACTCGCTTTGTACAGTTCATCATTCGGTGTTATTATTTTTTCAAACTCAGGTGGTTCGGGTGGACCTTCAAACGGTGGTGGTGCAGTTTCTTTTATTTTCATACTGACCGCTCGACACGCCATGGCTTGTACTGAATAAATGTTTTGGTTACCTGGTAAATCTTCTCCGCAGATTACAGTTTCTCCACCCGGTCCTGTTACCTGTGTATCTTCCCCTCTAGGTTCTCCATTAAAGTGAATTTTATCTTCATATTTACTTAATTCAGAAAAACTTAAAATATATTTCTTTACCGCGTCTATTCTTCTTTTTGATAAAGATAAGTTATATTCGTTAGTTGCTGGTGCTGAGGCACTACCAATTAAATCTATACTTATTTCAGCACCTTCATCAATAGCACTTTTAATCTTAACACATAGTTCTTTAGTTTTTTGTTCAGTTGTTGATATAAAATCATTAAAGAATGAGGTTATTGGTTCTTTTTGTGTGCTATCAGCATTTGTTTCATAACTTGATTGTTCCAATAAATAACTTGATAATGTTGACCCGTATGGTGTCTCTGTAGTTACTGCAGATGCCGTTTTAGGTGGTGGTTCATCATTATCAAAATAAAAACTATAATCAAAATCAGAATCTGATAGCTTGTTAGTATATTCTTCAATTACAGGTTCTATCGGTACATATTCAACTTTATCTATGGACCTTGTGGCATCGTAGTATTCTGTTACGTTTTCGGTTTTAGTAATTATATCATATAGGTCTGAGTAATTAAATTGTGGAAATCTTGTTGCTAATTCATATATGTCATATTTTCTACATCCCGCAAAAAATGAATCAACTATAGCATTAACCCTTTCTGAAGACTCATTAGATAATTCTTTATCTACAATTGCGTTAAGTATTGATGGGTGGTCTACTACAATTTTCCAACTTAAGTTACCCTGTCTTGTAGTATTATTGTATGTAAAAATTGGTTCTGGTCTTCCTAAAAATTCATTAGTAGTCCAATTGGCACTGTTTTGTTCTGAAACATTTAAATCATATGGTGGGAACCACATTATTCTACCCCCATTAGGTCCTCTTTCACACATAGCCAAATCTTGGTAGGTAAAGCCTGGTTTACTTCCTGTCCTCCATGCTAAATTTTCAATAGAAAACATATATTTTTTTACGTTTTCTTGTTCTGTCATATTGGTTGACTCGTTACCTCTTAAGGGTGCAATATTTAAATTATATGTGTTATCTAACACAGAATAAGAAAATCTTCTATTACTGTTTGTTATTCCTTCTGATTTTTGTAATGCAGAAACATTATTATATGGAATATCCTTAGTGAAAACTCTACAATATTCCGTGCCCTCAATAGCACCTGTAGTAGTATTTTCATAGTTTATAACCATAGAACCCTTTGTCATTTCTCTAGTCCCATCATTAAAAACTTTAGACACTTGATTTATGGCATTACCTACGTGTTGTAATTTTTTGTCTCCACCTAATTCATCCGCAGCCTCAACTAATTTTTGAGTGTCATCTAAAATTGAACCCTCCCTAAAATTATATGTATTAGATTTCGGTGTCTCGTCAAAACCATTTTTTAAGTCTACTTCCCCTGCTGAACCTCCACCAACTGTAGGTATTCTTTTAGAAGCTCCTTCGGTTTTTGTAGATAGCCATACAAAACCTCCCTGTAGTCTTTTAGCTTCATATGTACTATTAGTAAATAATCCATTAAATAATTTACTTCCGTTTAAACCAAAGGCAAAAACATTTTCTTTTTTCTCATATGATTTTGCTAATTCACCATAACCTCTTACTGGTGTCTGTACTTTATTTCCATCTTGGTCTAACGGTAGTTGGTCTTGTGGAAAAAGTATTTGTGAAGGCTCTTCAGTTCTACTTCCAATATAATAATTTCCTTTTGGTGCTCTTAAATTTAAATTATTTATAAAATTCGTTTTATAGTCAGGCCTATATCTACTAAATTCTAAGGTTTTAAATAACCTATTTCTTTGTCCTCGACCTGTGTTAGCAAGGAATATGTCGGAAGCTTTTTTGTTTTCAGGTAATAATGGAGTTCCTCTATCACCAAACAAACTTCCAATCTCATTTACGGCTTGATTTAGAAATGATTTTTTTTCTTCTGTTGCAAAATAATCACCAGGTATCCAAGAGTATGGAGAATAAACTCCTGTTATTCTACTAATTAAATCTAATCCTTTACCAATCACATTGTCGGGTACTGATATTTGCCAATTACTTTCTATTACTTGCTCTTTACCTGTCGCAATTGCAAGTGCATCAAAAGGGTCTGATAACGCATCAATAACATTTATTCTACCTAATGTTTCTTGTCTTATTTCTTCACCTATACGATATTCAAATTCTGTTTTAAGCTGTTGTCCGGCGATTTGCGCTAATGCAGAATCCTGACTTAAACTACCATTATTACCAAAAGGATTTAAACTTGTTAAAAGATTAAAAGAATTATATGTTGAAGCAACAAAAGTATAATATCTTTCTCTTTTTTCTATTAATTTTTCTACATCTCTTATATCAATAAAGTTTTTATACCCGCCCTCAGGACCGTATTGATTTTGTATAAAAGCCTTTGTTTGTCGTTCTCTATTAACTTCTGACTCTTCAATAGACTGTGAATTAACTACACCTATATCATTCATACTAAATTCTGTATTTCCTGGCGCGTCTCCAGTTCTAAAACTTTCGTCATAAGGTCTTAAATTCCTTACTAAAAGTTTTTTTCTAAAGTTTTCAGTAGCTTCAAATGTTAATTCGCTTGGCATAAAATCTATTTTTATATAAATAGATTAATATCTAATTTTTACGCATTATATGTGTTATTAGCATCATTAAGTGCCGATTCTATTGAAGGTATAAAGGTAGGATTATTAAGTATCATAGTTACTAACGCGTCTTCATTAATAACACTATTTAAACTACCAGTATTTACATCTAATGTTACACTTCCTGCGACCGTCATACTCATAGGGTCAACTGTTACCGCAGCTGTTGGTCCTGTCGCTGGAGAGGCTCCCCCCAAGGAAGCTCCTGCTGCTGAAGAGGCTCCCGCTGAGGAAGCTCCTGCTGCTGAGGATGCCGATGCTGACGGTGTACCTCCACCTGTACCTGTAATTACTTGTCTTAAATGTTCTATAGTTTCTTCATCAATACTTATTGATGCTGGCATTCCAAATATTTGAGCAAAAACATCTGCAATGCCTCTTTCATGAAAAATGTTGTCTTCGTCAGTTCTATTTCTTACTGCTTCCTCAGTATTAACCGTATCCACAAAAGTACTATATGTGTTCTCAAATGCTTTCATAAATTCTATCATACTTGTTTCACTAAGACCTTCCTCTAAAGTTTTTTGCATAGCATCATTTAACTCTTTAGATTGACCTCCAAAAGCCTCAGTAAATCCTCTGTTATATTCCTCAGCACTGACACCACCTGCTTCAATTAAATCCCTCGTTCCATCATTATTTACACCTGTAATTAATGCCAACTGTGAACTTATCTCACTTAAAAATTTAACTTGTTTATCTAAAAAAGATGATTGGTCTAAAGCAATCTCTTTATCACTTTTACCCATCTCTCGTTGGTAGTCTTCTAATTTTCTTAACTGTCCTTCACTAATTTCTGAAAAATCCGTAATCTTTTCAAATCCAGGTATATCAAAAGTAACTTTTCCTTGGTCTAAATCGGATAGGTTAGCTAACATTTCTTTTTGTTCTTCGGTAAATCCGAGTCCCTCCATCATGTCAACCTTAGTAGTTCTTTCCGCAGATTTTATAGCTGTTGAAGCTAACTCAGTATATTCCATACCTGTTAATTTAGCAGCTTCCCTTAAACGATACATTTCTGTAACTGGTATGTCAAACTCTCCAGTTTTTTCGTTGAATACAACGGCACTTTCGGCCATTCCAATAATAGCATCTTGGAGTCCTCCAACATCATTTTGAGCCATATGTAGTAACTTAAATGGGTCACCTAAATCACCAACAGCACCTCCTAACATTTGGAATCCAGCTGCGGTTTCAATTGCTTTTTCTGGTGATAATAAATCTTCTGATAACTTTACAGAAGCGTTTATATCCATTCTTAATGATTGTGCCCTTGCAACCATTTTAGAAAGTCCTTCAACTCCATTTTTAAAATTATAACCTGATAATAATTTAATATTACCTGAAATATTTTTCATAAACTGACCTACGTTAAGTCCGTAAGTTCTGGCTTGTTTTTCTAAACCTGAAATCTTATCTAAAGCGTCTTGCATCCCAACTCCAATACTATCAAATCCTCCAACCATTTCAGCCAATTCAGCGTTTGTTAAACCCGCGTTTCTAGCTAAAAGACCCATTTGTATACTTTCTTCTTCAGTAAGTATAGTATTTCTTTGCATAACTTCATTAATCGATTTTTGTGTTTCAAAATGGTCGTCTAATGTTAATCCATATTGTGCGGATTCAAAAGCTGCATTGGCGATATTATCCATCATAGCTTCTCCAAATATTTTAGTTTGTCCCATACTTTCTCGAACAAGTTCATAAGAAAGTTGTTGTAATTGCATGGTTCTTCTTATTATTGTAGGAGGAACCATACTACTCACCATATCTTTGCTAATTTTTTTTAGTGTACCTGCGTCAATGTCTGTCGCTCTACCTAAACCAACAGGTTTAGCTGCTCCACTGTCAGTTCCTATACCAGATTCTTCAAAAAACATAATTTATACTTTATTATAAATAGTTATTTTTTGTTTTTTCTTTTCTCGTACTCTTTAGCTCTTTTATCAAATTCCTCAGATAATTTATTTACAAAATATCTCCTTTCATAAGTAGGCATTGTCATAACATCTTGATAATTAAAATTTACATACTTACATAAGTAGTAAATCTCATCGAGCAGTATTATCCTATATTCAGAAGAAAGGCCGAAAAAACTCCGCCCCAAAAGTGATTCTCACGTTCACTTTTTCTCCTGACGGGGCGGTAACTTCGTGACGTAAATTTAATTTTGGTTCACAGTCACTGATTGTGTTTCTTAATAGTTTAGAATCGGAAATTGGTAGGTTTATAACAAATTTAGATATAAACTCTCTATCTGTATTTCCGTTTATTGAAACTATTTGTTTTTCTAATTTATTGGTGACTATTGGTGCTACTATACCTTGAGGGTACTTTTCAGCGACTTTATTTAGTTCCTCAATTTCACCTACTGTAAGTATTTTACATAACACTTTAACATTACTTTTTGGTAATTCTATTTCAAATAGTCCCTCATTATTTGGTTCTATTATTGGTTCAATAATATCTAACCTATCTAAGTTAATACTTTTTTCAAAGGTCTTATTTGTTTTAGGGTCTGTTAATGTATAATTATATTCGGTACCAAATGACGTATTACGTAAAAATATAAGTATAGCTTCTAAGTCACTTTCTATTAAATCATCAACTCTAAAGTCAGGTTCATATACTTTATTTTTTACTAAAGTATGTATAACGTTAATATCTTTATTTACCGACGCTAATACATTTTCGTCTTGGGCGGTAAGATATCCAACTTTTACTGATTTACGTTTGTTTTTATAAAACAAACCTTTAGATGGTAAAGTTAAAACATCATGAGGTAGATTAAAATCTTGTTGTCCGTATTGTCTTGAGTTATCTTCCATATTAAATAAAAAAACCATAGGGATAATACCCTATGGTTAAATATATTAATTATTTATTTTTTTTCAATAGTATTAGTAAACCAAAATACATCTATCAGGACGTAATGTGGCAGTTATTGTTGCCAAATTATCGTCAGAATAACCTAAACTATCAAAATTTACATCACTTAAGAAAGTACCTTGTAGAATCCATTTTTCAACTGCAACGCCTGTTGGGTCTAACATTTCAAGGTCAAGGTCCTTTTTATATCCTGCAGCATAGCCCATACGACCTGTTACAGATTCGGCAGTAAGTCTAACCCACTCCATAAGCGCTTGTGAGGCTGATGGTCCTATAGGGTCTCTAAACGTAACGTTAATAGTACCCCATGTAAATCTACCAGCTACATAAGTAGAGGTATTTAAAAATGGAATTTCAGTTGCGTTTATTGTTACTTGTGGTCTTGATGTTGATTCAACATACCACGAGTTTATACCTAATGAAGAAGGAAAAGTAAGAACGAATCTATTCTTTCTTTTTGGTTCATACGGTACGGGCATTTTCATTAATAAGTCAGCCATAGTATTTTGGTTTTAATTTTCTCGTTTATTTTATTTATAAATATTAGGTTAAACTTTTTTCTCTTTACTTTTGTTTCTTATTTTGTAAAATCCTTAACTAGTAGGGTTTCAAACTTCTTTTTTATTACCTCCTTTAGTTAAGTAAGTTTTTACCGGATTTTCTTCATCACTGTACTCTTTGTTTAAAAAATCTTTTATTGACTCAATATTACCTGGGTCATCATCTGAGAAACCTATTTGTGGTATAAAATTGTTAGTCACATCATTAGTAAATGAAACTTTCTTACCTATTTTTTTGCTTTGTGTCTGTACATAAGAAATAAATTCTTTTAAAGCGTTAATTTTGCCTTCTTCAGGATTTGCGGCAGAGCCTTCTCCGTAAGTTACAGGATGGTACTTACACATATCTAAATACTCTTTTATTAGTAACTGATTATCTCTCATTACTTCTCCAGATAAATCTCTATATTTTTTTAAATTTTCAATTAATAGAGTAGAATTTATTCCATTGTGATTTGTAACTATAAAGTTATATATAGAATCTCTTAAAACTGAAGGTGTGTGTCCTCTAGCAGTAATAATTGCAAAAATAGAACCCCCGTTTATACACTCCACAAAATCATTCCATGAAGGTCCTGGTTTTGCTAATAAAGAGTCCACAATAAATTGGTTGTCACCTTCGACTCTAAAATTTCTATATGGGTTATCTGCGTAACCTACTATAGTATGATTCATATATTCAAAAGGTTGGTTCCCTATTTTTTGTCTGTAATCTGCAAAATCTTCAGTAGACATCCCTACTTCTTCATCTGAATCACTTAAAACGATTATTTTTGTTGGCATTATTACAATATTATCATCCCAGTCAAAAGCGTAGTATTTTAAGTCGGGTTGACCATCTTCAAAACCTTCACTAATAAACTGTTTAATGTTTTTTCGTATAATACTCTTTAAACTCATTTAAATTACTTGTTTAAGTTTTCAATTAATCTTTCTAATTGTGACTCCGTTACAATTACATTTTGAGGTTTTTCAGAGAAAGTTTTTACGTTATTACTTTCTACATTAACCGCTTCTCTAAGTACTTTTTTCTTAAATTCCATTTTTATTTTTTGTTAGATTTTATAAAATTGGGGGTAGATGAGTCTACCCCCAATTAATGTTTAATATTAAATATCTTCGAAAGATGCTCCTGTTGGTGTAATCAAGAATTCAATGTCAATAAACTCAAGAGCTCTTGTTGGTTTTAAGTATATTTTTCCAACGAGTTGATTTTTATCCATATCTTCAGGTGTGTTTTGAACTACCACCCTAAAGTCAATTAAACCTCTATCTCTTCTGATTGAGTCTAATATTGGGTTTACTGAATCTAAGAACTCTTGTCTTACTTGGTCGTCGTTTTGTTCAAACAATAGTCTGACAGCAACTGCTGAAATTAATTTACGAGCCTGTAATAACAATCTTCTAACGTTGATTCTATCGAGTGCAGACTCCCTAACTTGTGTTGTTTTGTTACCCCATATTACTGTACCGACATCTGAGAATGTTGCGATTGGGTTAATTCTACCTTTATACAAAATATCTCTATCGTCTTGAGTCAACTTTTTACGTGCCTTAATACCGTTAACTAAACCTCTTGTGTAACCCGCTGATGCAAACCACGGGAAAGCAATATTATCAGTCAACGCCAAGTTTCTGACAACCTCCGCTGTTGGTGGTAAATAAATTTGTGTGTTGTTTACCGCGTCTCTTGTTAAAATCCATGGGTAGTATGTTGCCGTGTAGTTTGAATCTATACCTGTATCTTCTAAGTTTTCTGTTGACTCTTGTGGATATATGAAGTCTGTAGTGAAATTAGAAGTTGTGTTAACAAACATATTGTAATCAGGTGTAGTACAGATGTATATTGAATCCGCTCTATCAGTCTCAATCATGTCAATCGCATTTTCAACAAGATTTGAATTATTAACATAATCAATACCTGGTGTTGTAAATACGTTAATATTTACTGATTCAGGATTAACGAAAGTCCACTGTCCCCATAGATACGCGTAGTAATCACTATTACCCCAATCTTGTCTGTCAGGTCCTGTCATTTGTTTAAACGCACCCCATCCATCCGCGGTTGGGAATCTTATAGATGTTGCTGCTCCTTTTAAGTAACCAGTATTACCTAATATATATCTATCTCCGTTGGTTCTATACTCTCTGTATATATCCCATCCATCGAATCCACCTGTAGGTATTAATGTGAACTTACGTGAATTTAATCTATAATATGGACTATCTTCACTAGGTTCACTTCTAAATTGAGCGTCACCAACCTCAAAAGCAGTTTCACCTGAAGTCGTGTATTGAGACGGTATTAATATAACATTAGCACCTGAGTCCATGTGATACCCTTTAGTTAAGACAGACCATGGGGAAGATTCTGTAGCTGTTGCTAAATCTGTAGGATTTTGTTTACCTTTATATGATGCAAAATCAGCGTCTATACCGACAGTATTTGAAACACCTAAGTAAACTCTTCTTGGGTTGTCACCTGAACTTCTTGTAACATTATCACCACCAGCTGTAGTTCCAAATGGAGGATTATAAATTACTTCACCTGGTAAATCATATTTTGTTTTATATACTAAATGTGGTGACTTATAAGTCGTATATTGTCTTGTTTGGTACCCTTTGAAACCACATGGTAGAGCGTCTATCGGGGCTTCTTCATTAACCTCCAACATTATAAATCTTGACTTCAACTCGAAATCACCGTTTGCTGTACCAATTTTTTTAGCGACGTAACTATTAAGACTTGGGTCCATTGAACAGTTTGTAAATTTCTCTAAAACTGATGGGTTTGAATCAGTATCATAGAAATCTCTGACAATAACATCAAAAGTTAAATTGTTAAATGATATATTTGCAATTGATACTTTTAATTCTGTGTTCGCTCCGTTACCGTCAGATATTGAAATAAACTTAAATAAATCAAATACTTCATCACCTCTTAATTCTGAAACTACATATGGTGTATGTGGTGTTTGGAATTTATCTAAGTACCAACCTATACCTGTATTATCTATGTCACCTCTAGCACTTTCTAAACTTAATAAAGTTGAATTTAAACCCCTTATACTACCTTGTCTATAACCCGTGTTTAATAAGTTATAGTATAACTCCTCAACCATTAAAGGTACATCAGACCTATTTTTTCCGAAATTAGACCTACCAAAAACCTTAGATAAGAAATTAGTATCACTAATATCAAAAGAAGACCTAAATGAGAATGATTCACTATCTGCGGTAGTACCCGTTACTTGGAAAGTTTCAAATGGGTTTAAGGTTGCTCCTGAGAAAGTACCACTAAGATTTAAACTAACATCAGTTAAACCTGTAACAACATATTCAGGTCCGTGGTCATTACCTCCGTAATTTGAAATTCCTCTTGAACGTAATGTCGCAATTACCATGTTATGGTAGTCATCTATCGGAGTACCTGAATAAGTTGTGGTATAAAGAGTACCCACACCCGTATAATTACCACCACCGGTGTCTGTTAATGTTGTAACCGCAAAACCAAAACCAACACCAGTATATGTATTGTTACCATACTGGAACAACGAGTAATACCATGGGTCATTTTCGGGAGCTGTAAAATTAGCAACGTCTATGGTTAATCCATCAACACCTAAAACATTTGATGTACTTACGAAATTACCTGAAGCACCTGTAATTAAATCCATGGTACTACCACTAACTGTACCAAAAATATAAGATGTTTGACCCTCTGTTGTAGGGTCTGAAATTTCGGTATATACTAACCTTTCAAAGTCATTCTCTAAAGTTGAAGTTCCACCATTAAATGTTGTGTATGGTAAAGTGAAATAATTTTTAATATCATCCGGTAAATTTGAGTAATCAGTTATCATAGTGGAAGTACTTGTTCCTGTAACACCACTAAAAGTAAATGTGTGTGGACCAGTATTACCTGTTGCACCGATAGTACTTTTGTTTGGGTTACCGATTGTTGAAATTGACCATGATGGTCCGGCGTCGTAACCTGATAAACCTAAAACACGTGTTACAAACAATTGATTTGATTGTTGTAAGTACGCCTTAGCTATATATGCCGCTTCATATTTTGGTATCTGTGTATTTACGAATTTATTTGGGTTTGTTCCGCCAAAATATGCGGTAAACTCATCGAAGTTAGTTATGAATATTGGTTCGAAAGCTGGTCCGGAAAGGGTTTCACCAACAATACCAAGTGTAGTTACACCTACGCTTTGTGCTACAAAACTTAAATCTCTTTCTGAAGTGTATACACCTGGAGATACGAATACTTTATTTGCTGAAGCCATATTATTAAATATTTACTTTTTATTTTATTTATTTGATAAATATTATCAAAAAAATGAAAGGGCAAATACTCAGACAACATATTTATTGTAAGGTATGAAAAAATTCATACTTTTTTCTACCCTTTTATTAATACAATATGAATAGAATAAAAAATTTAAAAATATCTGAAGAGTCACACAACCAATTAAAAAAATATTGTGAAAAAAAAGGATTAAAAATGTTTAAGTTTGTTGAAAAACTTATAGAAGAAAATTGTAAAGAGGATATTGATATATACGGAGAATAATTAGTCGTTATAAGGTAATCTTGCTTTAGACTTAATAACCGCATCTTTAGAGGGGTCTATTTTAACAATTTCTATTTTAATCGTATCATTAGTATTTATCTCAATTGAAGATATGTCATCACCCATATAATTACCATTTATATAGACTGAATATTCTGACACGTTCTCAGTTTTTAAAAAAGTCAAATCGATGGTATATGGATAAAGTTCAGATAAAGAAGTTACACCATTAAGAAATAAAATATCCAAATCAAA
>Ga0181564_10004271_pt1 | contig 12125 bp, 12 predicted proteins | sample 011ome_24_FD_134512 | JGI IMG/M metagenome (GOLD analysis project Ga0181564, IMG submission 134512) | Coastal salt marsh microbial communities from the Groves Creek Marsh, Skidaway Island, Georgia - 011513CT metaG (megahit assembly) | ecosystem: Environmental > Aquatic > Marine > Intertidal...
CCATGGCCCGCAGTCGGGTCGGCCGCGGCCTTTACTGCGGCAGTTGGCGGCGTCATGTATATGCATGAAGTTGCCTACGGAGTTGCTGTTTTGGGACTTGGATTTGCGCTGGTTTTGGCAACCATGTTCATGTGGTGGCGCGACATTATCCGCGAGGCCGAATATCAGGGGCACCATACGCTGATCGTGCAGATTGGTATGCGTTACGGTATGATGCTGTTCATCGCGTCAGAAGTTATGTTCTTTGTAGCGTTTTTCTGGGCGTTCTTTGATCGTGCCCTCTACCCGAATGACGGGGTATGGCCGCCAGAAGGCATCATCACTTTTGATCCGTTTGACCTGCCATTGATCAACACATTGGTGCTGCTTTTGTCGGGCTGTACGGTCACCTGGGCGCATCATGCGTTGCAGCATGGCAACCGCAAGGATTTCATGACTGGCCTCGGTATTACCATTTTGCTGGGCGCCCTGTTCACCGGCTTGCAGGCGCTTGAATACAGCCATGCAGAGTTTGGCTTTACCGATGGGATTTATCCGTCAGTCTTTTACATGGCAACCGGGTTTCATGGCTTTCATGTTCTTGTTGGTACGTTGTTTCTGGCAGTCTGCTGGTTCCGTGGCCGTGCTGGTCATTTTACTGCCGATCAGCATTTTGGTTTTGAAGCTGCGGCGTGGTACTGGCACTTTGTCGACGTTGTTTGGCTGTTCCTGTTTGCTGCCGTTTACTGGTGGGGTGGTTGATCATCACCCGTTTCAGGCAAAGTGCCTGCAGCTAGAATTTTGAAAAATCGGGGTGTCGGCACTGGGTAAAACAGGCGTTGGCACCCTTTTTGGCATGCGATGCCATGAAGGTATGACAATGAAATTCCGCCCGTTTCTATGGTTGACGATCGTATCCCTGCCAGCGTTGTTGGTGTTAGTTGGGCTTGGGTCATGGCAGCTACAGCGCTTACAGTGGAAAAATGACCTGATTTCCAGCTTTGAGGCGCGCGCGGCCGCTCCGGCAATCGCTGTTCCGGCGGCAGATGTTAGTCTTGACGATGTCGAGTTCCGCAAGCTATCGCTTGAGGGCGAATTTCTGCATGACCGGGAAGTGTTCCTAACCGGGCGCACCTATGAAGGCAATGCCGGTTTCCATGTGGTGACACCGTTTAAGCTGGATGACGGGCGGCTGATCCTAATCAATCGGGGCTGGGTATCAGAAGATTACCGTGACCCGGCAAAGCGCAGCTTCTCGCAGATTAATGGGAAAACATCGGTTGCTGGGATTTTGCGCCGTCCGGGCGTTAAAGGCTATTTTGTTCCAGAAAACGAGCCTGATAACGGCTTTTGGTTTACTCTGATTCCACGCCAGATTAACCAGCATCTGGGGCTGGAAGCTGTCGCTATCAACGCGTTTTATGCCGATGCTATCCGCATTTCAGACGTTGTGACCTTGCCAATTGCGGCCAGGACCAAGCTGAATTTGAGGAATGCCCACCTAAGTTATGCGCTGACATGGTATGGTATTGCACTGGCCTTAATAGGTGTATACATCGCTTTTCATTATCAGGCAGGACGGTTGCAATTCGGACGCAGCCAAAAGGATTAGAAATGTATTATATCAGCACGCGTGGACAAGATGGCCCGCTGGGGTTCGAGCAGGCGCTATTAAGTGGCCTTGCCCGCGATGGTGGCCTTTATTTGCCGGTGCAATGGCCGCGTTTCACTGCCGATGAGATTGCGGCAATGAAAGGCCTGTCCTATGCCGAGCTTGCTGGCAGGATCATGGCACCGTTTTGTGATGGCGAAATAAGCCAAGCCGAATTAACCGCAATGGCCGCTGATGCTTATGCGGGGTTTGATCATCCGTCGGTCGCACCATTGGTGCAGCTGAATGACAATATCCACATATTGGAGCTGTTCCACGGCCCAACGATTGCCTTTAAAGATTATGCAATGCAGTTTTTGGCGCGCGCTTTTGATTGGGCACTGGCGAAGAAAAGCCAGCATGCGGTCATTCTCGGCGCGACGAGTGGCGATACCGGTTCGGCCGCACTTGAGGCTTTTCAGGGTCGTAAAGCGGTAGATGTGTTTATTCTGTTTCCCGATGGCCGGGTCTCGCCAGTGCAGCAACGCCAGATGACTTCAATCATTGCTGATGGTGCTTTTGCCGTCTCGGTAAAGGGTGATTTTGACGATTGTCAGGCGCTTGTCAAAACCCTTTTTAACGATCATCAATTCCGTGATCAGGTTGGCCTGTCAGCGATTAACTCGATTAACTGGGCGCGGTTGATGCCGCAGATTGTCTATTATTTCTCATCGGCACTGGCACTTGGCGCGCCTGAACAAAAAGTCGCATTTTCGGTGCCAACTGGCAATTTTGGCAATGTCTTTGCGGGTTATGCCGCGGTGCAGATGGGGCTGCCGGTCGAGCGTCTGATCGTGGCCTCAAACCAAAATGACATTCTGCCGCGGTTTTTCGAGGCTGGAGTAATGGCGCGTGAGGCGGTTGTTCCCTCGCTTAGCCCGTCGATGGATATTCAGGTTTCGAGCAATTTTGAACGGTTGTTATTCGAACTGCTCGGTCGTGATGGCAGTCGGACCGCCGCAGTGATGGATGAGTTTGCGACAACGGGCCAGTTCAGCCTTGATAGTGATGTTATGGCGCGGGCCAATAATCTGTTTTCTGCATACCGTCTCGATGATGGCGGCACAATTGCCGAGATTGCCACAACGGCAAAAGATGATGGAATGGTTCTCGATCCGCATAGTGCGGTAGGGCTTTCGGCGGCGCGGCGTGCGCATGCTGACGGCGCGGTGCCAGCAGATGTACCGATTATCAGCCTTGCCTGTGCGCATCCGGCAAAATTCGAAACTGCGGTCGAGGCCGCCACCGGCGAGACGCCGGTCTTGCCGCCGCATATGGCTGATCTGATGACAAGACCCGAACAGATGCAGACCGTCGCGGCCAATGCCGATGCGGTAAAGGCGCTGGTTCTAGAACGAAAGCGAAGCGCATGACAACAACGGTAACGGTACTAGGCAATGGGTTGAAAATCGCGACAAGGGCAATGCCGCACATGGCCACATTGTCAGTCGGGATTTGGGTCAATGCCGGTGCGCGCGATGAGGGCGAAAACGAACAGGGCATTGCCCATATGCTGGAACATATGGCATTTAAAGGCACCAAACGGCGGGATGCACAAACGATCGCCACCGAGGTGGAAAATGTTGGCGGTTATATGAACGCTCATACAAGCCGCGAGGAAACCGCCTATTATTTGCGGCTGCTGCCCGAGCATCTTGACCTTGGTGTTGATATTCTTGCCGATATCTTGACCGAGTCAACTCTGCCTGAATTGGAAATTGAACGCGAGCGCGGTGTCATTATCCAGGAGATAGGGCAATCGCTAGATACACCTGACGATCTGGTGTTCGATTTGTTTGCCGCGGCCTGTTATGAAGGTCACACGTTGGGACGCCCCATTCTGGGAACCGTTGATAGCGTCTCGGCATTTCGTCAGCAGGATTTAGACGCATTTTTGCGCCGCTACTATGGCGCTGGGCAAATGCTGGTCTGTGCGGCTGGATCGGTTGATCATGATGATCTGGTACAGCGGATTGAACAGCGCCTTGGCCATATCGATAATGCCACATCGGCGACACGCCACGCGGCGCCGTGGGTTGCCGGCCGCAAGTTGGCAACGCGTGAGCTTGAACAATCGCATATTGTTTTTGGCCTGCCGGCAAAAATCGACACAATGGCTGATCGGTTTTCGCTGATGGCGCTATCAACCCTTTATGGTGGCGGGATGTCGTCGAGATTATTTCAGCAGGTGCGCGAAAAGCGCGGGCTGTGCTATTCGATTTTCTCATTTTCTCAACTGCATTCAGACGGTGGCAGCTTCTCTGTTTATGCAGGCACCTCAGCTAGTCAGGTTGATGAGATGCTAGCTGTATGTGCGGATGAACTAGCCTCGGTGGCAGGCGGCGTGGGTAACGAAGAGGTGGCGCGGGCGAAAGCCCAGATTCGCGCCAATCTGTTGATGAGCCGCGAGTCTGTTTCGGGCTGTGGGGATGCGCTTGCGCGTCAGATCATGCTGTTTGGACGCCCTCAATCTGATGCGGAGTTGCTGGAGGCGATTGACCGCATTGATGCTGCGCAGATTGCCGCAATCGCAGCTGGTCTTATTACTGGTGGTGCGCCAGCGATAGCCTGTGTCGGCCCGTCTTCAAAAGTTATGTCAAATGCTGATCTGGCGGCGCGGCTTGCCGCCTAGGCGTTGCCAGTGTCGCTGACATAGTGCGCAGGATCAACGCCCAGCATCGCATAGGCCTTGTCCCACATATCATCACTCTTTGTGCAGAATAGGAGGTGGCTGCTGGCTGGCAGGTTTAGCCAGATATTTGCTGCCATTTCCTGTTCCAGCTGGCCGGGGTGCCATCCAGCATAGCCAAGTGAAACGATAAAATGCTGCGGGCCAGTGCCGCTGATGATGTCGCGCAGGATATTCACACTCGAGGTCAGGCCAATATCATGTGTCACGGCAACGCTTTCTGGGCGCATATGGTCCTGGGAATGCAGCACAAACCCGCGGGTACCATCGACCGGCCCGCCAATATAGACTGGCTGGTCGCCATGAAAGCGTGGCGCCTCCATTTCCAGTGTTTCGCACAGGCGCGCAAGGTCAAGCTGGTCTGTTTTCCGATTGATCACGACACCCATGGCCGCGCTTTGATCATGCTGACACATCATGATCACGCTATGTTGAAAGCGGCTATCGTCGATATGGGGGCTTGCAAGGAGAAGCTGACCCTGCAGGCTGGCTGCAGTACTAAACCGCGCCGCATAATGCAAAGGACCGCCTTTCTGGCTTGTATCTTTTCTCGCTGTCATTATCTACACTAGACAGTAATCTCATCACAGGTAAAGCAAAACCATGTCACACCAGATTACGCCTTTGGCCGCAGCTGATATGGATCTGGATTGAAATATGTTCACGCTGCAGTCATTTCAGCCATTATCGCGATGGCCTAATTTGCCCCAGAGCTGGCTGACAGCAAGCCTGTTGCGCGTGTTATCACTGCTGCGATTTTTTGGCATTATCATGCTGGCAGGTCTGTTGGCGGCGCCGTTACCAGCGGCTGGAGAATCTGGTAATGCGGCTGTTAATGCGGCTGGTCCTTGGGTTGGCGATCCGGCGTTTGGTGAAGCCCGGCTACTCAGTGCGGTAACTGGAACTGGAGCGCTGCAACGCTTGCCATTGGGGTTGGAATTCCGTCTGGCTCCCGGATGGAAAATATACTGGCGGACCCCCGGTGAGGCTGGATTGCCGCCAGAGCTAGATCTGCGGCTGGCAAGTGGTGAGGTGCTGCAAACCGAGATCGACTGGCCAGTGCCAAAGCGGTTTAATGCGTTTGGGTTTGATAATTTCGGCTATGCGGAAACGGTAATTCTGCCCGTTTGGGTAAGTGGTTATATGCCGGGAGCGGCGCTGCAGATCAGCGGTCAGCTCGAAGCGTTGGTTTGCGCTGATATTTGTGTTCCGCTTGCCGGTGACGTCCAGCTTAATCTGGCTGACTGGCCAGCTGAGCCCTCGGCGATGGCGATGCCGATTGCGCAGTTTCAGGCAAAAGTGCCGCGCCTTGGTGCGGCCTCCTCTATCGAGATCACGTCGCTATGGCAGGAAGGCACCCAGCTGAAGGCCGCCTTTCGCGCATCGCACCCGCCGATTGACGATATTTTTATCGAGGGCGCGCCCGGCATTGCCTTTAAAAAACCGGTCTTTGCCGGCGATGTTGCGGTGATTGCAATTGAAGGTGATTTAAGCGTCTCGCTGGCTGGGCAAACGCTTGATCTGACTGTGGTTGCCGGTGATGATTTTTTAATGCGCCGGATGGTTGTCAGCAGCTCTGTCGGATCATCATCTGTCAATATTGGCGTCATGTCTGGTAAAGTCTGGACCATCATTGCGCTGGCGTTTCTGGGTGGATTGATCTTGAACCTAATGCCATGTGTTCTGCCAGTATTGGCGATCAAGCTGGCGGCGATTGTCGAGTCCTCCGGTCAAAGCCGCGGTTTTGTCAGGCTGCGATTTGGTGCGGGGGCGATCGGCATCATGACCAGCTTTGCCCTGCTGGCAATGGGATTAGCGGTGTTACGGCTTGCTGGCGGGCAAATCGGCTGGGGCATTCAGTTCCAAAGTCCGGTATTTCTGTCGGTCATGCTGCTGGTTCTTGGGCTATTTACCCTCAATATGCTCGACCGGTTCTTTTTGCCAATGCCAGCTTTTCTGTCGGCTGGCGCGCTGCGCAGTGGGCATAATGCTGGTGGATCAGGCCTTGGCACGGTGCTATTTGGTGATTTCATGGCGGGTATGCTGGCGACCTTGCTGGCGACACCTTGTTCGGCGCCGTTTGTTGGCAGCGCGGTCACGGTGGCGCTGACCGGCGATATGGTTCAGCTATTTGCGGTCTTTATGGCGATGGGCGCAGGGCTTGCCGCGCCGTGGGGGCTGGTTGTGTTATTTCCGGCTCTGGTTGGATTATTGCCGCGCCCGGGTCATTGGATGGTCTGGTTAAAGCGCGGGCTTGCCGGATTGCTGATCGTTACGATGATATGGCTTGGCTGGCTTTTATTAACCGTGCAAGGCGGCACAGCCGCACTGCTGGTGCTTGGTCTGCTGGTATTACTGCTTACGGCGATCCTGCTCCGTCATAGGCTGGTGATGGTGCTAGCCAGTTTTGGCTTGGTTCTGGGGCTGATGTTCTTGCCCGCGCCGGCGGCGGTTAAACAGCAGACAGCGGGAATTGACTGGCAGCCCTGGTCGTCTGCTGCGAGTACCACGGCGCGCGAACAGGGCAAACTGGTGCTGGTTGATGTGACTGCAGATTGGTGCATTACCTGTAAGGCGAATAAAACACTGGTGCTTGAGGCAGCGCCAATTGGTCCGTTGCTCAAAACACTGGCCAGTGAAGACAAGCTAGTGATGCTGAAGGCCGACTGGACGCGCCCTGATCCGGCGATCGCCAGGTTTCTGGCAAGTCATGACCGGTTTGGCATTCCGTTTAATATTATCTACGGCCCCAACGCAGCTGACGGCATCTTGCTGGGTGAACTGCTCAATGCCGATATGGTTGAGACGGCGCTGATAAAGGCGGGCATGGTGCGCTGATACCTTGTTGAGCTTGCATGATTGAGGTCTGCGGTATAAATAACGGGATAGATTCTTAAACGTTCCTAATATTCCCAAAAAAGGCGATCTGATGACTGACGAAAATCCTACTATTCAGCCTGGCCAAGAGATCCCAGCTGCAACGATCCAAATGAAATCTGAAGATGGTATTGATGCCATCGAAACCACCGACTATTTCAAGGATTGCCGAGTGGTGATGTTTGCACTTCCGGGCGCTTTCACGTCAACATGTTCAGCTAAACATTTGCCTGGCTATATTCAAAATGCAGAGAAATTAAAAGCAGCTGGCTTTGACAAAATTGCCTGTCTGGCGGTTAATGATGCCCATGTTATGCGGGCGTGGGGGTTGGAAAATAAGGCTGAAGGCATTATTGATATGCTGTCGGATCCGCTGCATGAGTTCTCTACCGCTCTTGGGATTATTCGTTTCCATGGACCAGTATTGGGCGCACGTGCAACTCGCTGTGCAATGGTAATTGACAAGGGCATCCTGACCCATATCTTCATGGAAGAGCCAGCGGCGTTTGAAGTCTCAAGCGCCGAGCATGTTCTGGCGAATATCTAAATCGCTAACCTTTGGACTATAGGGGTGTATCGCCCCTTTTTTTGCAAAGCGTGGTTGTTGCCGGTCTTAGGCGATGGTCTCGGCGGCACTTCGCGCAAGGACGTCGCAACGTTCATTCAACGGATTGCCAGCATGGCCTTTGACCCAATGCCAGCGCACCTGATGACGCGCGACAGCCTGCTCTAACTGCTGCCATAAATCCTGATTTGCGACTGGCTTCTTTGCTGCTGTCTTCCAGCCGTTCGCCTTCCACCGAGGCAGCCAATCCTGAACCCCGTTCATCACATAGCGGCTATCGGTATGCAGCTCGACCAGCATCGGCCGGGTGACCGCATTCAATCCCATTATCGCCGCCATCAATTCCATCCGGTTATTTGTTGTATCGGCCTGTGATCCGGTGATCTCACGCTCATTGCCCTGCCATCGCAAAATCGCCGCCCAACCGCCTGGGCCCGGATTTGACAAGCACGACCCATCCGTATGGATTACAACCGGTTCTGGGGCATCCTGCGGCATTTAACGGCTCCTCTGGGGATCGGGGGTGAGCAAGGCACGATAATCAACCATGACGCGACTAATCAATCGAAGCCGTAGGCACTGACGCCGGACACAGACTGATGAAACCGTAGGATCGACCAATATTCCATTGGGTCTTTCGGGCTGACCAGCGCGTTTTTTGGGGTGTGAAGCCAGTCATAGGCGCGTGTTAGGAAAAATCGCATTGCAGAACCAGCGGCCAAAACCGGAATGGCGTTAATCTCGGCCTCGCTAAGCGGGCGTACCGAATGATAGCCGCGAATCAGCGAGCGTGATTTTGTTAGATTAAAACTGCCATCAGCATCAAAACACCATGAATTCAGGCAGATGCCAATGTCATAGGCAATAATATCTTCACAAGCGAAATAGAAATCAATCAGTCCGGTCAGCTTATCACCGATGAAAAGCACATTATTAGGGAATAAATCTGCATGGATAATGCCTTGCGGTAAATCTTGCGGCCAGGCAGCAAGGATTGAGCCAAGGCGGTCTTGCGCCATTTCCTGCATTGCGGGGGCAATTTCATCGGCACCAGCGCCAATGCTGTCAAGCAGTGGCTGCCATGATGCAGGGCCCAGCGCGTTCGCCCGGCAACGGGTAATGCCACTAGCGTGAAGATGCATTGTCGCAAGGCTGACCCCAAGCGCACGGCATTTCTCGCGGTTCGGGTAACGCGACGAGGTGCCGTCAAGAAATGAGAAAACCGCACAAGGCCGCCCCATCAATTCCTGCAAAATGCTGCCATCAACTGCGGCAACTGGCAAAGGGCAGCTCATTCCCATGCCAGCGAGATGCGTCATCAATTCCATGAAGAATGGCAAATCATCCGCATCAACCCGTTTTTCATAAAGCGTCAGAATATAATGCGCTTTATCGGTACGCAGAAGATAGTTGGAGTTTTCCACCCCCTCCGCAATGCCGGCAAAGCTGAGCACGTTCCCAAGATCGTAGGCTGATAGGAACTCAGCTAAAGTCAGGTCATCTACTGTCGTGTAAACCGCCATAAAATTACTAGCCTGCTAAAATAGATGGCAGCTTGAAATTCACTGTTTCCCGAATTTTGCCATGCTCACTAAAGTCAATCTGGTAACGCTGGCGAAGCGCTGCAACAACCTCCTCAACCAGACTTTCAGGCGCTGACGCGCCAGCCGATAATCCGATGTGATCGGCCGCATCAACAAGCGACCAGTCAATCGCCTGCTTATCCGCGATCAGAACTGCGGCTTTTGCGCCGGCCAGTTTTGCAACCTCGACAAGCCGCTTGGAATTTGATGAATTTTCTGCACCGATCACCAGCATCAGATCAACCGCACCGGCAATATCTTTGACCGCCTTTTGCCGGTTTGTGGTGGCATAGCAGATATCCTCTCCGCGCGGGCCAGAAATCTCTGGAAAGCGGAATTGCAATACTGAAATAATCTCGGCAGTGTCATCGACCGACAAGGTTGTCTGCGTCGCAAAAGCCAGCGCAACGCCCTCGGGTGGGGTTACCGTTCGTGCATCCTCAACCGTTTCGATCAGGGTCACATCTTTGGGGTCAACCTGTCCCATTGTGCCTTCAACCTCGGGATGGCCAGCATGACCGATCAGCAGAATATGACGGTGATTATTGGCATGGCGACGGGTTTCAATATGGACTTTGGTCACCAGCGGACAGGTGGCATCGACCGCAATCATATTTCGGCGGGCGGCTTCATCGACAACGGCGCGGGCAACCCCGTGCGCGGAAAAGACAACCGGTGCATCGGCTGGCACTTCATCCAGCTCGTCGACAAACACTGCGCCCTTGGCTGCCAGCCCGTCAACAACGGTTCTATTATGGACGATTTCATGGCGCACATAGACTGGAGCGCCGAACTTCTCCAGCGCGACTTCGACGATGCGAACAGCCCGATCAACGCCGGCACAAAAACCACGCGGGGCTGCAATTGTAAGTTTTTTACGACTTGTTTTCATAACTATTGTTGTTGCCCGTTTCCTGTGTTTAGGTCAATTGCTGTTCGGGAAAAAAAGCTTTATGTTGGGATTATGAAACAGATATATTTCCTGGCCTTGATTGGCTGCTCGGTTTTTCTTGCTGGTTGTTCCAGCACAGATGACATTGTCTCTTGTCCCACGATCAGTGCGCCAGAACTAGGTACGCGCGCCTATGTGCGCTCGGACGAGATAAATCAACTGTTTGATGTTCGCCTGAACGGCGTGAATGCGGTCTGCACGCGGCACAAGTCGGGTGGCATGAAGGTTGCGCTGGGGGTCGGGTTAAAGATCAAGCGTGACCTTACTGCCGGGACTGATCGTGACACGCTGTCGGTGCCAATCATGACGGCAATTGTTGATAATAACGACGTTGTGACGGCGAATGAAGATTTCGGCTATCTGGTAGGCTTTAGCAAGGATGGTGCAGTGAAATATCCGGTGGCCGAGTTTGAACAGATTGTTCCTGCTGAGGCGCGTCTGGTGATAAGCCTAAAGCCGGCTTATTAGGAGGTCTTAACGGCGGCTAAATTGCGCCATAAAAAAACGCCAGTTCTAGCGAGCCGGCGTTTTTCTAATTGGCTTTTTTAAAGGCACGAGTTAATTCAGCTTTTCGATCTCGGCAGCAGCATTATCGACCAGCGCAAGGCTGGCTTTTTCGTCGAGTTTACTGGTGATAATCTCGGTTGCAGTAGCGATGGCGAGAGCGGCTGCCCGTTCCCGTAACTCTGCAACCATGCTGGCTTCGGCCGCCTTAATCTTTGCATCAGCCTGCTGTTCCCGGCGTTTGACCGCGGCGATCGCGTTTTTCTCGGCTGTTTCACGGATCCGCTGTGCGGTCACTTCGGCCGACTGCAAAATGGCCTCTGCCTCTTTTGCCGCTTCGCGGTGCAGACGCTTATAGGATTGCAACTCCTCAAGAGCCGCATCGCGCAGCGCCGACGCTTCTTTCAGCTCTTCACTGATTTTTGCCGAGCGTTCGTCAAGCATACCGCCCAGTGCAGCCCCGACCTTACGCCAGACAAGTGCGACAAAAACCAAAAAGCCAACAAGCACCCATACCGATTCAAGAACGATTCCCTGTTCCATCAGTTTGCTCCCTGTTTGGCTAGTTTTGTGGCAATTGATGACGCGGTTTTGCTGGCCTGTGAACTGGTGGTTTTGATCCCTGCGAGTGCGGCCACTGCGTCAATAGCAGCTTCGGCAGCAACATCATTCAGGTTTGCCAAAGCTTCAGTTTTTGCTTTCGCCAATGCAGCTTCAGCGGATGCAACCTTATCGGCTAGCTTTCGTGCGACTTTGGCGTCTGCGGCCTCGGCTTTTTTCGTGGCTTCCATGGCGGCTTGCTTGGCAAATTCAGCCGCGTTACTGCGGGCTTTTTCAAGGTCGCTTTCATATTCAGCACGGGTTTTGGCAGCATCAGCACTGGCGGTACGCGCTTTTTCAAGGTCGCCATCCAAAGTCTGGCGACGCTTTTCGAGCACTGCACCAATGCGCGGTGTTACCATTTTGGCCATGACCAGATAGCCCACACCGAATAGCACGACTAGCCAAAACAGCTGTGATGGCCATGTGGCGATATCAAGCTGGGGCAGGCCCGGCTCGCTAGCACCAGCTTCAAAAGCCGTTGCCGACATTAAAGTCGGAAGGGCGACTGCAATTGCGGTTAGCCGGTATCTTCTATTTTCCGTCATTTTTATCCCCTTGCCCGCCTGCCGGACTTGGTTCGTGAACGAACCGTAAAGCCGGCAAGCAAGTCATGGAATGTTTGTTGCGAATTCGGGTCTTTACTAAAGAGCGAACAATAGCAACAGGGCAACAACAAGTGCGAACAGCGCAATGGCTTCAGTCAAGGCAAATCCAAGAATGCC
>Ga0181564_10004272_pt1 | contig 12123 bp, 10 predicted proteins | sample 011ome_24_FD_134512 | JGI IMG/M metagenome (GOLD analysis project Ga0181564, IMG submission 134512) | Coastal salt marsh microbial communities from the Groves Creek Marsh, Skidaway Island, Georgia - 011513CT metaG (megahit assembly) | ecosystem: Environmental > Aquatic > Marine > Intertidal...
ATTTATATTGGAAAAGCTAAAAATTTAAAAAAAAGAGTTTCAAGTTATTTTGGTAACTCTTTCAAAGACAGAAAAACTTCACAAATTAAATTTTTAACAGACAAGATTGAAACCTTTACCACTAAAAATGAGGTTGAAGCACTACTCTTAGAGCAAACATTAATCAAAGAAAATAAACCTAAGTTTAATATTCTTTTAAGAGATGATAAAACATACCCATACATATATTTTTCTCTGAATCATCATTACCCTGGCATCTATTTAAAAAGAACAAAAAAAGCAATTAATTCAAATTATTATGGCCCCTTTGTTAGTTCTGGAGCTGTAAAAAAATCAATTAAAGAGATTCAAAAAATTTTTAAACTTAGAAACTGTAATGACTCAACTTTTTCAAATAGGTCTAGACCTTGTATAGAGTTTCAAATGAAGAGATGCTCCGCACCATGTGTAAAGAATATAAGAAAAATTGATTACTTTGAGGATGTAGAATCTGCAAAATCATATTTGTCTTCATCTGATTCACAGATTATTGGGCGTCTAAAGAATGATATTCAAAAGGCATCTAGTGAGTTAGATTTTGAAAAAGCTGCAGATATAAGGGACAGGTTAAAAAGAATTGAGCTTATTCGTGAAGAACAGTCTGTAGTTACTCTTGCGAGAGATATAGATTTATTTTCTGTACATTCAGAAAATAACTATATAGGTATATCAATAATTGTATTAAGAAAAGGGAAAATTAGAGGAACAAAAACCCATCTAGTAAAAAAAGCTTTTTTTGAATCTATCGATTCAGTTTATCAAATGGCAATTATTAATTTTTATGACTCTCAGTTAGATATTCCTAAAAAAGTTTTATGTACTCACTCACTTGAAAGCAAAGAATTAATTTGCAGAGTATTAAAAAAGAAGTTTAATGCTAGTGTACAAATTACTCAAAGTCCAAGCAAATCTATTCGACCTATTTATAACCTATGCAAGCTTAATGCAAAACAAATAATTGAAAATCATTTAAGCAAGTCAGATAAATACAATTTTGCATTTGATGACTTAAAAAATTATATAGGACTCAAAAAGAATATAAAAAAAATAGAAGCATATGATGTTAGTCATATTTCAGGAAATCTTGCAGTAGCATCATGTATTGTTTTCACAAATGCGGGACCTAGTAAGAAAGAATATAGAACATTTAATATACCAAAAGAGTTATCAGGAAATGATGTTGGTTCTTTAGAGCACGTAATTCAGAGAAGAATAAAATATTATGAAAACAAAGAAATAAAACCTGATTTAATTCTTATTGATGGAGGTAAAAATCAGCTTAATATTTCTCAATCTGTAATTCAAAATTCAGATCATAAGGATATAAAAGTTATTTCAATCGTTAAAGGGTTCAACAGAATAAGGGCAACGGAAACAGTTTTATCAAAAGACGGGGTAATTGAATTCACTAAGAATTCTAAAGGATATTTATTATTACAAGAAATTAGAGATGAATCTCATAGATTTGCGATTAATGCTCAGAGAAAGAAGAAGAATGCAAAAAATAGAAAATCACAATTAGATAATATCGAAGGTATAGGTGAGGTTTTAAAGAAACGGTTATTGCTCAAGTTTAAAAGTTTAAAAAATATTAGATCAGCAAATTTAGAAGATTTAATGACTGTGGAAGGTATTAATGCCAAAATAGCAGAATTAATCAAAAAAAAGCTCTAATTTGTGTCAATTTTTATCAACATTTTAACGTTATCTAGAATATTTCTAGCATGCATAATATTTCTATTATTAATGTCTCCTGACGGGTACATGTTGGCCCTAGTATTATTTTTTTTAGCAGGAATAACTGATTATTTTGATGGTTACCTGGCACGAAAATATGATGCAGTATCAAAACTTGGTGAAATACTAGACCCAATCGCAGATAAAATTCTTATTCTTTTTGTTTTATTTGGGCTAGCAATAAATCTTTCTAGCTATTTGATTGGTTTTATAGGAGCAATAATTATCACTAGAGAGATTTGGGTTGGTGCTTTGAGAGATTTAAATGCTAGAAATGGAAATAGTGATGCAACTAAAGTTACTTTTCTTGCAAAAATTAAAACCTCAATTCAGCTATTTACAATCTTTATTTATTTATTTGGATTAACTATAAACAATATGTTGATTATTATTGTTGGAGATATTTTTTTATTTATTTCATTTTTTATTACCCTATATACAGGTTTTATTTATACATCAAATACTTTTAATTCAAGATGAAAATAGTTGTTGTAAGTGGTGGTTTTGATCCAATTCATTCTGGACATATCGAATATTTCAAATCTGCAAAAGAACATGGGGAAAAGTTAATTGTTGCTTTGAATAGTGACCATTGGCTTGAAAAAAAGAAAGGCAAATTTTTTATGCCATTTTATGAAAGACAATTAATAGTTAGTTCAATATGCTATGTAGATGAAGTAATTGATTTTGAAGATGATTATAAGGGATCATGTTCAAATGCATTGGAGAAAATTAAGAAACAATATCCAGACGACGAGATTTTTTTTGCAAATGGTGGTGATAGGAATAATAAAAATATACCTGAAATGTCAGTTGAAGGTATTAAGTTTTTATTTTCTGTTGGAGGTACCGATAAAAAAAATTCATCTTCCTGGATTTTGAATAAATGGCAATATTATTTTGAAGAAAGAAATTGGGGTTCATTCTTTAATTTATTTCAAACTAAGAATATTAAAGTAAAAGAATTAATAGTCGATCCTGGTAAGGAAATGAGCTTTCAAAGGCATTTTAAAAGAAATGAAATTTGGCTAGTTAGCGAAGGTCAATGTTTCGTTTCATATGCCAAAAATAATAATACAAATGATATTCATAAAGTGAAGTTAAATAAATATGATCATTACTTAGTGCCTGCAAAGGAGTGGCATCAGATTATAAATACATTTTCTGAACCGGTTCATTTAATTGAAATCCAATATGGAGATGAGTGTATTGAAGAAGATATTGAACGAATATAAAAATTATAGTCAATTTATTGCTTTTAATAAGTGGCTTATTGTATACAATACGTATCTAATTGGCTGGATGGCAGAGTGGTTATGCAGCGGCCTGCAAAGCCGTTTACGCCGGTTCGATTCCGGCTTCAGCCTCCAAATTATATGAATGATAATCTTCTTAACAACCTAAATAATATTTTTGATAAAAATGATATTAAGGTTGATTCTTTAAACAAAGAAAAATATAGAAATGATTGGTCAACTAACTATCAATCAGATCCCTTAGCAATAGTTTTTCCTAGAGAAGCCAATCAAGTTCACGAGACTATTAAGCTTTGTAATGATTTAGATTTTCCCCTGATTGGTTCTGGTGGTAGAACAGGTTTATCTGGAGGGGCATCTGCACTATCAAATGAATTGATTATATCTTTTGACAAAATGAATAAAATAATTGATTTTGACGAGTCAACAAAAACAGTTTTATGTGAATCAGGATTAATAACTGAGCAACTTCAATCTTTTGCAATTGAAAATAATTTATTTTACCCAGTTGATTTTTCGTCTGCAGGTTCATCTCAAATTGGAGGAAATATTGCAACCAACGCTGGTGGTATAAAAGTTATTAAGTATGGTTCCACAGCAAAATATGTAAAAGGCCTCAATATAATTACTGGAAATGGCAATAATATATCGACTGATAATTCTTTAGTAAAAAATGCAACTGGACCTGATATTAACTATTGTTTTATCGGTTCTGAGGGCATCTTTGGCCTGACAACATCATGCAGAATACAACTTATCAACCAGCCTACAAATACAGATGTTGCTTTGATTGGCTTTGATAGCATTGAATCATTAAACAGTATTACACAACTAGCTCTTGAACATGATGTTGAAGCAATAGAGTTTTTTACCAAAAATTCATTATTAAAAGTTGATAAAGAATTTAATGATGTTGACATAGGCGAATTGAATAATAATTATTATTTTATTATCGAGTATGAAGATAGCATTAATTTTAACCCTGTTTTAGAAAAAATATTTAAGAGCAATCTTTCTGATGAAATTATTATTAGCACAAATAATAATCAAAAAGAGTCTATTTGGTCTTATAGATTGCTAATCTCAGAAAGTATATCAAGAGATAATCCAATTAAATTTGATATTGCCGTTCCGATTAAACATACATCAGATCTTATCAGAAATCTTGAATCTTACTTTAAAAAAAATATGCAATATACCCTAATTCTATTTGGTCATATAGGAGATGGTAATCTTCATATTAATATTATTAGAAATGATAAAAATATAGTTCCAGGTAACGATAAAATCCTAGAAAAAAAAATATACAGTATGGTATTAGAATTGAAAGGAACCTTAAGCGCCGAGCATGGAATCGGACACAAGAAAGTTATGCCTTTCATGAAATATGAAAAAAGCCTCAAAATTAATTTAATTAAAAACCTTAAAAATTTTTTTGATAATAAAGGAGTCTTGAATCCAGGAAAATTAGTTCAATAATTTATTTTTTTTTTAAAACAATTATCATAATTAATATATAATCAACACTCTTTTCCAGCCCGGGTGGTGGAATTGGTAGACACAAGGGACTTAAAATCCCTCGAAGGCAACTTCGTGCCGGTTCAAGTCCGGCTCCGGGTACCATTCTATTTGAGTATAAGCTATAAAATAAATGAATTTTTAATGAACATATTTTTTTCTAGGCCATAAAATCAATATATTCATGATATAATTTTTCAAATTTTTATATGAGAAACACCTAATAAAATATTAAATTTAAAATGAATCAAAATAATAATAATAATGTAGAAAATTACGACAATGAGATAGATCTTTTAAAAATTTTTAAGGTTGTTTGGGAGAGAAAATTTTTCATAGGTAGTTTTACATCTTTGGCAGCGATATTAACTGTGATTTATGCTTTAAATTTACCCAATGTATACACATCTTCTGCTCTTCTTTCTCCAACTTCTCAAGATGATTCTATTTCCTCCTCTCTGGGTGGTCTTTCAGGTTTAGCAGGCCTGGCTGGAGTTAGTCTTCCAGCTGGAAATATTTCAAACAGTCAATTAGCTGTTAAACGAATTCAATCATTTGAATTTTTTTCTAAATACGTGTTTCCAAATATTAAATTACAAAATCTCATGGCTGTAGAAAAATGGGATTCTACTGATGACACTATTACTTATGACAATAGTATTTATGATGCAAAATCTGGAAACTGGAATAAAAAACCTTCTACTCAAAAATCATTTAGAGAGTTTAAAAAAATCATTTCAATCAGCCAAGAGGAGCTAACCGGTATCGTGCATCTTTCAATAGATCATAAATCACCAAAAATTGCAAAAGAATGGGCAGATTTAATTATATATAACATTAATGAAAGTATGCGTGAGCTAGATAAACAGGATGCACAAAATTCTATTGATTTTCTTAATGAATCCTCAAAATCAATTAAAGTTCAGTCAATAAAAGATGTTGTTGGAATATTATTAGAGAGTCAAATGCAAACTTTGATGCTAGCATCTTCCAATGAAGCATATATTTTTAAGAAAATTGACTCTCCTATTGTCCCTGAGCAAAAATCAGGCCCCAAGAGAGCTTTAATTACAATTTTGGGTACTGTTTTAGGAACAATTCTTTCATTGTTAATTGTGCTTTTCCAGCATACGAGAAAATCATATACGGACTAACGTGGAAGGTAAGCGCATTTTAATCACCGGTTCCGCTGGATTTATTGGCTTTCATCTATCAATGATGTTACTTAAAGAAGGCTTTAGAGTTCATGGTTTTGATGGGTTGACTGATTATTACGATGTTAGTCTCAAAGAGAAGCGCCATAGCATGCTTATGGAGTTTTCAAATTTTAGCAGTACTGTTGGTATGTTAGAGGATCAAATCCTTTTTGATAGTGATTTTGACTTATTTAAGCCTGATATTGTTGTTCATCTAGCTGCTCAAGCCGGTGTTAGGTATAGTCTTGAAAATCCCAGATCATATATTGATTCAAATATCGTTGGCACTTTTAATGTTATGGAAGCTGCTAGAAGAAATGATATAAATCATTTATTAATGGCCTCTACATCTTCAGTATATGGGGCTAATGAAGAAATGCCATTTAAAGAACCCATAAAAGCTGATACACAGTTAACAATATATGCAGCATCAAAAAAAGCAAATGAGAGCATGGCACATTCGTATGCATATTTACATAAATTACCAATTACGATGTTTAGATTTTTTACAGTATATGGTCCTTGGGGTCGTCCTGATATGGCTTTATACAAGTTTACTAAGGGCATTTTAAACAACGAAAAGATTGACATATATAACAATGGTGAAATGTATAGAGACTTTACTTATGTTGATGATTTAGTTCTTGGTATCAAGCTTTTGATAAATGCAAAGCCTAAAGCAGGTGAATCAGTTTGCGAAACTGATAGCATATCTCCAGTCGGACCATTTCGTATTGTAAATATTGGAAATTCTAAGAAAGTAAAGCTTGTTGATTTTATATACGCCATAGAGTCAGAACTTGGTGTAAAGGCACAAAGAAATATGATGCCAATGCAAATAGGAGATGTATCAGAAACTTGGGCTGATGTTTCTTTATTAAAAAGTTTAACTGGCTTTAGTCCACATACTGATATTTGCCAAGGTGTTAAAAATTTTATCACTTGGTATAGGGAATATTATGATGTCTGATACAAACCATTATTTATCATTAGAAAATACAAAATTAGCAGTTATTGGACTAGGATATGTAGGACTTCCATTAGCTGTAGAATTTGGTAAGTACAGACCAGTGGTTGGTTTTGATATTCAAAACAAACGAATAACAGAACTTAAATCTGGATTTGATTCTACGCTTGAAATTGATAAAGAGGAGTTAAAAAGCGCAAAAGAGTTGCATTTTTCATGCGACATAGACGATATTGCTGATTGTAATGTATACATAGTTACAGTACCAACTCCCATCGATGAAAAGAAATGCCCTGATTTAACTCCTTTAATAAAAGCCTCTAGTGCTATTGGAAAAGTTTTAAAAATAGGTGATGTTGTTATATATGAATCTACTGTTTATCCAGGAGCAACTGAAGAGGATTGTGTTCCAATTTTAGAAAAAGAGTCTAAATTAAAATTTAATCAAGATTTTTATGCTGGATACAGTCCTGAAAGAATCAATCCTGGAGATAAAGAACATCGCTTAGTAAACATAACTAAAGTAACTTCGGGATCAACTCCTGCGGTAGCTGAATTTGTGGATAGTCTTTATGCGTCAATTATAGATGCAGGAACTCATAAAGCAGAATCTATTAGAGTTGCAGAAGCTGCAAAAGTAATTGAGAACACTCAACGAGATTTAAATATTGCACTAATCAATGAACTTGCTCTTATTTTTAATAAAATGGATATTGATACAGAAGCTGTTTTAGATGCAGCTGGCACAAAATGGAATTTTTTACCTTTTCGTCCTGGTCTTGTTGGAGGTCATTGTATAGGTGTAGATCCGTACTATCTAACACATAAAGCAGAAGCCATTGGATATAGCCCTAATATTATACTTGCTGGAAGACGACAAAATGACTTGATGGGTTCTTATGTCGCAGAACAATTAATTAAATCAATTCAAGAAAAAGATATCAAATTATCGGATTCTAGAGTTTTAGTTATGGGGTTAACATTTAAAGAAAATTGTCCTGATTTAAGAAATACTAAAGTTGTAGATGTAGTGAATAAACTTATTGATTCTGGTTTAAATGTTGATGTCTGGGATCCATGGGTGAATTTAGAAGAAGCAGAGAACGAATACGATATTTTACCCATTAAAGCTCCTGAGGAAGGGGTCTACGATGGAATTATTTTAGCCGTAGCTCATGAAGAATTTGTTAAAATGGGTGAGGAAAAAATACGCAAATTTGGAACTGAAAAACATGTACTTTACGATTTAAAGTATATATTGTCCTCAGAACAAAGTGATTTAAGACTCTAATATAGGAATTATTATGAAAAAATTTGCTTTAATAGGAGTGTCTGGTTACATAGCACCAAGACATATGGCTGCTATTAAAGATACTAACAATGACTTGATTGCCGCACTCGACCCAAACGATTCAGTTGGAATTATCGATAGTTATTTTCCAGAATCATCATTTTTTACTGAATTTGAAAGATTTGATCGACATATACACAAGGAAAGAAGAAAAGGCATCAAAATAGATTATGTTTCAATATGTTCACCAAATTATCTGCATGACAGCCAAATACGTTTTGCTCTAAGATCTGGATCTGACGTAATTTGTGAAAAACCGCTTGTTTTAAATCCATGGAATATTGATGGTCTCAAGGAAATAGAAGAGGATACTGGAAAAATAGTAAATACCATTCTTCAACTTAGAGTTCATCCATCAATAATAGAATTACGTAATAAAGTAAAAAAAGAAAAAACAGATAAAAAATATGAGGTTGATTTGACCTATATAACTTCAAGAGGAAAATGGTACATGAGATCTTGGAAAGGCGATATAAAAAAATCTGGAGGTATCGCCACCAATATAGGCGTACATTTTTTTGACATGCTTCATTACATTTTTGGTGAACTGCAAGAAAATATTGTTCATGAAAGTTCTGATACCATGGCTGCAGGATTTTTAGAATACGAAAATGCTCGAGTTAGATGGTTTCTTTCAGTTGATTACGAAGACATACCAAATGAAATTAAAGAAAAAGGCCAGAGAACCTTCCGTTCCATTACTGTTGAGGGAAAAGAACTTGAATTTTCTGATGGCTTTACTGATCTTCATACAAGAAGTTATGAAGAAATTCTTTCAGGAAATGGCTTTGGATTAGAAGAAAATAGAGTGTCTATTGAAACAGTTTCTGATATTAGAAACGCTTCGCCTATTGGTCCAAAAGGTGACTATCATCCTTTTATAGATAAATAATATGGCTATAACCGTTCATCCAAGTGCAATTATTGATAAAGGAGCCAAGATTGGTGATGGATCACGAATATGGCACTTTGTTCATGTATGTAGTGGAGCTGTTGTTGGTAAAAATGTATCAATGGGACAAGGAGTTTTTGTTGGAAATAAAGTCACGATTGGTAACAATTGTAAGATCCAAAATAATGTTTCTGTTTACGACAACGTCCATCTTGAAGACAATGTATTTTGTGGACCTAGTATGGTTTTTACTAATGTTTATAATCCACGATCACTAATAGACAGAAAAGATGAGTATAGAGATACGCTTGTATCCCATGGAGCAACTTTGGGAGCTAACTGTACAATAGTGTGCGGAGTAAAAATAGGTCGATTCGCTTTCATTGGCGCAGGCACTGTTGTTAATAAAAATATAAAACCATATGCACTCGTAGTAGGTGTCCCAGGCAAGCAAATTGGATGGATGAGTGAGCATGGCGAGCAAATTCCACTTCCTCTTGAAGGGAATGGTGAATATAAGTGTGAAAAAACTGGCGATACTTATAAACTAGTTGACGATACCTTAATGAAGGAAGAATAATGGAAATTCCATTTATTGATTTAAAAAGTCAATATGAGCTAATCAGAGAACAAATAAAAAATTCTATAGATACAGTTCTTGATCATGGAAAATTTATAAATGGACCTGAAGTTAATGAATTTGAAACAAATCTAAAATCATATACTTCAGTCAAACATGCAATCACTTGTGCAAATGGTACAGATGCATTGGCAATAGCTCTTCTTGCACTAAAAGTTCAATCTAATGATGCGGTATTTGTCCCATCCTTTACCTATATTGCTAGCGCAGAATCAATAGCGCTTGTTGGAGGAGTACCATATTTTGTAGATGTTGGAGATGATTATAATATTTGCCCAAAGAGTTTAGAGATAGCAATCGATGATGCAAAAAAAAATAATCATAATCCAAGAATAGTCATACCTGTAGATCTTTTTGGTAAACCATCAGTTTGCGTTGAATTAGATGAATTAATTAATAATTTCGATTTAGAGACAATATATGATGCTGCACAAAGTTTTGGATCTTCTCATAATCAAATAAAGATAGGAAATTTTGGTGATATAACTACAACAAGTTTTTTTCCAGCAAAACCTCTTGGATGTTATGGTGATGGAGGAGCAATATTTACAAATAATGATGATCTTGCTAAATCAATATACTCTATTAAAAATCATGGCATGGGTAACCATAAGTATGAGCATGTAAATATTGGTATGAACTCAAGATTGGATACTATTCAAGCTGCAGTTTTAAATGAAAAGATTAAGTTGCTTCAGAATGAAATCATTAAACGAAATGAAATTGCAAAGTATTACAATGATGAGCTTAATAATTCTAGTTTAATACTCCCTAAACTTTCTAATACAAACTCATATGCGTGGGCGCAATATACTTTGCGTCATGTTAATAGAGATAAGATAATTGAATTCCTTCAATCAAAGAACATACCATCAAATATTTATTATCCCGTACCACTAAATGAACAAGATGCTTATCAGTCTTGTAATGTTGTTAGCTCTGGATTGAATAATACCAAAAAATTTTGCAAGGAAGTATTTAGCATACCAATGAGTCCTTATTTAAAGAAAGAACATCAAGACTTTATTATTAGTACTCTTAAATCAAAATGGTAATAATTCGAAATTATTAGTTAATATCATCATAAAAAACTATAATTACTGTATGAAAGTTCCTATCTCAAAGTCTATTTTTACTCAGGAAGACATGAGTCACGTTTTACAACCTCTTTCAGATGGATGGGGATTCAAGGCCTTCATTCTTATATAAGTTCTTGCATTTTAAAATTTTAGCTTATTAGAGGTTACCTTATTATTTACTAAGCTTATGTAAATATCTGTAAGTTGCTTTGCAATTACATTGCCTGAAAAACGTGATGTAGCTTTTTTAGAAATCTTATCAGGCTCAAATTGATCTATTTTCGCCATTACTTTTAGCATACCTCTAGACAATGAATCTGGATTTTTTGGAGATACTAATTCACCATCACCTTCTTCAACAATGCATTCAGGACCTCCACAACGTGTTGCAACAACAGGAACCCCAGCTATAAGTGCCTCAATAGCCACAACGCCAAATGTTTCATAGTGACTAGATATAACCATTATATCTATTTTATTTAATAGATTCGGGACTTTGTTAGGTTCAATCATTCCTAAAAATCTTACATGTTTTTCTAAGCCTAGACTTTTTACTTCTATTTCAAGCTGTGCCTTTTCAGGGCCGTTGCCTCCAAACCAAAGCTCTGCATTAGCGCCTGAATTAATAACTTTCCTGAAAGCTTTTAGTAAGTCACTTTGACCTTTTATTCTTGTCATTAGTGCAAGGTTAAGAAAACGAACAGCTCCTTTTTGCTTATGATTTTTGTTTATATTAAATCGATCTGCAACCACATTAGGAACCCACTGCCACATAATGTTTATGCCAGGCATTTGCTTTGAAATCAAACTGCCTAAATTAGGGCTAACGGTAATGCATGAGTCAGCGCAATCAAAAGCATTTTTAGCAATTTCTAACTGCCAGTTTGCAAATACCTTTCTTGCAAAACCACTGTTATGTTCTGTTATAACAAAGGGTATATTTAATTTGCGGGCAATCTCTTTGGCTACGACACCTCCATAAATCGCTGAATGTGCATGAATAATATCAGGCACCCCATTCTCTGAAATATATTGTTTTACAAGTTTCTTAGCAACGTTCTTAAAAATATAATAATTACCATAAGGAATTTTAGGAAGTAGAGCATATTTCTGAATGCGGTAGGTTAAGACACCTCCATCATTTTCGAATAATGATATTTCTTTGGCATCACTCGATTTAAATATTGTTGATAATGATTTTAGCTGAGGTGACACTACGCCAACCTTATGACCATATTTACTCAAAGCAAGCGCTTGGTCTCGAAAAAAAACTCCTGTTATATCTGAAGCAATTGCAGGATACCATGATGGAAGAATTAGTATATGCATCTTCTATGACGTTCTAGAACACAAAAAATCATGACAATTTTTAGCTTGGTAATAATAAGTATCATTTAAGATGATCTCCGCCTTGCACTCGACACTTAACCTATACATAAAATAAAAAT
>Ga0181564_10004274_pt1 | contig 12121 bp, 5 predicted proteins | sample 011ome_24_FD_134512 | JGI IMG/M metagenome (GOLD analysis project Ga0181564, IMG submission 134512) | Coastal salt marsh microbial communities from the Groves Creek Marsh, Skidaway Island, Georgia - 011513CT metaG (megahit assembly) | ecosystem: Environmental > Aquatic > Marine > Intertidal zone...
ACTTCGAATATTGTTAATCCAGGTTTGACTGAAAGCAATGACTTTAAGATTAGAGTCGCTATGACAAATAATGGATATCAATCTTCGACTCCTATTGTAGATCCAGCACTATCTATTCTGAATGCATACAAGTATAAGATTTCAGCATCAAGTGCCGCAACATCAAGCTGGGTATCAAAAGAGGTTACCCTTCAAGAGCAATTAGACGCAACTGGACTTCGTGTTTACTTAAGCGGGTTCAGACCAGCTGGCACTTATATAGATGTTTATGCAAGATTTGTATATCCTACAGATATAGAAACTCAAAGCGATTGGATAAAGTTAGTAAACTCTGATGAAGACATGTATTCTAATGTATCAAACACTCTTGACTATAGAGAGTTTCAATATGATTTACAAGACGAAACAAATGACTATAGTTCATTCCAACTTAAGTTTGAGATGAGACATGCTACATCAAGTGAGATTAATACTAACGACTTGAATGTCACTCCAGCGGAACATATATTTCCACACATTTATGACTATAGAGCGATTGCACTGACATGATGAACGAAGGATATATAAGAAAGGACGTCGGAGTTGTAAATACAGATGTATCTGCATTCAGGTCTGCTAAAGCTAGAATCGAACAGACTAAGAAAATTCAGTCTTTGGAACTTAGAATAAATAAGTTAGAAGAAGTAGTCACTTCTCTACAACAAACATGTAAAGAGATAAACAATGAGTAGAACACTATCACAGATTACTAATCAGAATACTTTTGGAGTCTGGAAGACTAGGACTAATGACATCATTGATGTTATCGGATCAGTTGTTACTATAGGTGACAGTGAAACGAATACCGGCAATGTAGTGATTACTGGCGATATTACTTCTAGCGGTAAATTGTATATCGATACGATTCAAGAAACTGACTCTAATGCTACTAATACAATTACAGTCAATTCAAATTTAGGAGTAGAAGGCAATCTCATTTTAGATCAAGCAACTGGTGCAGGTAAAATTGAGTTTCAATCAGCTAATACACCTACTTGGAAAATTGAAACGTCTGCTGATCATACTGATTTAGATATTGCTTTAGGTGCTGAATATATTCGTTTTGATTCTGACGCAAACACCATAACTAGTAGTACTTGGACTATCGATAATGGCATGATGCCTGCAACGCTTACGGCAAACACAAGCGGTAATGCCGCAACCGCCACAGCTTGGGCAGCCTCTCGCACAGTAACCTTTGCTAATGGTGATGTTACGGGTAACTTCTCTATTGATGGTTCGGCTGATGTCTCTGATATAGAGTTGACAGTGGCCGATAATAGTCATAACCACGAAGTTTCAAATATCACAGACTTGGGCACAACTCTAGACGCTAAAGCTGATCTAACAGGCGCCTTATTTAGTGGCGATGTTCAAATAGCAGAAGGCGAAAATATATATTTTGGCAATCAGAACAGTAATACGGATGGACATGCTTATGTTAGATATGGCGACTTTGCAAGTGGTAGCAGAATATTTTCTATCGGACTTCAAGACGGAACATCAAATGATGTAAACTCTATGATAATAAACTTAGACGGTAAGTCTATGTATGTTAATAATGGCGCAGACTCCTTACTATCTATTAGTGGAACTAGTGGTTCACTAGTAACTGAAGGCGATATCACAGCATTCGGTACTGTATCTGATCGAAACCGTAAAGAGAACATTGTTAAGATTGATAACGCACTAGAGAAAGTATCACAGATTTCTGGATATACATTTAACTATATCGGCGATGATACTCCTATGACTGGTGTTATTGCACAAGAGTTGGAAGAAGTTCTACCAGAAGTTGTTTACGAAACAGAATCGCCAGATGGCACACAAAGCAAAGCAGTTCGTCATGGTAACATTGTAGGTCTGCTAATCGAATCAATTAAAGAACTCAAGGCAGAGATAGACGAACTTAAGAAGGGGAAGTAGATGGCAATCACGTCGGCAGATCCAGACAACGATCCTAATACTCCCAGACCATCCGTTAGTTTTGGACCAGCGAGTGGCGGTGGTAGCCGAAGCTTAAGGGCAGAGTTTCCTCTTGACACTGGATCATCCTCACTAAGTGAATACTATCGTGGTGGCGGAGTTGTACCCGCATCGGCGACTATAGGAGGAGAAACCCAAAGCGAATATGGAACCTCACAGTTAATCGAATCGAGACATACAACATTTTCTGGCGGTCAAGGCACTAGAGCCGAGATAGACAACTCTGCTCCAGATTATTTGTATTACGTAAGAAAAGTTAAGAGTTCAGATGCACCCGTACCACCAGTTGATATATTAGTAGAACATGAAAGAGATGAGAATGAATGGAGAATAAACTACATTCAGAGTCAAGGTGGCGGTGCCTACTATAGAATTTTTTATGACGGTAATGTAGTATATACTAGTCAGGTATTGGCGATCAATACTATACAAAATATCACTGAAAGAACGGTTAATGTAGGCGGAACAAATATAACATTTGCTAGAGGAGTTGGTGTAAGTGGATTTAGTTATGAAGCGAACTTTAAAATTTCTACACGCACACCAGTCGCAGTAGGCGATTTACTCTTTGCTTGGCAATACGCTACCACCAATGATGAAGATAAGCACGGATATACTTTTAAAATTTCAAATGGAAACGTAGGCGAAGAGTACGAACATAGTGACGGATATACATACACGACAGGAGCTGATGCGAGTGGAGTACCAGTTTTAGTTCAATACGCAATGGAACCGGCAGGATTTTTTGATCCAAATGACGATGAAGATGACAGAGAATATATATTTGAGTATATTAATGATGCAAGATATAATGATTGGTATGATAGATATTACATTAAAAGAAGAACTACAGCTAATGCCACAAATGAACAAACAGTTCCTCTAAATAACTTAGTACCTACGAGTGGACCAATTTCTTTTTCTCAGTTGTATGGATCTCGAAACTTTTTTGAAGGTAGTGCAAACATTCCAGGTCACAGCCCGTCTGAAACAAGCAATGGTTATATTTGGGAAGCAAACAACTATCCGGCTAATATAACGACAGACGGAACTGATGTGAGAAGCGGCGCTCTACCAGGAGCTACTGCTTATAGAGATGGTCCTGTTCCTTCTGGCTTTACGACATATAATGTTCCTATGGGCACTTTTTATATTGACCCATCTACGTTTCTTGGAAACATTAGATTAACATTGAGTCCTCTTGATGGTGCCACAGGCGATATCAGATATTATGGAGCTCTCGATGATGATAACGGAGACGCATACGTAGAGATTAACGAAGTCGGAATCAGAATACAAAATGTTGATTCGGGAAATGATGCGTTAGTGTATAAAGGAGAGACTTCTCCTCAATTTTCTGGAGATGGGACAAGTGGCGATGGTCGATCTATCACTAGGTACTTAAGAAACGATTCACAGAGTGCGTTCACAAATGAATCTGCAATCGTCTCTGAAACAGGAAGGTTTGTAGTGTATTTAACATTTGGATATAGACAGCCTATAGCTTATGGAGACCCGGACTTCAGTCTTAATATTGACGCAGTTAAGGTATCATGGGAAACAGCCTAACGTTTGATGATATAAATAAAGACAGATAACCTTACATATTTAAAGGCAACAACAGATGACTAAAAAATTTAGCGAATTAGTATCAATAACTACGCCAGACATTTCCGATGTCTTTGCGTTGTCGGATGTATCTGAAACAGAATCGAAGAAGATTACGTTTGCTGATCTAAAAACTTCTATTATTGATGAAAGTACTTTTGATCAAGCTTCACTGGTATCAAGACTCAATTCATATAATCCGACTAATGCTGGCAATGGACTAAGTGCTACTAAACTATTCGTTGCGGGATCTGCTGATGCTGGAGATCCTATAGCAGACTTCTATCAAGATGGATCATACTTTTTAACGTATGCCAATTTCTCTGGCACTCCAACAATTCCGCCAGACCTTACAGTAGCCGCTAATAACACTGAAGCAGTTGGATTCTTAAGATACAACAATGAAACTCTAGGAATAGAGTGGGCTGGATCTAGTACGGTCTTAATGTCCACAACTAATCTGCCAGAAGGTAATAGACTATATTATACTACTGAGAGAGGCAGACAAGCAGTAATTGACAACTTTGGCGAACAGTTTAACATCTATAACAGCACATTCGATCAGGGTGATGTTAGAGACAGCGTTTACGGACTAGGCGTCACATTTATCGATACTCAAGTTTCGGGTGGACAACAACAGTCTAAAACTATTCGTATAACAGGAGACTCTAACTCTACTACTAGACAACAGTTTTCAGTTGGACAAGTTATTAGAATTTATGGAGGACAATCTTCGTTTGAGAGTCCAACCAACTCTGCAACATTCTCTTTGACTGTTCAAGGATTTACAGAAACAGAAAGTGCTAAAAAAACAGGTACTGTAGGAAATACTTTCTCTTATAAGATTGCAGAATTTAATTACGAAACTGGTGAGATAACTCCTGCTTCTGCCGCACAGACAAGAACAATCTACGTTCCTACTTCTGGTGGGGCAGCTAATGTGCCAGATCAGTTCAACACATCTCATTTCATTAGATTGAGTTTTGCGAGTGTCCCTGCTGATCGTGGTGTCGCAGTATTCAGAAGAATAGGATCATCTGGCGACTATAAGTTGACTGCGGTGTTGGGAAGAAAAGAAATAGATGCTGGATCTTGGATCGACTATCTATCATTCGACTACACTTCTTGGTCTGGCAAGAATGCAACAGATAATACTTTTACTAATATAGTTCATTTTCCACTTACGTCTGAAAGCGTTTCGAGACGTGGTTGGGTAGACAAGCGTATCGAGTCTATTAGACAGAACACTAATTCATTTGACTTAACTATCGATGACTTTGTATTCGTGAATTCGCCAGACGGAACAGGTAATTACTCAGCCCAGATTTGTCACAACGATACCGCTATTATTCAAACTGCTATATCTAACAACGCTTCAGCTGGTAAGAAGAGTATCGTATTGAATGCTAAAACTTACGTATCGTCTCAGCTTAGTCTACCTAACAACTTCGGTCTTGTCGGTACTTCATACATCACTAAGATTAAGAAGCTCCCTTGGACTGGAGGAGAGTCGAGTGCGTTAAACGGTAAGTTCATATATTCGCAGAGTGCAACAGGAGCGACTTCGCTCTCTATTGTTGGAGTAGATATTGACGGAGAAGCGTCTAACCAATTCTTGTGGCCAGATTCAACTACCATTAATAGAAACTACTTACTAGACTTTGGAATCAACTGTAATTCATTGCTATTAGATAGGGTAAGAATTACAAATGCTCCAGCTGGTGGTGTTTATGCAAGTAGTCCTATCGAACTAAAAATTAATACGAGTGAGGTCACTGATAGTGCTGTAACAGATAGATACGAGTATAGCCCTTTGATTGCTGACTCTGGCTCTGACACTATGATTGTCGGCAACAGATTCCAAAACTACACAGACTATGTTGACGTATCGGTTACTAATAAAGGCATCGTAGCAAACAACGTTATCAACAATTGTGGTAGCGGTCTGTTTGTATATGGTTCAGTGTTCTTTGTTTCATCACCTAATGTTCTCATGGGACCTGCTCAAGAGTTTCTACCTACGCCAGATATTCTTAACTCAGAATACGATCTTATTAATATCGATCTGTCAGAAGCTAAAGCGGCTGGCGATGACTATGATTCTCCAGGTCACGTATATCAAGAAAACGGTGCGCCATTTGACTTGAGTGCAACAGACGGGTCTATCATAGATATTACTCATCGTGCATTCTATATTCAGAAAACGGCTCAGGGTGTTGAAGAGATTTACGGAACAACAACTCAAGCAGGAAGCTTCCAAGTTACTAACCCACCGACCAGATACACTATTTTGTCTCTAGGTAGCACAACTCAATCTCAATGGAATACAGCCGCAGGAACTTCTGGTGTAGTGTACTCAGTTGGAGATACTTTCACGGCTGCAGCCGCAGGTGCCGGAAACGGTACAGCCACAAGCGGTGGAGTAGATACGATTCAGATCATTGATGTTCCTAAAACGGATGCAGAAAGAAAACTTGGAACTTTTGCATTCTCTATTCCAGTAGCAACAGTTAACGCTATTAAAGACGCATCAGGCGCTCACTCATATAGCACACTCAAGTCAGCCAACTCTCTACATGAGGGCATAGGCTGGGCATCTACGTTCAGAAACGAAGTATCATGTGGCTCAATCTCAGGAACTCCTACTTGGACAGTTGACTCAGTGAACGGCACTGATCCAATCTATTCCGTTACCATAAACAACTTACTTTACGCAAGCATAGGTAAAAGAGTTAGATTTGACGGACATACTGGCTGGAGTAACGGAGGAAACGTATCAACAGGAACAGTACACAGCATTACAACAAACGGAGCAACTTCAGTGGTCGATATCAAATTTAAAGGAGCAGGAGGCGGTACCGATAATAATAACCAAGTCGGACTCAATGTCGGTAATGGTGGTACGCTAAATATAATCGATAGCTTTGTGATGGCACAAGGAAGGATAATCTAATATGTCAAGTATAACAAATGTAAACAATAACGCAAGTGTAGTTAACGTAGGTCGTACTACACCCGTTTCTCCTGGTGTACAGCCCGCTTCTAAATCGATTCCAGTTGTAATCGCTTCAGATCAAACTGCTATTCCAGTTGAGGAACAAAATAAAGTACAATCGGAAGTTGCTCTTTCACTCTTGGGTATTCCACGTGCCGAAGTCGCACTGGGTATTTTTGCAGACGTTAACACATATGATGTTAACCCAAGTGAGTGGTCATCTTCTCCGCAGTATCATATCACTGGACACGGTATTCAACACTTACCTACGGAAGCTGGTGCGCTTGTAGAAGCACCTAGAAATAAGACGGCAGTTTTAACATCAAAACGTTTCTTTAGATATCAGCCTGGTCGTGTATCAGCCGCAACATTCGGTGTTAAGTCAACGCTTGGACAAAAGACTTTCTCTCAGAATCCGTCTATTCGAAAGTTTGGTATCTACGACAACTTCGATGGATACTTTTGGGAAACTAGAGATGACTCACAAGAAGATAACTTTGCTGTTGTCAGACGTTCACAGTCACTTACAAAAGCTCCTAACTCTCCAACCGGTATCGTAGGACAATCACTTAAAGGTGGTGCACCGGCAGGCACTATTTCTAGAAGTCAATTTGATGACTATAGAATTATTGGACAAGGCGCAAGTGAAGCGGCTGTTGCGAGTACACTGTTCGTAAAAGATCGACAGCTAATCACTGATAATAGATTTGCTATTATCGATGGAGTTGTTAACGGACTCGACACTGGAACATTCTACGCTGACTTAGCGGCAGCAATCGGTGGATCTGAAACTGCGGCTTCTGTAAAAGAGAAGTGTGCGAGAGACTTAGACTATTGGGTAGATTTCTATCTGCTAGATATGGAGCATGGTGGAACAAACCACACTAAGATCAACATCACTAACTACGCAACTGCTATTCTTCCTGCAATTGCTACTTACGAGAAGCCAACTCATATTGCATTAGGAAATGCTCTGACTGGATATGCAGGATTATCTTCTGCAGGTGTCACAAAGCTTACTACGCTTACTGGACTTACGAATACAGCTTTCAACAGAAACAATGGACAGTCTGTGTTAGTTCCAAGTATCAGTGATAGTGACTATGGCAACAGAAGTAAGATTGATACTATCTTTGCTACTAAGTCACACTATTGGGCATATCATGTAACAGCTAAAAATGCTGATGGTTCAGCCGCAACATATAATCTACCATCTGGATATCCATATACAGTAGAAGAACTCAAGTATAAGTGTCAAAGAGACATTGGATATATTGTAGGCGGATACGGAAACGACATCGCAGGTGGCGGTGACGGTGAAACAAAGTACAACATGTCTATGTACTTCAAAGGTGGTAGACCAGCATCTGCAAGTGCAGGTTTTGGTATGTCTATCTACTCGCAGAACACAGGCGGTAATCCAGTACAAGCAGAGATTGATCGACACACTCACTTAAGAGACACAATCTTAGCAGACTTTACATCTTACTTTGGATACAGTTCATCTAGTTCACAGTATATCAAACTCAATGCGCTTGCGACAAGAGTTATTAATAACTTCTCAATCGAAGACACACAGCAAATGGATGTTGGCGATAGAGGGTTTGCTGGTAACTTAGTTGCAATGCGAGACGGTATTATTTTAACACACTCTGCTGTTTATGATCCAAAACTACTCAAAGATATCGAACAGATTGTTACAGTTGTAGATACAGACAACCAGTTTAAATTGACTAAAGGTGTCGTACAATTCAAGGGACACGTGAAAGTTAAGACTTGGGCTAACGTGTCATCTGTTACAACTATCGGTACAATTGAACCAGGTAAAGTTTATAAAGTTGTTGATGTAATTGGACCAAAAGGTAACGAGTTTACATTAGAAGATGAAGACGGTACTGCACAAACATTTACAGTTGCTCAAGCGACAGCGGCAGGCACTATTTACCTAGAGACAGTTGTTCCGTTTATCTTCCCTAAAAAGGGTACTACTCTAGCGATCGGTAGCGCCAAACTCGCTCAGGATCTAACAGGCACTAATACTTATGTGCCGAGCGTTAGCGTAGGATATCATGGGTATGATCCAGTAAATTACAGAGACGCACATAATATTGCCGCAGACGGATCTACTGATACTTTCCCAGGCGGAATGGTATTCCCGTATATGTATGCAAGCGACAACAATCTCAATAGTACAGACGCATCAGCGAGTATACGTGTTGGATACGTTAACACTGCATTAGACATTTCTACGGCAGACGGACTTAACACTGTATGTGACCAGATCGATTACGTTAACTTTGATCCTAACTTTGTAACTTGGGTAAGATTTAATGTTAAGCCGGAGTTTTGGGGAGTGTATGATTATCGTGTACCTAGATCAAGATTCAGTCACGATACTTTAGACGGAAGAACCGCTGTTACAAATCCACCAGCAAAGCAAAGAGTGTATAGTGACGTTGCTACAGGCGAAAACGGTACAGCAAGACCAGGTCAAGGCTACACAATTGACGGCACACCACAATTAACCTCAAGTTTATACAACTTCGACTTCACTAAAGTTACCATGCTTAAGATTGAATTCTCATGGTACGGTGCTGTTGGTGCATTGTTCTTAGCGTATGTTCCAGTAGAGAACGGAGAAGCTAGATGGGTAAGAGTACACCACTTACGTGCTTCTAACCAATATAAGAACGCCTCTTTGGGTAATGCGACACTTCCTATCACGTATACGACATACGGTGGTGGTGATGCTGCCTCACTGGGTGACGGAGAAGATGCAAACTTCGTTGATAGAGGATATGGCTCTCAGTCTCATTCTATTGTCAAATACGGTGCTTCTTACTACATCGATGGTGGTGACAGAGGTACAGTAAGACTGTATAGTCACAACAATGAAGTTACCCAAGATGCTTATGGTAAAGCTTGGACTATCGTTAACGGAAACTATAACTCATCAGATAACTCTATTAATATCACTTCATCGTCTCTTAGCGGTAACGTAAACACTAGCGTAGATCCTAGATTCTTTATGGGAGCTAGATTTAAGAGTGCGAACAGAACTGATCAAAATATTAAAGTAGTTTGGGCAGATGCAACTAAGGTTTATTTAGACGGAGTTCCAACAGGCACTCCAACCAATATGAGTCTTTTAGTTGACAGAGCAAATGCAACATACAATCTTGAAACTAAGAAAATCATTCTGAGTACTCAACAGTCAAATGCTGTTCGTAACAGAGTTCAGGTTTATCCTACAAAACTATCTTCGTCAAATTTGGGCAGCAATCCAGTTCGAATGAGATTTAAAAAGACTCCTGTGTTCCAGACGGACACAGTGTTTACCGGAACGTTTACTTTAGATGCTCCTTATACGTTGACTGCATTGAATGAGCCGTTAAGCACAGTCGGAGTAACTGAGAGCGGAGGAGCTGGAACATATATCGATAATAACGAAAGTGTATTCGGATGGTTCCAAGCACTTGTTGATGCTGATCCAGTTACAGTATTCGGCAGACTATACAAAGAAAGTGATGAGTATTACTTCGAACTCTTAGAATCATTTAACGGAGTAATTCAGTTGAAAGCTGATTTATTCTTACCTGATTTGAGATTTGAAGCAGACGGAGATGATGTAGCACAAACAACAGTAACTAAAGTAACTTCAGAGAAAGAGGGATTAAGTTCAATTAAGATTGCAAACGATACGGTAGTGCCAATTCCAAATACTGGTATTAACGTAGCGACTATATACTTACAGCCGGGAACAGAACAACTCGACTTAAGTCCTTACTTTGATTATAATAAAGAATATCTATCGTTCCCATTAACGGACCAAGCAGATAGTCTTTATTTTGCAATAGACTCTGACAACACATCAGGAGTATCGCCAATCCAAGTAAGCTTAGGTTGCACATGGGAAGAACAGTAACTCATGCCAAAGCAGATCAAACTTGGACTGGATAAAGTACCTGCTCCAGTTACGAAGCAGTTTACACAGCTTATCGATATTGAAGGTAACCTTCTGTACGATGCGGCTGGTAATCCTGTGGTCACTGAAGACGAAGCAGTACTAGGATCCTTTGCTAAGTCTGATGCCGCTACATCGGTATTTTCAAATAACTATAACAATGGACCACCAGTAACTGTTCCTGTTGAAGAGCAATTTTCGAGTGAGTCAGAAGTAAGTAACTCCCTTCTTGGAGTACCTCGTGCAGAAGAACAACTAAGTCTTTTTGCAGACGTTTCTACTTATGGGCTAGACGAAGAGAACTGGAACTACTATACCTTTTCTAATGCGACATACCCTCCTGAGTGGTATCGTAAAGAAAATCCTATATTTGGAAGAAGGTTCAATCCTAAGTTCTACGAAGAAAGCACCGAGCAAGCACTAGTGATATCGACTTACCCTAGTCAGTACAACTTTCCTGGTAGTACAATTGCGAATAGACAAACAGAAGCGTCTGATTCTCTAAAAAGATATATGAACTTTATTGCGATGGGAAAATATCTTTATACGATATTCTTACCATACAATCGTGTATTCGCTGAAAGAAATTTCTTAAACACTGATATTAAAGTGGTATCTAGTGGAGAAGCAGAAATAGATACAACCTCTACGTCTTCTTTCAATACTAATGGTCTATTCTTCTCTGGAGACAACACATTCTTCGATGTTGAGTATGGCGATGATCTTCAAGGAGCATTTGATCAAATTGAAAGATGGACAGTCTTGTTTGACCGTATCATTTCTGGAGACGCATCTTTCCCAACGCTTACTGGTCAACCCGAGCCAGATTTTACTTTAGACCCTATCTATCCATTCATTAGATCATTCTTGTCAAGTAAAGCACAGCCTGGTGGTAGTTCAAGTGCAACCAAGTTTGCTATTCTTGAAAGTAAGAAGACGTTTAGATATCAGCCTGGTAGAGCAAGTGGATTTACATTTGGTGTAAGACAAGAAACAGATCCAGCATCAAACGTAAATACGATTGAGTGGGGTTGCTCAAACGACACAGACGAATATATGTTTCAGTTAGTTGGATCTAGATTTAACATTGTTCGCAGAAGCGTTATCAAAATGCCCGATGATTTATTATTAAGACAGGGACTTGATACAACTGATCAATCTTCTAGTCCTATTGAACCTAAAGGCACAACTGTACGAGAAGCAATGTGGGAAACAGTGATACCACGTACTAAGTTTAACGGAGACAGTTTACTAGGAAACGGACCATCTGGATACATTCTATCTTTCGAAGATGTGACGATGTATAAAATTGAGTTTTCTTGGTATGGTGCTATCGGTGCTAAGTTTTATGCATATGTTCCTGCTGGCAATGGCGATGCACGTTGGGTACTAATCCATAGGCTTGTAATCGAAAACGGTCTCGGAAAACCTATTCTTAAAAATCCTGATTTCAAATTTAAATACTTAGTATATACCGAAGACAATGCTACAATGAAAAAGCCGGTAGCATTATACAAGTATGGTAGTAG
>Ga0181564_10004282_pt1 | contig 12112 bp, 6 predicted proteins | sample 011ome_24_FD_134512 | JGI IMG/M metagenome (GOLD analysis project Ga0181564, IMG submission 134512) | Coastal salt marsh microbial communities from the Groves Creek Marsh, Skidaway Island, Georgia - 011513CT metaG (megahit assembly) | ecosystem: Environmental > Aquatic > Marine > Intertidal zone...
ACCTCCCTGACGGCACCGTGAACCCGGACTACTACGTCAACCACGGCATCGTGGTGGTGGCCTTTGGTGCAGCGCTCTTCCACCTGTTCAACCACGCCATGGCCAAGGGCATGCTCTTCATGGCCAGCGGTGCAGTCATCCATGAAGTGCACCACGCCCACCACCACCTCCACCACCACGATGACGACCACGGACATCACGAGAAGGACCCCGAAGAATTGCTGATGCTCGCCAACTATCTGGCTGATAGTGGCCAATCTGTCTTTGGTTTCTTCAATTCCATCGACCTTGACCAGTCAGGTGAAATCGACACGTATGAATTCCAAACGGCGCTCAAGAAGGCCGACATCGCTGACCTCCCACCTTGGGACATGCAGCGGCTGATGGAGGCCGTCGACATGGACGGCAACGGTCGCATCAACGTTCCAGAATTGGAATTGACCCTCGGCCGTGTTCACCTCGCTTCACTGGCCGGTGCCGACCATCACGACCACCACGACGAGTTTGACGCACAGTCCATGGAAAACATGGGTGGCTTGGCTTCGAAGATGCCTCTGACGGCCACGGCCATGCTCGTCGGTTCCCTGTCCATCATGGGCTTCCCGCTTATCGGTGGCTTTTGGTCCAAGGAAGGCATCATCGCCAACACGTGGCGTGTAGCCCTAGACGACCCACGCTTCTTCTATCCTGCCATGTGCGTGTTGCTCGGTGCGGCCATGACCGGTTTCTACATGTCCCGCATGTGGCTGAAGACCTTCGCTGGCTCGCCCAAGACCGAGGTTGCCGCTCATGTTCACCCTACCAATACGTGGATCAAAACGCCACTGTTCATCCTCACGTTCATGAGTTTGAGCGCCATTGTCCTCGCCAGCATGGGCTTCACCCACTGGGCGCCCGACGAGTATTACAAGCCCTTCTTTGACGGCAAGAAGTCCTTCCTCGAAGGCTTCGTGTACGAGATGGAGCACGCCTTTGCCAACAGTGATGCGTTCTTCTTCGTGCTGACCTACATCGCTATTTTGCTCGGCGCCATCGTCGGTCCCGGCCTGGCCCTTTCCCTCTACGGTGGAAAACTCGACGAAGGCGAGAACACCTTGCCTTGGTTCGGTCCGGTCTTGGCCCTCAATCAGTTCGTGAAGGGCCGCTACCACTGGGACAACTCGTCCTTCGGTCAATCCGGCTTCGCGACAGCGCTCGAGAACCGACTGTACTTCGACCATTACTACGACATGGCCATGCTCAAAATTGTCGCTGCCTTCTCCTTCAAGGCCGCTGAAGCCGACTCTGGCGTCATTGACGGCACGGTGAAGATGGTTGAACGCACATCGCAACAACTCTCGACGAAGCTTCGATCGCTGACCACGGGCTCGGCACGTGATTACATCTTGATGGCGGCCTTGGGCACCTTGGGTCTCTTTGCCTTGATTTGGGGGGTGGTCGCTTGACGACCGATTGGATTTCCATTCCGCTCGTCGCCCTTCCGCTCGTGAGCAGCATCGCTATCTTGGCGTTCGTGGCTTATGCATCCCCTGCTGCCCGGGAGCGCATGGGCCCGTCGATTCGAATGGCGACCCTCATCTTCTCGTTGCTGATGTTGGCCCTCACCACGGCCATGTTCTTTGGCAGCGAGTACATTGAAGGAACGCTGGATTGGGCTTCGCTTTCCTTTGGCAGTTTCAACTATGAGTTCCGGTACGTCTGGATTGAACCCCTCGGTATTCATTGGAGTGTAGGCATGGACGCCCTGTCCTTCCCCATGGTGTGGTTGACGACCTTCCTCTTGCCGGTGACCATCGCTGCCACGTGGAACGAGAAGAACGCCGCCGTGTACTTCCCACTCGTGCTGATGATGGGAGGCGCCCTGATCGGTGTCTTCGTTGCCCTCGACTTGTTCATGTTCTACGTGTTCTGGGAATTGACCTTGATTCCGATGTTCTTCCTCATCCTCAAGTGGGGAGGCTACGACCGAAAGTACGCTTCTCAGAAGTTCTTCATCTACACCTTCACCGCCTCGGTCATCATGCTCTTGGGTCTGGTCACCGTGTACTTCCTCCAGCCGGAGAACCTCTCCTACGCTGGTGCTTGGACGGGACGCACGTTTGACATCCCCACCTTGACGGCCCACGCTCAGTCGGCCAACGCCGGCGGTGCCTGGTTCCTCGGCGAGAGCCTGCAGAAGATTCTCTTCGTGATGTTGATGATTGGCTTCCTCGTCAAGTTGCCCTCGGTTCCCTTCCACACCTGGCTGCCCGACGCTCACGTTCAAGCGCCCACAGGCGGCTCCATGCTGCTGGCTGGTGTCATGCTGAAGATGGGTGCTTACGGTATGTTCCGACTGCCTCTGGCCTTCTTCCCCCACGCCGCCCAGCATTTCCAATTCGCCCTGTTGGCCCTCGGTATGATTTCACTCGTGTGGGGTGCAGTCGTGTGTCTGGGACAAACCAACCTCAAGAAAATGGTCGCCTATTCCTCGGTGTCCCACATGGGTGTCATCCTCATCGGGATCGCCACCATGCAACCCCTTGGCTGGGCCGCAGCCCTGTTCATGATGTTCGCTCACGGCATCATCAGCCCCATGCTCTTCGCCGTTTGCGGTGCGTTCAAGCACCACTATCACAGCATGGAAATTGGTTCGATGCGAGGCATGGCCAAGCACTCGCCGTGGCTGGCGACCTCGATGATGTTCGGCTGGATGGCCTCGCTCGGCCTTCCGTTGCTCGCAGGATTCGTGGCTGAACTGATGATGTTCCTCGCTCTGTGGCACTTCTTGGCCGCCGAGGGCTGGAGCGTGCTCTGGATGGTCGGTCCGGCGTTCGTTCTTGCCATCACCGCCGCGTACTACCTTTGGTCAATGCAACGCACCATCTTCGAAGGTGGCGATGAAACTCAACCTCCGGAGAGCCTCAAGGGCCATCCCGTTCCTGACATCAGCGACAGTGAAAAGGTCGCCATGCTCATCATGGCAGCGTTCACCATCCTCTTTGGTGTCATGCCGTGGATTGCCCTTGACATGATGAACGGATGGACGGTAGCGTTCTTTGAAACGCTCTTGATTCCAATCCTGGGAGGTGCTTGAAATGGAGCGAATTGAACCCTTTGGAGAAGGCTTTGTCCTCGCCCTTGCGCCCGAATTCGTGCTCGTTATTGGCCTGTTCACGCTGATGATCGTTCCCAACATGGGCGACGCCAAGTTCCGCATTCCGCTGACGCAGATTCGTGTTCCATGGTTGCTTGGCGGTCAGCGCGGCAAACTCGACAGCGACCCCCGCTTGCCCGGTTTGTTCGCTACCGTGTTCTTCACCATCGCCTTCGGGTTGACGCTGATCTCCTTCTTGGGCGGCATGAACAAGACGCAAATCATCACGCCGGGCGGCACAGCGATGCTGCAAATCGACGAATTCAGCCGCATGTTCGAGTTGATTTTCTTTGGTGCACTCGCCTTGGCCAGCGCTGCCTCGGTCAATCGCATCCCAGCGACCAGCCGAGCAGACCGCAGCCTCAACGGCCTGTACAACAACCGACGTCAGGTTGACTTCTACATCCTGCTCATCACCACCGGTCTGGGCATGGCCGTGGTCGCCTTGGCACAGGACTTGTTCATGCTCTTCATCGGGCTTGAGTTGGCGTCGTTCTCCACCTATGTGCTCGTGTCCTTCATGAAGGAAAGCAAAGAAGGCACCGAGGCCGGTATGAAGTACTTCATCGTGGGTTCCGTAGCCTCCGGTGTTGGCCTCTACGGCCTGTCGTTGCTCTATCTGTGGTCGGGCTCACTTCAGTTCACCGAGCTCTCTGCGGCCTTTGCCACCAACGGCATGGAAGCCTTGCCTCTCATTGCACTGGGTATGCTGCTGGTCGGCTTTGGATTCAAGGTCAGTGCTGCACCGTTCCACTTCGCTGCTCCCGATGCCTACGCCGGTGCCACCGCACCGGTTGCGGGTGTCCTCGCCACGGCCAGCAAGGCCATGGGTGTGCTGGGCTTGCTTCGCATTCTCCTCGTCGTCGCCTCGCCCGAGGCGACCGATGGCTCAGCCGTGTGGCTCGTGGCCCTCGGAACGTTGGCCGTCATCACGATGACGTGGGGCAACCTCGCGGCGCTCGGTTCCACCAATCCCAAGCGCATGCTCGCCTACTCTTCGGTTGCCCACGCTGGCTACATGCTCGCTGCCATCACGGCGATTGGGGCCCTCAACTGGGAAGAGGGCCACATCGACATGAGTAACGATGCGGCGCTGGTGGTCGTCACCGCTCTCATCTTCCACCTGACGGTGCTCGTCTGTTTCAAGCTCGGTGCCTTCCTCGTGTTGTCCTTGCTCGAATCCGAGAAGGGTGGCCACACGCTCGAATCCCTTGGCGGCCTGGCCAAGCGCGACCCCTTCCTCGCCGTGGCCATGTTCATCTTCATGATGTCCCTGGCCGGTGTCCCACCGCTCTCCGGATTTGTCTCGAAGTTGCTCGTCATCATGGGCATCGTCAAGGTCGCCTTGCTTGACGTCACCGTCAACAGCGACCTCGTCTTTAGCGACATACACTGGGTCTGGTACCTCGCGCTCTTGATGGTCATCAACTCGGCGATTTCGGTGTTTTACTACCTTCGAGTCGGCTTGGTCATGTACTTCCATGAGCCGGAGGAAGGCCGAGAAGGTCCGCTGCCCAAGGGCACGCCGGTTCGCTTTGCCATCATTGCCTGTCTGATCACGACGGTGTACTTTGGTGTCGGAGCAGGGGCACTCATCGCCTTGTGCGAGTCGGCGGCCAACGCCCTCTTAGGCGCTTGGTGAGTCTTGGCCTTCGTTTCTGGCTTGTTTTGGGTGGTGCCTTCAAGAAGGGTCGGCCACTGGGATGGGCGGGTGAGACTGATTGGGTCGCAGATTTGAGGAAAAAGTGGACGTCGAAGAGCTCGCACGTCTTGAGAATCCTGAAAATGCTAGCGACGGTAAAATCCGTGTCAAAATGCCCAACAAGAGAGTCAACGAGATGTTCGCTCTCGCTTCACAAATCCTCGGTGGCCGACGTGTCACCGTATTGTGCGAAGACGGCGAAACACGAATGGCCCGCATTCCCGGAAAGATGCGCCGCCGTCAGTGGGTGCGTGAAGGTGATTTGATCATCGTTTGGCCATGGGATTTCCAAGATTCCAAGGCTGATGTGAAGCATCGCTACACCAAGACCCAGGCCATGTACCTCTCTCGAAAAGGCGTGCTGCCCGACGATGTTGACATGTTTGGTATGGGCGTTTCACTGGACGACGACGGTGAGCACGACGACCTGTTTGCCTCCGGTGCAGTGGAAGATGAACCCCAAGTCACAGAAGACGATGGTGATGACGTGTTCGCCGATGACGACGATGATGGCGACGACCTGTTTGCCGATGACGGTGATGACGATCTGTTCGCCGACGATGGTGAAGATGACCTGTTCGCTGAGGACGAGCCCGAGGTGGAGGCTGCTGCTGAAGACGTGGCTGAGGAAGTACCTGAGCCTGTTGACGAGTACGTTGAAGAAGAACCCGCAGGCGCCGATGAAGACGATGATGACGACATCGACGCCCTGTTCGCTTGAGTCCATGAGGTAGCCCCATGGCCCGTGATGACGACTGGGACGAACTGGCCGGTCGACCTCAAAAAGGCCGGAAAAACAAGAAAAAACGTCAGCATCGAACGAAAGCTGAGCGCCTCGACCAAGAGCACCAGCGTGCAGAGCAGAACGAATTTCTTCGGGGCCTCAACGACCGTCAAGGCCGTTATGAATGGATGAAGGAAGAGCGTTTCAACACGATGTTTCGAGACATTGAGGCTAAGATTCAGGGCGCCATGGGAACGGGAACCTATGACTGGGTAGACCGACGTGTCTTCGACCAAGTGTTTGATCGTCTCACGTTGATGGCGCTGTATAAGATGATGAAGTCCGGCGTGATCGATACGCTGGATTTTCCAGTCGCCCGTGGCAAGGAAGCGCACGTCTTCCACGCCACCAACTTGGCAGGAGAGCCGGTGGCGGTGAAAATTTTCCACACCTCCAATGCTGTGTTCAAGAACCTCATTCAGTACATCGAGGGCGACCCTCGGTTCACAGGTTTGCGTCGAAAGCACCGCGATTTGGTGGAGGTTTGGGTTCGTAAAGAGCATCGAAACCTGACTCGCTTGGCTCGGTGGGGGTTGAATGTCCCGCGTGCCCACGGCGTCCACAAAAACGTCCTGGTGATGGATTATCTCGGTACTGCGACCTCGCCCTCACCGAAACTACGGGACGTCGTCATCGACGAACCGCACATCGTGTACGATGATTTGCTGAAGTTCTTGGCCGTCTCTTGGCAAAAAGCCAACCTCGTTCACGGTGATTTTTCACCTTACAACATCCTATGGCATGACGGCCAAGCCTGCGTCATTGACGTCGGTCAAGGGGTGGTTGACAGCCATCCAAAGGCGCAGGAGTTCCTCGTTCGTGATGTCACTCGCCTTGTTGAATGGGGTCAGAAGAACGGCCTTGACGTCGATTTGGCGGGCGCCATGTACGAGGTGCTGAACATGGACCTGTCCGATGTGGAACAGGTTGAATTGTTGGAATGATCACTCCTCTTCCCACTGGATGTTCTCGTCTTCAGCGAGTTCCATCATCTCGGCGACGGCTTCGTCGTCCTCCGGATCAACTTGAGAGGCCTTCATGCGGCGGTTTCGGCGCTCCTGAGAGATTTCGGCCAGTCCGGGGACGAGTCCCTCAAAGCCGGAGGTAGAGGTGGCGGTAGGCGTGCGCTCTTCGTAGACGTTAAGCGAGCGCGATTCCAAGCGAGCACGCTTTCGGTCGCGTTCGAGGAAACCGATGACCGTGCCGTGCTCCGAACCACCGGCGAGCATTTCAATGGCCTGACGTGCTGCGAACAAACCGCTCTCCTCGCCGACCAACACGACGGTGGAATTGTAGATGCTGATCTGCGTTTCCGTTAATTGCTCGATGAGCTTACGGATTTTCCCTTGGCGACCGATGATGCGTGCGCGAATCCGGCGTTGTTGATTCGAGCGCTTACCGACGTATTCTCGCAGGTCGACGAGTTCGAAAAAGTGGTCGTCTTCAAGCAAGCGCACGGCCGCATCAGGGGCCATCCCCCGACCGATGGCCTTGACCACGTCTGGGAGTTTCATGGCTTTCACCGGGTCGTAGGTGCCGGGTTCTCCCCACTCCACTTCGATGTCGCCCGATTCTGAATCAATGGTAAATTTCAGACAGCCGGCCGCATGGCGGATGGCTTTGCTGGTCGCCCCCTTGGCACCAATGATGACCGCAATGCGGTCCTTTGGGACACGGGGAAGCGACTGGCGCATAACCGCCCGTGAGGCCCGATGCTTTTCAATCCCTTGTCCTCTGCTGGAGAAGGGCAAGGGCAAAGCCAACGAGGACGATGAGCAACAGAGAAGGAGCAAACGAAGGTACGAGACCGGGTGCGTCGAGGGAAGCACCGGTGACGTAGAGGTAGTTGTTGTTGTTCCCTTCGTCGTATTCGTCGATGATGTTGGCGAAATCGATGACCAACCGAAGATCGAACTGCCCTGCTCGGGGAACTGTGTACTGCCATACGATGGTCTCGCTGCTGTTCGAGAGGGTGCCAGCCGGTAAGTTCCGAGTCTCCATCACTGTCCAATCCACGGTTGACGAGCGGTCAGCAGGGGCGGTTTCAAGCCGCACGATGACGCTGCCACCGTAGTCTTGGTTGGATTCGAGAACACTGGTGACCGTGATGTTCCCCGTTTGTTCGCCAGGTCGGACGACGAGGCGGTCGACGTTGGTCTGGCTAACGTTCCAGTAGAGGTCAAGCCCAGGCAGGATTTGGAACGAGGTAGCTTGTGTGGTGAACGAGTTGCCTGCCTCGTCCACGAGAATGGCACGGAACATCAGGTGCTGGCGGGACTTGGTGGCCCAGCTGGCCAACCCGACCTGGCCCGACAGCCCGTTCACGCCCAAGGTCAGCCACCGGCCCGACAAGTCTGGGGTTTCGCCCACACCGTTGGAATCGAAACCGTATTGGATGTAGGACGCCGAGTTATCAATGCCAGGATCATCGTCCTCTGCGTTGAACGAAACGTTGGCGGCTCCCACACGACTGGTGGTGAGTTCGTCAACCGACCACGACAGACCGATGGGAGCGGTTTGGTCAACTCGGACCATCACCGTGCTGTTGGCGCCAGTATTTCCGACGCGGTCGGTGGCTCGTAGCGTGAGGCTGTGAACACCTTCGGTGAGCGTGAGATCAAGGGTGTCGCTGGAGGTGGTCGTCCAAGCACCTCCGTTGAGTGCATAGTCCACGCTGGCGACGCCCGAGCCTTGACCGTCGTCGGCCTCTGTCAGCAGCCCGCTGATGGACACCTCGGTCGATTGTTGCCACGCATCACCATCGCCAACGGTCACCGTCCCAATGGTCGGCCCTGTCCGGTCAATGCCGATGAAGAGGGTTGAGGTGTTGGACAAGCCGGAGTGGTCCTGTACGGTCAGTCGAGGCGACCATGTTCCTTCCTGCATGTTGCCGCTCGCCCAATCCCAGCCATAACTCAGCAAGCTCGGTCCGTCGGTTGCCGGTGCACCCGGCCCGGGGACGTTAGAAAGCGTGGCTTGCTTGAGGTCATCATCACTGGCACCCCACCGGAAGGAGAGCGTGTCTTGGGCGCCGATGTTGAACCATGCTCGGTCGGAAAGACTGGCGCCGGTGCCAGCATCCGGGTTGAGCACGGTGAAGGTGGTGATGGAGGGGACCTGATTGACGATGTCAAACCAACCGCTCTCGACCAAGGCAAAACTCTCGCTGTCGCTGTCCCATCCTGAGGCTCGGAGTTTGTAGGTGTCGTTGGTCATGGATGTGGTATCAAACGGGTACATCCAAGGCGTGGTTGTCAAGTTCACGAGGGTGGTCCAGGTCGATTCATCGGTGGTGATTTCAAGCAGAAGGGAGGCCAAGGTCCCTGTTCCACCAACGCTGAACGTCACCGCATGCGTACCCTTGATTTCATCGTCTTGGGCCGGGCCGTTGGAGAAGGCGATGTTCAGGCCAGAGGCGCCGCTTTGCCTCGTCTCCGGGGTTTCGTTCAGGAGCTCGGGTACGAGCGGGTGGGTGGCAGGAAGGAACGAACACATCAGCAGCGCTACCAGCCACACGGCCGCACTGCTTCGTCCCATGCCACTTCCACACCTTCGGTGAGCCTTCAACTCTCCCCTTCGCAAGTTGGAGGGAGGGTTGTTCGTGAACATCGATGTGGTTCCCGCAGAACAACGAGCAGCAGGGCTCTTTGAGGTGGCAATTTGGAGATGGGTTCAAGTGCTTTGAACAACCGAGGCAAGGCATGGAGCGCAAAGCAACGGCGTTGGTCCTCCTCGGTCTCCTCCTCCTCAGTGTCGTGCCTTTGGCAGCGCACGCAGATGAGAGCGGCGGCGTTCAAGCGTCCGCCGTGAGCATGTCACTCTCGCCCAGTGACCCGGTGATGGGTGGGTCGGTGGAGATCAGTGTCATGTTGTACAACAGTCAGCAGACCGATGCCTTCAACGTCGAAGTGGCGTTTTACAAGGAAAACATCGAACAAAACAATCGATTGTTATTCGACCAAGTCACAGTACCAGGCGATGATTGGCACACGGTCAGTACAACATGGTCAGGCCTGACGGAGGGCGTGCACAGAGTCTGGTTTGAATTCTCAGCCGGAGGCGACACGCAGGCTCGATTCAACAAGGAGTTCACCGTCGCAGGGTTGCCCAACCTTCGTGTTGACACGTTGGAAGTGGACACCACCTCAACGGTGTATGCCGGTGATAACGTGGCCCTGTCAGCGCTGATCCTCAACTCGGGTTCGGTGGACGCCCCGGCGACCAAACTCCTGCTTGAGGTGCCGGAATCCAGCGACGTCCTGCTCGATACGCCCGCTCTCACGGCGGGTTCCGCTGCATGGGTGAACACCACCATCGTCGCTCCGAGCAGCGGCGTTCACACCATCCAAGTCACGCCTGATGCAGAGAACATCGTCGAAGAGGCTTCCGAGATGAACAAAGCCGAGGAAGTGGACTTGGTGGTCGCCACGCGAATGGATTTGAGTTTCAAAGAAGGTTTGACGGTCACCACGGCTGAAGGGGCCCTCGAAGGCCCTTGGACTGTTGAGGGCACCATGGTTCGCACCAACGGGACTGGCCCTGCCGACATTCCGGTGTGGCTTCAAGTCCAAACACCGACGGGCGGCCTCATCACGAGCCAGCCGTTCACCGTTTCTCTCTCAGGGGTTGGCTACATTGAACAAGCCTTCTCGGCACAACTCAACGCCACAACGCTGGGCTCCTTGCCCGAGGGCGACCATGTGGTTTCGGCGAAGATCAACCCGTTCAATGTCCCAGGTTTCGAGCAAGAATCCATCGAGAACGACCTGGCCTCGGGCGTGCTCACCATTTATCCTATTCCTGATGTTTACGTCGATGCCAATGCGCTTCCGACCGTCCCCTCGGTCCAATCCGGCGAAGACGTGGAATGGCGCATCACCATGGAGAACACCGGTGATATCGGGGTTTCGGGTAACATTCAGTACACCTTCGATGGCTTGACGGGTCAATCCCCTCCTATTCTTCTCGACGCCGGCGAGGCGTTCACGTGGACGGTCGAACTCCCCACGGCGCTGGGCGCTCACACCGCTGAATTCGAGGGTCAGTGGGTGGCAGCCTCTGGAAGTTGGGATGCAAACAAGCAGAATTCCTTCGCCACCGGTTCAATTCTGGTCGAATCCAAGCTGAAGCTCGAATGGGAATACGCCTCATTGGAACTTCTCGATGCCGAGAACAACGTGGCGACCATGCCCTTGGCAGACGGCGCCGCTTACACACTGAGCATCGGCCTGACGAGTCAGGAAACCGGCGTGGCCAATTACACCTGTCAGGACAGCAGCAACACCGTGCTCTCCACCTTGGCGGTTGACATTGTGAACCGCGGTGACCGCGGTCAACTCTCGTGCACCTTCACCGCCACGGCGTCCACCACAACGGTTCGTTTGATTCCGGAAGACGCTTCGATCAGTTCCAGCTTCTCCCGGTCGTTCCCTACACTCGCCACCACGACGGGGAATGACGGAGCAGACGGTTCTTCCGAGTCAGGCACCGTCACCTTGTTCGCCTTGGTGGCTGTTGGTCTCATCGCCGCCTTGGTGGTGGCCGTAATCCTCACGCGGGAGCGGGAGGAAGAGGTCGAGCGTGATATCTTCGAATACTGTCCAGCCTGTGATGGTGAATTGGAAGGCACCGAGGACCGTTGCCCACACTGTTCGTTTAACCTCAAGAAGGCAAGAAATCAGTTCCATGATTGCCATGAGTGCGGGGAATCCATTCCCGACTTGATGGAAAATTGTGCCTACTGTGGTGCGTATCAAGATGTCTCGTCGTTCTTCGAACGTCGTGAGCGCCGTGAACGTCGTGAAGTGGTCAAGGAAGAGGTGGCTCTCCCCGGAGAGGATGAAGATGAGATCGTGACCGGTACCCAAAACTTCGCCGACGCCGTCAAGGAGTTTGGCTTCGATGAGGAACACCTCGAGGATGAGTGGGACACCAACATTGAGGCCGCTGAAGCTGAGGTGGAGGCTGCCTATGACCGTCGATTTGCCGATGAAATGGCCATGGAGGAGATGACCGAGGAGGAGATTGATGCCTACAAGGAACAAGTCACCACGACCCTCAATTCACGCCGCAGCGACAAGAAGCAGGGGCTCGACGCCTTCCTCTCCGAGAAAGGCGAACTCAAATCACTCGGGGAAGAAACCGGTGAACTCAGCGCTTCAGACGCTTCCATCCGCGAGCAATTGTTCGAAATCACCGGCGAGGAAGGCGTGCTTCCTGGTCAGAAGGTCAACATCGGCATGAATCTCACGGATTCCTCCTTCGCAGGAAATGAAGTCTCCGAGCCCACCGCGATTTTCACCTTCGAGGATGCCAAAGATGAGCCCTTGTCCGCTTCGGCTGAAGAAGGTGGAGCCGCTGCGTCGACCAAGACCCGAAAGCCTGCTCGACGACGCCCCTCTCGCCAACCCAAGACAGAGGAGGCAACGGCACCAACCGCTGAATGCGGTGCATGTGGCGCTGATCTGCCTGCAGACGCTACGGAGCGCGG
>Ga0181564_10004284_pt1 | contig 12111 bp, 6 predicted proteins | sample 011ome_24_FD_134512 | JGI IMG/M metagenome (GOLD analysis project Ga0181564, IMG submission 134512) | Coastal salt marsh microbial communities from the Groves Creek Marsh, Skidaway Island, Georgia - 011513CT metaG (megahit assembly) | ecosystem: Environmental > Aquatic > Marine > Intertidal zone...
TAAATCGGTTCGCCAGTAATCTTTTCCGTGAGGATTTCGTGCAGTCGTCGGAGTGAAAAGTGCAAACGTTTCAGACGACTGACACTTTCATCGAGACTCCAATCTGCTTCCACCGCTCTGGCCATCGAACAAAGCCCCGCCAACTCAGGAAGAGACAGATGGGTTCCATACTCATCTAAACCGACTTTGTTATTCATCGATGCACTTCATCTAAACTAAGTGTGTAAGACACCAGATTTGAACGGAAAGATAGCGACTGCATTTTGTTCGCGACTTGACCGCAATCGATTGAACAGACCGCATCCGTCACGGTTAGAATCAACTCACAAACACCAACACGAAAAGCATTTGAAAACCGGCTTAAACCCAGGGTTCGCGATAAACATTCTTTTTCAGCAAATCGTCTGCCTCGGAGTCCCCTGTGATTACTTCCCGATCGGCATCCCAAGCAAGCGGACGTCCAAGTTGCCACGAAACATAACCAAGGTGACCCGGTGTAATCGAGCGATGTGCAATCTCGGCTGGGGCAATGCACTCCTGACGCGATCGAACACAGTCTAGAAAATCTTTCACATGATTATCTGAATCCCTGACTCGGTTTAACCCTGGTAAAAAAGATGCCTCAACCCAACGATCGTCCGACGCCTCAATCTTTCCTCGAGTGACAAAGAGTGAACCGGACTCACCCTTTACGGTCACCCCCTGACGATGCTTACTGCTGATGGAGATCGTATTTCCACCCGCATACTCTGATCGAATCTCATAGTGATGCGGAGTGTTGTAGATCGGTGTTTCTGGGAAAGTCCAACCTACTGCCTCAACGCGATTTGGCCCACTGCGATCAACATCCAGTGCCCAATGAGCGATATCGTTATGATGCCCAATCCAGTCCATCAAAACTCCACCGCCGTAGGCTCGATGTCCACGCCACCAGCGATGATGACGCGCTCGCATGTACGGTAAAAAAGGTGCAGGGCCACACCAAAAATCATAATCAAGAAACACTGGAGGCATGACAGGTGTGTCATCTCCCTGAGGCGCGTCATAACCCGGTGGCAGCCCTACTTCAATCGAGAGACTCTGTCCTAGGTGACCATTACGGACAAGCTCGACAGCACGTCGAAACTTTTCGTCGCTTCGCTGTTGGCTACCTGTTTGGAAAACAGTGCCAGACTCCTTCACCGCACGATAAACCAGTTGGCCTTCCGTAAAAGTGTGAGTGATGGGTTTCTCACAATACACATCTTTACCATTCTTGATCGCTTCCAGCGTGCAATGAGCATGCCAGTGATCCGGAGTCGCTACCACGACTGCATCAATCTCTTCGGATTCACAAAGACGTTGAAAGTCCGAGGTCTTTAAGAGACCTGCCTGATTACCCTGAGCTGCTGAAATCTTTTGGCCCGCTGGGTTTAACCCGTGAGAAAGCCCCTTGCCCCAAGCGCGGTCTCGATAATGCAAATGGTCGACATCGCAGATTGCAATGATTCTGGCATCATCATTAGCCAGAAATTCATCAATAAGGTTGTAGCCACGAGATCCCAAGCCGATGACTCCGACTTGGATGCGTTCATTTGCCGAGACAGCCTGCGCTGCGGTCGAATTCGATAGATGAAAACCAATTGGAGCAGCGACTCCAGTTGCAGCCGCTTTAATGACGTTCCGACGATCCATTCCCAGTGCACTCATTTTCATCTTTATTTTTCAAGCTCCAAAATGTCTCTCACTAATCCAAAGAATGGATCGGCATCCACATGGTGAGATTCCACCACATCATAACAAGAAATCCAGAAACATTCGCTTTGAGTTTTCTTCATTGGTTTGCCAATTTGAAACACGGCAATTTGGTTGATGGATACAATTTTTCGAATCATTCTTTGAAGAGACGCCAGTCCACAACGAAGCGGAAAACGGAGCCATAAGTACCATGACTGCGATTCTCGGTCGGCTCGCCACTTACTCGGGTAAAAGCGTCTCATGGAATGAAGCGATTCAATCGGATCGTCGACTAACCGTTGATGCATTGAAGTGGGACGATCGACCGCCCATTGCACCCAATGAAAATGGCGAATATCCAATCGCCATGCCAGGGACAACCAAAGTTCTGTAGCGACTGCAGAACGCGTCTCTGGCAAACAGCAAAAGTCAATCAAAGAATTTTGTCACACAAGCGATTCAGTCATACCAACCGCTTGATGCAAATAGATTCTAGGCGAGTAGGTCGGTCACAACCCTGCCGTGAACATCGGTAAGTCGAAAGTCACGTCCTTGGAATCTTACGGTAAGTCTCTCGTGGTCTAGGCCTAATTGATGCAAGAGCGTTGCATGAAGATCGTGGACGTGAACCGCATTTTCCACGGGCTCAAATCCGAAATCATCTGTCTCACCGTAGACCTGCCCCGCTTTGAATCCACCGCCGGCAAGCCACATTGTGAAGGCATCGATATGATGGTTTCGCCCGGTATTTTGCCTGACTTCACCCATAGGGGTTCGACCAAATTCGCCACCCCAAATCACGATGGTGTCATCCAATAGGCCTCTTCGCTTCAGGTCCTTGACCAACGCGGCACTTGGCTGATCAATGTCACGGCACTTGGAGGGCAAGTGATTCTCGAGTGTCTCAGTTGGGCCACCATGATGATCCCAGTTTGTGTCGTATAACTGAACAAAACGAACGCCGCGTTCAATCAAACGCCTCGAAAGCAAACAGTTTCTGGCATAGGTTGATTCATTAGGGTCTTTGATTCCATAAAGATCCAAAGTCTCTTGATCTTCGTCTGAAATATCCATCAAATCTGGCGCACTTGTCTGCATTCGGTAAGCCATCTCGTACGCATTGATTCTCGCTGCAATTTCGCCATCGCCAGTCTGCCGCAGACGCTCTTGGTTCAATTGATTGACGACATCCACTAAACGTCGCTGCTGATCCGCGGAAACCGTTTCGGGAGTGGAAAGATTCAGGATAGGATCGCCCTGATTTCGTAGCGGAACCCCTTGATAAGTACTGGGCAACATCCCATTGCCCCACAAAACCGCTCCACCACGAGGACCGCGCGGTCCGCTTTGCAAAACCACAAATCCCGGCAGATCTTCACACTCACTGCCTATCCCATAAGTCACCCACGATCCAATACTGGGACGACCGAACTGGCCACTGCCGGTGTTCATGAATAACTTCGCGGGGGCATGATTAAAAAGATCGGCCTGCAATGTTTTCACGATGCTGATGTCGTCAACGATTTCAGAAGTCCATGGCAAAAGGTCGCTAACATACGCACCACTCTCACCATATTGCTTGAAGGTTCGCCTTGAGCCAAGCAAGTTAATGCGATGACTACTATCCATAAAAGCGAAGCGTTTTCCTTCGATAAAACTATCCGGAATCGGCTTTCCATTAAGCTCCGTCAGCTTTGGCTTATGCTCAAACATTTCCAACTGTGACGGACCGCCTGCCATAAACAAGAAGATGACGTTCTTCGCTTTTGGCGCAAAATGTGTGGGCTTGGGAGCCAATGGGTTACGATCCAATTCACTCTTTGCAGCTGCCCCAGCTTCTTGGCTCATCAAGGACTGCAGAGCCATCGACCCTAGGCCCAGCGACCCGGTGCTGGCGGCAGCACTTCCAAAGAAATGACGGCGTGTTTGTTGACGCAATTGATTCTGATTCCACATGCCTTATTCTCTCGTAATCGTTTCATCTAGATTCAGTAGCGCTCGTGCGACGGTGAGGGAATCGAGACCTGATAACAGATCCAGTTCCACTTGGTTGGGTCGTCGGCTGGTTCAACGTTGGAAAGCCGTCTAAACCCCCCCGTCCTCAACAATCTTTGCGAGCGATTGCGCAAATTCAAAAAACGACGAATCGTTCATTAATGTCAAAGACTGTAGTGGTGTATTGCTACGAGTTCGCCGAGTGCAGCTGCTAAAGCCTTCGGGAGCATCAAACACTTTGAGCGATGGTGGTGGAGTTCCCCGATAAACGAAAGTGTAAAGCCCCCGACGGTACCGATCCTCTCCGCTACTTACTGACCACGATCGCTTCACCTGACCTTGCCCCATTACCCCATCGGGAATCGGAGGAAAGACAGGAGGACCACCTTGCTTGGAGGACATCAAACCACTCGCCGTCAATGCAACATCACGCACCAACTCAGCGTCCAGGCGAATTCGATTTTGTCGCCAAAGCAAGCGATTGTCCGCATCGATCGCCAACGCAGGCTCCATCGAATCCAGCATCTTCGAGGTCTGCCGATAAGTATCGCTCGTTACGATTAAACGGTGTAACTTCTTTAGACTCCAACCACCTTCGACCCATTCCACCGCCAACCAATCCAGCAGATCGGGATGGGTAGGTCGTGCACCGACAAGCCCAAAATCATTTTCGGTCGCAACCATTCCTACTCCAAAGTATTGCTGCCAAACGCGATTCACAATCACGCGGGCCGTCATGGGATTCTTGGAATCAACAATCCATTTTGCGAGATCAAGCCGAGTAACAGAATCACTGGAAGTTTCAAACCCATGAAGGATGGAGAGTGTTCCCGGTGTCACTTCTTCGGAGGGTCGCGTAAAATCGCCCTTAATGTAAACCGTTGTCTTTCTAGGCTCTTTGCGTTCACTTAACACCATGGTAGTCGGTACATCATTCAACTGACGGCTCAACTCAAGAAATTCCTCCTGCATCGCTTCGAAGCTTTGTACTGATTTCTCAGCAAGACGGTTCATCTCGATCAGCAGGGAAAACTTCTCCTCCAAGCCTCTCTTATTGAGAGGCTTACCCAGTACCTTCTTAACTCCATCGCTGATTGATTTCTTGTTTTCATCTGACAGGCTTTCTTCCCATTGCTTGAGCGGATCAGCAGATTCATCAATGAGCTTTTTGATCTGATCTTGAACTTGATTCCTTCTGGATTCCAAAGCATCAACATCCGTACCCTCTGGGTACACTTTGATCGATGGTTCGTCCTGATTGTTGAAGAAAGCAAAGAACTGATAAAACTCTTTTTGAGAAATAGGATCAAACTTGTGGTCGTGACACTGAGCACAGCCAACGGTTAGACCCAACCAAACCGTCCCGGTAGTGCCTACTCGGTCAAAGATACTATCGATCCGAAATTGTTCCTTATCGATACCGCCTTCCTGATTGATCTGCGTGTTACGATGAAATCCGGTAGCGACCTTCTGCGAGGTGTCAGCATTTGGAAGTAGATCACCTGCAAGTTGCTCGATCGTGAACTGATCGAAAGAAAGATCACGATTGAGTGCATCGATCACCCAATCTCGGTACTTCCAGATCGACCTCGGAGCGTCAATTGAGTACCCATTGCTGTCAGCATAGCGTGCCTGATCGAGCCACCACCGCGCCCAACGCTCGCCATAGTGACGACTACCGAGCAGACGATCGACGAGTTCCCCCCAAGCCTGTTCCTGATCCTTGGCCCAAGCTTTCTCGAATTCAATGACCTCAACTTGAGTCGGCGGCAAACCTATCAAATCAAGGCTGACGCGGCGGATCAATGTTGCGGGATCAGCCAAGGGTGCGGGACTCAGATTCACTTCAGCTAGACGCCTGTGAACCAACTGATCAATAGGATGACGTTTTTCTTGATTCGTCGCTTGAGAAGCAGACGGCAACTCGGGTCGCTTGGGAGCAACGAAAGCCCAGTGTGAATCGTAAGATGCACCGGAGTTGATCCAAGCAATAATCTTTTCTTTTTGATCGGCCGTTAGACTTTTTCCTGTCTCGGGTGGTGGCATCACCAAATCGGGATCATCGGAGCGTAATCGCTCCACTAAGGCACTCGCTTCAGCATCACCCGCTACAATCACACCTCCACCCGCCTTGCCGCCCGTTGCACCTTCTACCGTGTCCAACCGAAGATCTGCTTCCCGCGCCTCCGCATCAAAGCCATGGCAAGCAAAACAGTTTTCAGCGAGTAGTGGAAGTATCTCTTTACTGAAGTCCACCGAATCCTGTGAGTGAGCACTTCCGCTAAAGAAGATCACGCTAACAAAAAGAAAGATGGTGACTCGCAAACTTGTCTTCATAATTTGAACCAAACGCAAACCGTGCAAAGCTCTGCCATTTTCCCTTGACGAAGTAATCTCAGGCAGCAAAGGCTTCGTCATTCTAAACCAAGATGATCGACAATGAAGTGTCCCGAAAAAGCAAAGCCTTCACAACCGTCAAAGTGACTCTGTTAATTGTCAAATACAATCACTTCGTGGAATTCCCCCCGACACCTCATACCACCAGACCGTGGTGATCGTCCCTAAAGGGGGGTTCTACCTAAAGAAACCCCACAAAACGGGATCCTCGATCAACGGAAAATCCAACGCTGGAACCCTAGACCGCCACTCGCACCCTACCGGTCCGCGGGCAACAACTCCTCTGATCTCAAGAAAGACTCGATTCTACCTAAGGATTGCTGAAACAGCGAACCATCGAACATGAGGTACCCATGCCGGCCGCCTTCGTGGGAAACCAGCTCGCATTGATTGTGATTTTCCTTCATTCGCTCAGCAAATCTCACAGCTCCATCGTAAGGCGTTACTGTATCGCCAGTTCCGTGAAAAAGTAACGTCGGAGGCAGTCCCTGCACAACGCGATGAAGCGGAGAAATCTTTTCCCACTGGTTGCCAATTTTTGTCTGACCGTAACCTTCACTTGAAGTATCAATCACGGGAAACAAAAGCACTAGCGCACGAGGCGTTGCATCGATACCTACGGGATCATCCTCCGCGTTGACGTCACCAAACATCGCAGTCGCAGCAGCGAGATGCCCGCCTGCCGATGCCCCACTGACAACCATTCGGTCAACATCGATACCCAGTTCTTCATGATTTGCTTTGATAAATCGTATTGCGGACCTCGCATCGATTACCGCATCAAAGACCGTATCGCCAACCTCGGGATCCATCAAACGATAATTCACACTAATGCCTACCATTCCTTGATTGGCAAAGTGCGCGGCGAATGGATACATCCTCCGTGGCTCGCCCCCAGTCCAACCACCTCCATGAATCACGACAAAGCAAGATCGCTTTTGTCCACGTTGCCAATCCTTCGGCTCGAACACATGTAGATAAAGCTCTCGCTTTCCCTTTGCATCATGCTTCTGATCTGCGACAACCGTTCGATAGACGATCCGCCGAGAGGGCTCCTGCTGAAGGGACAGTTGATCAACTGGGTCTAATTTTTTCTTCGCAATCAATGGCGGGGGTTCCAGCGAAGCGTGCCGAAGGATGAAATCAACGATTGGAGTTGGATCCTCGAGACCGTGAGGATGATGGCCAACACTCGGTTTCTGAATCAGCTGAATCTCGCCTCCTAGCTGTCGATACCGTGTGGCAATGACGCCGGTATTCTCTTTCCACGGAACAACGTCGTCTGCATCACCAAACACATGCAACAACGGCACTCGTTGGGCTGCAAGTGCTGAAAGCGTATCCACGGGGTTCCCCAAATAAGCGTTCGCATCGGCGTCAGAATTGAACCCGTATTCTTTCAGCACGAGTTCCCAGTCCCTCTGACTCCCTTTACCTTCTCCTTGCCCACCCGGCCAACTTTTGAAATCGCAAACTGGAGCGTCGCCATAGATACAGGCTACACGATGCGGATTTTTCGCAGCCCAGTTATAGCAGTACAAACCACCACGACTGAGACCGACCAAAGCGACCTTTTTCGCGAAGCCATACCGCTCAGTAAGCTCTTGATACAAACGGTCCCAATGCTTAACGGCACTCGGTGAACCGAGCATGTTCGGTACGCGCAGGTAAACAATGTGAAACCCCTTCTTCAGCAGTTCGATGTCAGGCGCGGGCTTGTGCCCAAAAAATTCACCATGCCACACCCAAGGCGTTCCCTCAGCGGCTTGCGAGGGAGCAACGACAAGAACATCCTTGCCATCGACTTGAAAATCATGTCGCACAAATCCATTCCATCGACTCTGTTCCCCCGGAAACGTTACCGGATTCGCATTCACTGCAGCACAGGATGATTGAATTGGAATCAGCATCGAAACAAGGGCAAGCGACAAACTCATCATCACCATGTTCACTTTCCTGAGCACATCAGAAACAGAAATCCTTTGCATTACCATCACGTCTCTTTGCCTGTCTTTTTAAAATTGGATCGTCATCAAATCATTGAACACCCAAAGTCTATTTAGCTACTGTGTCACTTTGCAGATCATGCATTTTCGAAATTCGAGATGAAACTCGTTGAGATGCCTGTGGGTGTTCGTCTCGGCCAGGCCCCGCTCAAAAGCCACAAACACCTGGAAAAACCGGTCTATCTCGCGGCTAAGGACTGGAATAATCACCTTAACCCTATCAGCTCGCCCCGTCAGTGACATTGGCCAATACTTCTTCGTTGCAGCGGCAGGTGGATTGTACGACAATTAGGTGTCTCGCGCAGAAAGCACAAAGCCCGCCTCGCACCTCCCGCCTCGCACCTCCCGCCTCGCACCTCCCGCCTCAGTCTCACCGTGTTTCGCTTCTCCCGCTTTTTCGTTTTGACTTCGCTGACAATCATCCTGCCGCAGCAGGTTGAACTGATGGCGAATGAACAGGCAGTTTTCTTCGAAACCAAAATCCGTCCCGTCCTTGTCGAACATTGCTACTCTTGCCACTCAGACAAAGCAGACTCGATTGGCGGCAAACTTCGACTTGACACTCGCGACGCAATTTTAAAAGGGGGTGAATCGGGTCAAGCTTTGGTTCCCGGCGATCCAGAAAGCAGCCTGATACTTCAGGCAATCAGCTATGACGGCATGGAGATGCCACCTGACCAGCAGCTTCCGCCGACAGTGATTCATGACTTCACTCGCTGGATTCAAGATGGTGCTTTCGATCCGCGAACTGAGACTCAAAGCAAAGACCCCAACTCGGCCAATCAGGACAGCGCAGCCAGCGTTACATCCGAACACTGGTCGTTTCAGCCCATTACACAGCCAGCGATCCCAAAGACCAATAATCGGCAATGGCCAAAAAACACAATCGATCACTTTACACTTCACGCAATGGAGAAGGCAGGTCTCTCTCCAACAGCCGATGCAAGGCCAAGGGCATTACTTCGCCGTCTGCATTATGACCTAACGGGGCTACCACCCACGTTTGCGCAAATTCGATCTTTTGAAGAGGCCTACCGAACCAATCCTGACCAAGCCATCCAAGAAGTCGTCGGCCAACAACTCGCTAGCCCACAATTTGGAATCCGGTGGGGTCGACACTGGTTGGATCTTGCGAGATACGGAGAATCCAATGGTGACGATGGCTTAGGTCGCAATGCGAGCTTTCCACATGCTTGGCGGTATCGCAACTATGTGATTGATTCATTCAATCGCGACACGCCTCTGGATCGTTTCATTACCGAACAGATCGCGGGTGACCTGCTTCCTCATGAAACCGCAGATGAACGAAACCGCCTGCTTACCGCAACAGGTTTCCTCGCGATCGGATCAAAGCCTGCATCCGCAATGAACAACAACTTTGCGATGGATATCGTTGACGATCAAATCAACGTGATCAGCACTGGACTAACCGGATTAAGCGTAGCCTGCGCTCGATGCCACGACCATAAACATGATCCGATCTCCACACGAGATTATTATGCCCTTGCTGGAATCTTTACCAACACGGAGACGCTTTACGGCGCAGCGGGAAACGAAAAACTGACCGCCCCACCGACCGAGTTGCATCAACTCACCTCAAAACTACCCAATCCGAACCACGTCAACATTGATCGTACAAAACCTCCTGAACTACCCGAACGATTTGCGAAAGAAATCCAAAAGCTGATACCACTAAGTTATTCAAAACTAAACACCGAGCCCGTGAACCTCGAAGTAAACGATGCCTCCGGTTTCGATGAAGTGAGTTTTGCGAAGGTGGAGAAAGCATCATTCAAAAAACAACTATCACCAGGAACCAAAGACTATTCCATCTCATTTTGGTTTCGCAACCAACTCAACAATGACGCGAGACCCATCACCGCCTACCTTTTTTCTCGGGCCGCATGGGGAGAAAAAGCATTACCCGGCGATCATCTCGGAATTGGCGGAAAACATGAATCCGATCGCACGGGTAAACTTTTCGTCTTCAATGGGAACGATTCCAAGCGAACACTGGCGGGAACCACGCTGATCCCCAAGGACTCATGGAATCACATCACATTCACTCGTCAGGGTGATCAAGTTCGAGTCTACCTGAACGGTCAACTCGAAATTAACGGTCAGCTACCAGTCACTTTTGGCAAAAGCACTGACATCTCGGTGTCGATGCGAAGTGATCAATTCGCACCGCTCGAGGGTAACCTCGGACACCTTGCAATCTTTGAACGTGCCTTATCAGAAACCGAGTCGCTCGGCCTACACGAGATATCCGGCCAACCACGCGGACCAGAACCCATTCACTCGTTCGGTGTTGCAATGGGAGTCAGAGACAAAAAATCGCTTACAGATTGCAAGATTCATATCAATGGTGAAAGCAACAAGCTTGGGGAGATCGTTCCTCGTGGTTTCTTATCTGCATACCAACAAAACCAATTCGAAGAAACGAAACCTCCGGTGATCCCCGAGACTCACAGTGGTCGTTTAGAACTGGCACAGTGGATCACCTCACCTAACCACCCCCAAACCGCCAGGGTGCTTGTCAATCGAGTCTGGTTAAACCTTTTTGGCCAAGCAATTGTCAGTACGCCAAACGATTTTGGCGTGTATGGGGCGAAACCCACGCACCCTGAACTGCTCGACCACCTTGCGACTGAACTGATCGCAAGTGACTGGTCCTTAAAACATCTGATTCAAACAATCGTTCTCTCTCGCACCTATCAACTTTCAAGCAAATCAAGCCCGACCACGAGTGAACTTGAGCCAAGCCTCAGAGACACAGCTAACCAATGGTACACGCATCATTTGCGAAGGCGACTGGATGCCGAGTCACTCCGAGATTCGGTTCTCGCGGCGACAGGCAACCTAGATCTGACGACCCGAGACGGCTCAGATGTTGATTCAGTCGATATGCTGATCAACTGGCCGCCTGGGGAATCGACCAACTTGCATCAAAAAACAATGCGGCGAAGTATCTTCCTGTGCATGTTACGACATGCCCCGCCAAGCGACTTGATCGCGTTTGATCTTCCTGATGGTGTCAACGTTGTCGGTCAACGAGAAACCACCACGATGCCGACTCAATCGTTGTTCCTAATGAACAGCGACTTCATCGCAGAACAAACACAATTGATTGCCAAACAAATCCCTAGGCCAAATGAACAAGAATCAAACGTCATCGCGATGTTTCAACAAATTTTAACGCGAACACCAACCTCTGATGAAGTTGTTCGGGGAGTACAGTTCATTTCGACACTTGAAAACTCTCTTCAGCAAGAAGTGACCGACCCTGATCGACGATCACAAAGAGTTTGGGCCGGGTACGCGCAGGCGCTAATCAGCACCAATGAATTTCGATACGTGGACTAACGAGACGAATGATGAACTCAGATCTGCACTTTTCGCGTCGATCCATGCTACAAAACGCCTCGTGCGGTTTTGGCCTTCTCGCATTCCAAGCGCTCAACCAAAACCAGGCACTGGCTTCCTCCAGCGAGATTCAATCGCAAATACCACCAAGCGGCAGGGCCAAGCGTGTCATCTTCATGTGCATGAGCGGCGGACCGGCGCAAATGGATACGTTCGACTACAAGCCGCAAACCGGAGACAAGCCACATCCCGGATCGGTTTATCCGTTCCAGCAACGCGGTGAAAGTGGAATGTGGATCTCTGATCTCTTACCTGAGACCGCCAAGCATGCGGACCGACTATGCGTCATCAATGGAATGTACGCCGATACGGGAAACCACGCACAGTCTTTTTTACAGATGCACACGGGAGAAAGACTGCGAAAGCGACCGAGCATCGGATCCTGGGTCTCGTATGGACTAGGCAGTGAGAACGAGAATCTCCCTGGTTTCATCAGCCTTAATGCGGCCAAACCCTCGGTTTACTCAAGTGCTTTCCTGCCCACTCGATTCACGGGCACACCCATTGGCACTAATGGGGAAAACATGTCACATGCAACCATTCGTAACATCCAAGGAGGCCAGCTTCCCTA
>Ga0181564_10004295_pt1 | contig 12083 bp, 5 predicted proteins | sample 011ome_24_FD_134512 | JGI IMG/M metagenome (GOLD analysis project Ga0181564, IMG submission 134512) | Coastal salt marsh microbial communities from the Groves Creek Marsh, Skidaway Island, Georgia - 011513CT metaG (megahit assembly) | ecosystem: Environmental > Aquatic > Marine > Intertidal zone...
CGGTGCGTCGCACTGCCGTTGACTCGCCCTCGCGCACAGGGGTCGCCGTCCATCGCGCGGTCCGATGATATCGCCAGGTGGCAAGTTCCTGGTCCCAGGACCAGGGCGGCGGCGGCGGCGGCGGCGGACCGTCGCGCACGGCGTCACACGCCCACGGTCGGGGTTGTCGCGCCCGCGCCTCGGCGACACACGCACGACGCACACACACGCACGACGCACGACATGCAGTATAACTTTAAGAAGATTGCCACCGTGCCCACGGCGACGGACTTTATCGACGTGGTGTTGTCGCGCACGCAGCGGCAGACGCCCACGGTGGTGCACGCGGGCTACGCCATCACGCGGATTCGGCAGTTTTATATGCGCAAGGTGAAGTACACGCAGACGAGCTGGAACGAAAAGCTGTCGAGAATTCTAGAGGATTTCCCTCGCGTCGACGACGTGCACCCGTTTTACTCTGATTTGTTGAACGTGTTGTACGACAAGGATCATTACAAGCTCGCGTTGGGTCAGCTGAACACGGCGAGGAACATGATTGACAAGATTGCAAAAGATTACGTCAAGTTGCTCAAGTATGGGGATTCTCTCTATCGGTGTAAGCAGTTGAAACGTGCCGCGCTCGGGCGGATGTGTACGATTATGAAGAAGCACGCGGCGTCGTTAGCCTACTTGGAACAAGTTCGCCAGCACATGTCCCGTTTGCCATCCATAGACCCAAACACGCGGTCTATTTTGGTGTGCGGCTATCCGAACGTAGGAAAGTCCAGCTTCATGAACAAAGTCACGCGCGCGGATGTCGAAGTACAACCGTATGCGTTCACCACAAAGTCCATTTACGTCGGTCACACTGATTACAAATATCTTCGTTGGCAAGTGTTGGACACGCCGGGGATTTTAGACAGGCCGTTGGACGAGCGAAACACGATTGAAATGCAATCAATCACCGCTTTGGCGCACCTTCGGGCGGTGGTTCTTTACATAGTAGATATTAGCGAACAGTGTGGGTTCACGATTGCCCAGCAAGCGACGTTGTTTCACTCGATCAAGCCGTTGTTTGCAAACAAACCGCTCGTCGTCGCCGTGAACAAAATTGACGTCCGCAAGCTCGAAGATTTGAGCGCCGAAGACCGCAGTTTGATTGATGGGATGCGCGAAGCCATGCGTGGACCGGCGTCGATGCAGTTGGGAGACGATGATGCGTTACCGACTATGTCTACGTTGAGCGAGACGGGCGTTATGGAGGTGAAGAACAGATGCTGCGACTTGTTGCTCGCTCACCGCGTCGAGCAAAAACTCGCCGGTCGACGCGCGGGCGAAGTGATGAATCGTTTACACGTTGCCATGCCGGTACCGAGAGATTCCAAAAAGCGTCCCGCATTTGTGCCGTCCACACTCGAAGACAGTCGCGCGAGAAAGGCTGCTGGGGAAAAGATTACTACTGAGAAGGATTTGCAGGAACAAAATGGCGGCGCCGGCGTGTATTCCGCCGATTTGCGCAAGCGCTACTTGTTGGACGACGACGACTGGAAGTATGACATTATGCCAGAAATTTACAACGGCAAGAATGTGGCAGACTTTATTGATCCAGAAATTGAAGCCAAGCTCGCCGAGCTCGAGCGAGAAGAGGATGAGCTCGAAGCGCAATGGGAAGCCGAACGCATGGACCGCGCACCCATGGAGGAGGAATTGGATGACGACGAAAAGGCGCTTCTTGGTGAAGTGCGCGCGCGTCGTAACAAACTCGTGGCTGAACATAGACGCAAGAAGGCTGCTGGAAACAACAACCCTGTGGTTCCTCGCAAGGTGGACGCGCAACGCAAGTTGAACACGAAGAGCATGAAGGCTGGTCTTGAGTCCATGGGTCTGGATGCCACTGCGGCGGTGGAACGCGCTCGTTCGCGCTCTGCGTCGCGTCGCGTCGTCAAGCGCGGCCGCTCCACTGGTGATGCCAGCATGAACGATGGTGACGCTGGAGGTGATGAAAAGAAAATGCGCACGTCCAAGTCGCGATCGAAATCCGTCGCACGGCGCGTCAAGGATGTGCCAGAGCCTGGCGCCGGCTTTGCGAGCAAGGATGCGAAGATGCGCGCGATTAAAATGGCTGACAAGGCGCAACGCAAGAGAAACAAATTGGCGAAAGCAGGCGAAGGTGATCGTTCCATACAAACGGCTATGCCAAAACATCTTTTCTCAGGAAAACGCGGGAACGGCAAGACCGATCGCCGTTAGAGAAAACTGTGCGCGTTCGCTCTCGTGTTTTGCTTCTCGATGTCATCCGTCGCACGCCAAATATTCATTGTATTCCTATAGAAGAAGTCCAATTCATGCATTTTTACATTCTTATTCGACATTTCGCGTGTTTGAGCGTGGCGCGCATTCGTTTGACTACTCGTTTGACAGCCCCTCGACGTAAGTAGCACACTCCACGCGTCCTGTTGCGCAGTCAACACGATTGGAGTGTGCGCGGGAGTGGGACTGCTCGAGACGCTTCGATATATCGATGTATAGGTGAGTTGGCTATATTGATGTATCTCGATTGCATGTATTTTATTGGTTGACGCGGTCGGCGATGCGCGACGCCGCCCAGTTGGCGGTGTCTCGCAACGACGCGTCGTTTGACTGCTGGCATTCCTTCAAGAAATCTTTGTAGAATGGTCGCTGGGCGAATAACGGGCCAATTTGATCAATCGTATCCGCCATGTCACCCAGCACACCAACCATCGATCTTGTCACAACTTCATCGCGAGACGGATCCGCGGCTACAGTCTCGACCAACGCCAACACACTGGGCGTGTGTTCGCGAATCATCGTCAACTTGGACGGATCTGATTTGAATCCCTGCAAGATGCCAGCGTAGGCCTCAAATATGCCGTTGCGAAGCTGATTGTTGTACTCGTTCATTTCATCATCATCCGATTTAGCACCAATGGTTAACTGCGTAGCGCTCTGCAACATGGACAAAACGTACGGCACGTACTTCTCAAAGGCAGGACCAGTGGCGAGCGCCAAGTCACCAAAGCACGAAAGAATGGGTGGTTTAACGTTGCGATGGAGCTTTTCGCTCTCTAAATCTCGCAAGAGTGCGTAGACGATGCCATCGCAGTACGGAACCACCTTTTCATCCAACGCTCTACAAATGTCGCCGACGACGCCCACCGTCACCGAGCAGACCTGATGCTCTTCGTGATTTTCTAATCCTAGCTTGACAAATGGGAAAAACGCATCCATGTACTTGACGAATCCTGAGCCTACGGCATATGCTAAAGCGCCGACAGCCAACATCGCTTCCTCGTGCACTGTGGCCGAGCGGCATGCGAACACCGTCAAGAAGGCTTGCATCAAGCTATCCGCGTACTGCGAGAGAGCCGCCTTGGTCGCTTCGTTGGCGCCGCCCAGGACTTGAATAATCACCTGCAATGTGCCGCAGAGCAACGCTTGAGCATCCGCCTGTTTTTCAAGAAGCTCGGCACCCATGTGTTCTTGACCTTCAAATGTGGCCGCGAGCTTTTGGAGCACGTGCGGGATGAGCTGACCAATTGTGCTGTAATTTTCTTGAGTCGCAGAGCGAATAATTTCATTCATTGCCTCGTAACATTCCATCTTCAATCCAACCTCGGCATCAGGACGTTCACTTGTCATCAAAAGAGCCTGAATGATACCCTGGAAGTGTTGCGCTACAGTTTCGCGGATGTCATCATCCTCAGCTACGGATGAAACGAGGTGTTGAATCGACCATACGACCTTGCCTGCGACGTGCGGCACGTCCTTCACCGACTCAAGCATGGCTTGTAACACTTGCGGAAACTTTTGAGCATCCACCAGTGGAAACCCTTGTGATTGCACAAACTCGAACACGCGGCCGATGGTCCACGCCGTGGTGTCTCTGACATGTGCGCTTTGATCCTTGAGCGACATGATGAGGTGCGGCAACGCTTCGTTTGCCACATTTGCTAATTTTGCTGGGTCGGGGCCTTCTAAAATAGCACCAAATGCAAACGTTGCCGCCTCACGCTGACGCCATTCGCCGGATTGAATATTTTGCTGAATAAACATCATCACTTGATCTACAACAGGATCGCGCACGAGCTGCGAGACGAGACCCAAACACGTGCCGCCAGCCATGGCCATGTTCCACGCGTTTTCATCCTCGTCTTGGTCATCCTCCTGCTTTGTGAGCTGCTCGAGTAACATTGGCACGAGCGCAGTCAAAGCTTTCGAGATAAACCCAAACATTTCCACATCAGGCTCACCACACTCGATGGCCTCTTGTCGGCCGATTTCTTCCTCACAAATTGTTGACCAAAACTCAATCGCTTGTAAACCGACTTCTTGCTTGTCCTGCTTGGCGGCGTTCACTGTCAACTGATACACGGCTTCGATGTACGCCGACATGTATTCGTAATAATTTTCGGCAATACTCACGAGAACTTCGAAAGCGGCGACGCGAACGCGCACATCCTCGCACGTCGTCGCCTCGCACACGCACTGCATGATGAAGTCGCGTTCGTTTTGGCGCGTAAAGTTCTCATGCGCGAAATATAACGCATTGTTCAACGCCTGTGTCGCGGCTAATCGAACGCTTACATCCGTTTCATTCTTACCCATGCCGGAAACAACCGCGGTTAACACTCCATTCACGTCAGTTTGGTCGAGATCATCCGCCTCAATTTCTTCACAAATATACCCCAAAGCCTCCAACGCCGCCTGTTTCGCCGCTACCCCGCTCGCCCCGCTCGCGCCCGTTTGCAAATTCGCGATGAGATCTGGCCATTGCTTATGTGGGATCTCCGCACCCGCAATCTTAGCCACAACTTGCGCGGCGACGTGTCGAATTTCGCTCGCCTCATCCCCCAGGGTCTGCCAAATCGTCGCCTTGATCGACATCCGTTGTTCGTTCGCAATCGCCAACCACTGCTGCTGCACCTCTCGCTTCTTGGCCTCATCCTTGGCGTCGAGCGCATTCTTAAACATCACCCCCGCGAGCTGTCGCGCGTGCTTGGGGGACGTCGACGACGCCACCTCGCACGCCAACGCGCGCAAATACTCGCATCGATTCTCCACCCGCGCGCGCGCGAGCGTGGCTTCCGCCTCCACTCGCACGCCCGCGTCGTGACTGAGCGAGTTTAACAACAGTGGAGTGATTGATGTCATCTCGTCGTCGTCTATCGCGTATCACCACCGCCGCTTGTCGTCGTTTCACGCGACGCAGAGTGCTGCGGCGTCGCGATCCATCCAGCCATCCATCCATCCGCATCCCCAACGCACCGTTTTGAATAATCACGAGCAGCTGAAGCCGCGCCGTGGACAGGTGGGTGAAGGGGAACGCGCGCGATGGATGGCTGTGGATGGTTGGCTCGGCAGAGTTTGACGCGCGAGTGGCGCCATGGCGCGACGCGTGAGCGCGCGCGATGTGTTTTGGCAGGTGAAAGAAAGTTATGGACGCGACCGAAGTTTATGCGTGTCATTTGCGGTGGCTTTGAGCGGGGTGAGCGTGTACGCCGCGCACCAGACGCGAAAGAAGGAAATCCAGTTGCACTTTGCGTTGATGCGCGACGTTCTTTTTGGGGATAACAAGAAGGTGCGACACGCGCGAGCGACGAAAGGGTCGACGAACATTGGTGGTGGTGGCGAACGTAGTGAAACATCCAGTGGCGTACGTGCGTTGAGCAGCGGCAAGCCCCCGTCGGGTATGGAGGCGAGCGAAAAGAGTCTGGCGGCGACGAAAGTAAAAACAAACAAGTCATCCTCAAAAGCTGCGTCAGTCGACCGAACGTTCTTAAGGAGGTTAAAGTTCTTGATGCGAATCGTCGTCCCATCATGGCACAGCGAAGAGGCGTTTTTACTTTTTGTACAATCCATGGCGCTCGTGTCGCGGTCGTACATTTCGTTGCGCATGGCTGAAACTGGCGGAGCCGGTTTGCGCGCGGTAATGGAGCGAGACTGGCTCAGCGGTGCCGTGGTCTTGACAGACTTTTTTATTTCAGGCGTCGCTGCGGCTGCCGTGAATTCCGCGCTGAAGTACATGACGAACTCAATCACCACGTGCTTTCGAGAACGGCTGACGTTGCACGTGCACGACGCCTATCTTTCACATCGAGCCTACTACAAAGCCGCCGTGTTAAGATACGGCGACTTGGACAACGCCGACCAACGCGTGGCTGAAGACCTGAATCAGTTTTGCTACACAATCAGTGATTTGTACGCTCGCACGTTCAAGCCTTTGCTAGATGTTGTGTTGAGTACGTCGCGTATGTCGCAGACGATGGGATACGGCGGTTTGTTAACATTGTATGTTTACTTTGGTTTGTCCGGTGCCATCGTTCGGGCTTTCTCGCCACCGTTTGGGGAGTACATTGCGCAGACGCAGAAAAGAGAGGGAGATTTCCGACGCACGCATTCGAGACTGATACAACACGCAGAAGAAGTGGCGTTTTTGGATGGCAGCGCTAGAGAAAAAGCAATCTTAAACGGCGCTTTGCGAGAACTCACAACGTGGAGTCATTTCTACTACTACTTGCAGTTCAAGCAAGGCATCATAGACCAATACGCGTTGAAGTATTTTGCATCGATGATAGGTTGGCCCGTGCTTGCTGTGCCATTCATGCTGTCGAATAGAGATTTGAGTGCGTCTGAGATTGCGGCGAGGTACAAGGAGAATGACACTTTGATTAAAAGCGCGAGCGGATCGATTGGTGATTTGATGCTCGTGTACAAAAAGCTTCAACGCCTCGCGGGTTTTACGGCTCGTGTCACGGAACTTATCGAAAGTGTTGATTCGATCCAAGTCGAACCGAGTAACGTTGAAGTCGCCGCGGAAGGCGACGACGGTATCCATTTTGAAAACGTCACAGTTCACGCCCCCGATGGTCGACTCTTGGTGCAAGATTTGACGCTCAGTGTCAATCCTGGAGAAAGTGTGTTCATCACGGGCGCGAACGGAGCGGGTAAAACGTCTATTTTCCGCGTATTAGCTGGTTTGTGGCGCGCGACGTCTGGTAAGGTGATTCGTCCGTCGCATGGGCTGGCGACAACAGATGATGGCGACGTAGCGATTTTCTACGTGCCGCAGCGGCCATATTTAGTATCTGGTACTTTGCGTGATCAAGTGATGTACCCCTTACCTGGGGATTCATCCAGAGACGACGAAGTCATAGAGTGTTTACAGCTCGCCAACTTGCTGAAGATTGTTGATGCAAGCGCACGCGGATTGGATCGCTCTGAGCACGACTGGGCGGACGTTTTGAGTGGCGGTGAAAAGCAACGCATTGGTCTGGCTCGACTTTATTTTCACAAGCCAACGTTTGCGATATTAGATGAAGCGACGAGCGCAATCAATCCCGATGAAGAGGGCTTACTATACGCGCACATTGACACTTTGGGCATTACAGCGTTTTCCATCGCGCATCGCATGGAGTTGAAACGATTCCACTCGCTTCATTTGCACCTCGCCGCGGATGGATCCGGGAAATGGTCGCTTAAAAACTTGAAAAGAGCGAGCTGGAACGTGGGCGAAGGCATGACCAGCTTGCGTAGGTCGTTTGAATCGAACACGCGAGCGTTGAACAACGCGTAAACCAGCGGGATAGGATAACAAACAAACTGGCAATGTCACCGCCAATCGTATGAGCTGTAAATTAATACTTTTGAAACTGTACAAACTTCTATTTTTACTGGGCCATACGGCCTTCGCTATGATGCTACTAATGACTGTATCAAATCACGTACACACCTGCTCCTCACTCCTCTTCGTCGGCGAGCTCAGCGCAGATGAAATCTTCTGCACCGTGCTCGTGAATTGCCCGCTTCGTTTTCTTCCTCTTCTTCTTATCGCGAGAAGCTGACGCGCCTGACGACGCCGAGAGCACACGCAAACATCCCGCACATAAGTCAAACTCGTCGCATTTAGAACAACTGTAACGAGCGCATCCTGGAAGTATGTATAACCCGCAACCATCGCATGTTCTTGGAAGCTCCCACGTATCCGAACGATCGATATTAGCATCGACGAAGCCAATGTCTTCCGTCAACACCGCGCGAAAACACACCATCGCGTGGCGACGCGGTGTCGTCGAAAGCTTCACCTGCACCATCGTGTTTGCGTCAACAGTGCTGGCACCAGCCTCTTCAGCCGCGCCGCACGCCACCCTCGCATTCACGGCACCAACATCGCCATTCACGCCATCTCGATGTTTACGTTTCGTCGTTATCGTCGGCGCGGCGTCACCGCCCTCCATGCCACCGACTGACGCTCGTGTTTCCACAAACAACGAGCGCACGCACCTCAAACGCGCGCTCGCGGCGTACGATACAAAGCGTAGCGTTGCCGCGCCATCGTGTGGCGCGGCGACTGCTCAGGATGTCAAGGATCTCATCTTCCTTGCGCGCATCGTCGTCGTCGTCTCGCGTCCCGACGTCCGTGCGCGATGTCGCATTCGCCTTGGAGCGATTGTGGTTGCAGCCGGTGCACTGCTTGACAACGTCCAACGCGCCGTGTCTCGCGCCGAGAGCGTTGCACACGCCGCAAATGGCGCGCGGGTTATCGCAAGTGACAACAACGACATCGTCGATCGCGTCGTTGAGTGCGTTGCGCGTCCCAAGCGTTGATTTCCTGGGTCAAGCCGCGCACGCTAGATACAGGTTTGAAGCGGCGGCGCCGTCGTCCCGAACGTATGCCACGAAGCGTCGTCGCTCAAATAAGCAGGTAGAGAATATAGAAGAGATTAATGCGTTGATGGACATGCGCGAACCCGGAGCGTGGTATCCACTTGCGCGCACGTTGCGACGAGAGATAACTCTGCATGTCGGCCCCACAAACAGTGGGAAGACGTACGCCGCGATGCAACGACTGAAGAGTGCGGCGAGTGGCGTGTATTGCGCGCCACTTCGATTGCTTGCGTGGGAAATTTCCGAAAACATGAATCGCGACGGCGTCGCATGTACGCTTACGACTGGGCAAGAGCGTCGCGTCGTGCCGTTCGCCACACACGACAGTTGCACAGTCGAGATGGCCGACGTCACGAAAGTCATCGATTGCGCGGTTGTTGACGAAATTCAGATATTAAGCGATCCATACCGTGGCTATGCGTACACGCGCGCGCTACTTGGCTTGCCTGCGTTGGAATTACACTTGTGCGGGGATCCGCGCGTCGTGCCTTTGGTGAAGAAGATTATCAAAGCGACTGGAGACATCCTCATCGTTAAAGAGTATGAGCGACTCTCTCCACTAGAGGTTGCCGAAGAGACGGTGAGCAACCTTAAGAAGGTACGAAAAGGTGACGCATTGGTGGCATTCAGTCGAACCGCGGTGTATAGGTTGAAACGCGATTTAGAAAAAAGTAGTCAACACAGGGCGTGTGTGATTTACGGCGGATTACCGCCCGAGGCGCGCGCCAGACAGGCGGAATTATTCAATAAAGAAGATAGTGGCTACGATGTTCTCATCGCATCAGATGCCATTGGCATGGGTCTGAATCTGAACATCAAGCGCGTGATATTTACCACAATGTCAAAGTTTGACGGCGCTGAAATGCGCCCTTTAGAGAGCGCCGAAGCGAAGCAGATTGCTGGCCGTGCCGGCCGATACGGTTTGGAATATGCAGACATGGGAATCGTCACCACGCGATCAAAGAAAGATAGAGAAATACTCATCAGTGCTTTAAATGCGAAGATTGAGCCGCTGAAATTTGCTGGTGTTGCGCCGACGTTTGAACAAGTGGAGCAGTACTGCGCTTTGCGACCACACGACGGGCTCGTTGCTGCCCTCGAGTCGCTTACGAGGTCCGCAAACTTGGCCCCACACTTTCGTATGCGAGATATGGACGAAGTCATTGCGGTGGCAAAGCTCGTGCAAAAGCTCCCGCTTGCTCTAGAGGACCACTTTATGTTTGCCATCGCACCCGTCGACGTGCGCGATCCGATGGTCATTTCTGCGATGATGACGTTCGCGCGGCATTTTTGTACTCACGGTCGAGTAGGCGTACGCATTATTTCACTGCCACCCGCTCGAACGCCCACCGGCTCGACGGAGCTCGCGAAGCTTGAAAGCGCGCACAAGTGCTTGGATTTGTATCTATGGCTCGCGAAGCGACTTCCGCAAGCATTCCCAGAAGGAGACCTGGCCAATGCGTATCGTACAGCAACCGCCATCGCCATTTCTGCTGGCTTGCAACATCTGTCGCTGTTGTCCGCAAGGCGTGCAAAGACAAAAAACGCAAGCGCGAAGTCCACGTATGTTCCGAATGTACTCCCAAATAGCGCCGTGCGCGATGCGTTCAGCGCTGTTAAGCACGCCACAAAGGAAACGGAAGATGCACGTGAGCGCCTCGGCCTGCCTCGCGTGGATGATGCCGAACGAAAAGCTGCAACATTGATGAGTTGGAGATTCGTCGCGACGAAACGCGACGGCGAATCTTCTGCAACAGCGAAACCTGGAGCAGTTCCAACGAAACGCGTCGACGTTGCGGCAAAGAAATGCATCGAAACTCGTCACCCTGTTGAACATGCGGTGCGCGTCGTCGAGCTCAAGCGCCCCAAGACGACTCAGCCAATATCTGTGAACTCGCATCTCCGTCCGAGTTGGTTAGCGGATTGACGCGACGACGGCGAAAGCGCAGACGAGTCGTGGAACGATCTGTAACTTCGTTCGTGTATTGTAATACTTGTACTAGTACTACGTTTTTTATAGCGATATCGTGTCGTTTTCGTCGCGCACACGTTGGCGTCGATGTATTGTGTATATCGTCGCCAACGTGCCGCCGCAGCCCGCTCAGACGTGCGTGAGGCGTCGCAAAGTCACACAGCGATGCCATTTTACTTGATGGCGCGGTCAGTTGGACGATATTGTGATAATAAAAAGGGTATAAACTTAAATCATACCAACGTTGGTACGAGCTCTTTGTCATCGTAGCAATCAATCATGATGATATACAGAAACCGCGCAGAAAGGGGGAGAGGGAGGGATCCAGGTTCGGGGCTCCGGAACTCCGGAACTCGCGCTCAAAAAAGCACCACGGATCGCGAAAGGTCGACCCACGGATCGCGAAAGGTCGATCGAAGGGTCGACCCAAAGATCGCGCACGCGTCAGCCACAGATCGTGCACGAACGAACACACGAACACACGAATACCGTCGATCGTCGCGCGTGACCTGTGTTCGCGTCGTCGCGCGCGATCGCGAGTGCAACGAGGTGGGTGATCGAACGAGGTCGGCGACGTGCGGAGGGCTGAGGGGTGTGGAGGTTGAACACGTGCGCCGCTGTGGACGCGCGCGCGCGAGAGGAGTGTTTACGGCGGCGAATACAAGGGCACATTCACGGATATATGTGTGGGTATTGCGGGGCGCATACGCGTGGATGTGCGGCTTAGGTTCGGGAGATGCGTCCGTCGGGTGACGCGACTAGGGTGTTTGGCTCCGACTTTGGAGCGCGTCGCTGGATGGAGCTCACGCGAGAGAGAACACGAGAGACTTAGGATGAATGTACTAACTCACTTTTTCAAAGTATATATCGTTTCGTTTACACAGGACCTCGCCTTTCCTTGGTTGCGCGCAAAGGATGAGTAAGCGGTTGCGTCACCGAGCTCGGGTTTCGCTCGCGAGCGTCGTCGCGATCGGCGTACTCGGACATTTGATGATAACGCTCGTGCACGGAAATACGTACGATTATATAAAATACCCGCGCATTAGAGACCAATATCCGAAAGAAAGCATAGACCATTTACAAGGGACGAAAACTCCGGAAGTGCAAGGATATATCGATCGATTAAAAGATAAGTATCCGGATTTTAAGAGGCACATATATTTGACACAACAAAAGGAGTTTAAGAGGGACAGATATTTGGTACAACTCGGAGATGTAAAAAATCTGAAAGAATACGTGGACCAGTTACATTACTACTATAAAAAGGGTACATGGCGCGGAGTCTACGAATTAAGCCAGGACTCTACCTACGAATCCAACATGAAGAATCAATGCTCAAAGTCGTGTTATAACGATGATCAGCAGCCGATTTTCTGGTGGACTAAAACCTATGAGTGCACTAAATACAACTTTAAAGAAAATAGTGATGGCAGGTATCGACCCGAAG
>Ga0181564_10004296_pt1 | contig 12078 bp, 12 predicted proteins | sample 011ome_24_FD_134512 | JGI IMG/M metagenome (GOLD analysis project Ga0181564, IMG submission 134512) | Coastal salt marsh microbial communities from the Groves Creek Marsh, Skidaway Island, Georgia - 011513CT metaG (megahit assembly) | ecosystem: Environmental > Aquatic > Marine > Intertidal...
AAATAAATATAAAAATAAAAATTTATCTATCATTTTTATTTTTAATAATAACTTATTTTTTTTTGTTAAACTTGATTGATTAAATTTAATAGAATTAATGATATCAAATGAAATTAATTTTGTTTTATTTTTTTTTAAATAATAAAAAATAAAAAAATCTTCTAACTTTAAAGATAGTAAGCAAAATAAATTTTCTTTGTTATTTTCTACAAATTTACTAAATTTTTTAAAAGTTTTTATTCTTAAATATTCGAAAGAAATATTTTTATAACGTATATTTCTATATTTGTTTTTTTTTCCAATTTTTAAATCAGCGACATCAATTATTTTAATAATTGATTCTTTTTCTAACTTTTTAAAGAAAGGTCTATAATTTTTTAATAAAAGATTTATATCACCACTTATAAGAAATGTGATTTTATTCATTTTCTAATGAAATTTATCTAAGTACTTCAAAGCATAATTTGCTTGTAATTGATTCATCTTTAGACCATTTTCATAATTAATTTTTTGTTTACTGCAAAGTTTTGATAGTAAATTTTTTCGTGGTTTATATACAATATCAAAAACAAAAGCCTTTTTATTTAATTTTTTTATTTGATTAATTTTTAAAGGTGATTTACCCAAATATGATTTTTTTAAGTTACTACCTAGTGGAGTGCAATTAATAATTAAATCAATCTTACTTAACATTTCATTTTCAATTTTTCGAATAAATTTTATATTTTTTTGATTTTTTTTGTTTTGACTTGTGATAATAAAAAATTGATTATTGTTATATTTTTTTTTCAATACATTAAAAAAAGCATTTCCAGTACCTCCCAAACCTATCAATAGAATCTTATTTTTCCTTTTATTTCCTATTATTTTCAAAGCAGCTTCTATATCTGTATTAAAACCTAAGAGCTTTTCTTTATATTTAATTACTAAGTTTACGGATTTAGAAAGTGATGTAATTTTGTTATATGGTGTTATGTATTTATAAACTAACTTTTTATAGGGCATTGTTATAGCTGTAGCTATAAAATCATTATTATTTGTTATTTTTTTAAATTCTTTTTTAAAAAATCTAGGATTAATTTCTAGTGCATTCATTTTAATATTTTTTTTTCTTTTTTTAAAATGTGCTTTCCAAATAGGAACTGACCTAGGGTTATTAAGAGGATATCCTATTATGAATGATTTTTTATACAATTCTTCTTTTGTGTATTTTAGCAGTTAGTTTACTGTACTTATAAAGATTAGAGAATTCACGAAAATTAAGAGGCTGCAAAGGATCAACCATTGATTCTTTAGGGTTAGGATGGACCTCAATAATCAATCCATCACATCCTGCAGAGATAGATGCTAGTGCTAGTGGTGTTACCCATTTATTCCAAAATGATGCATGACTTGGATCTGAAATCACCGGAAATGATATTAATTCTTTCATTGCTACGATTGCTTGCACATCTAATATAAATCTGGATGTAACCCTGTGCGTGTGGGGGGCAACAATTCCTCTTTCACATAAGATCAATTTTTCATTGCCTTCTAAAAGTATATGTTCTGCTGCACCAAAAAAATCTCTTAAACTAGATCCAAAATGTCTTTTTAAAATTATGGGTTTTTGTATTTTGGCAGTTTCTTTTAAAAGTTCTAGATTTTGCATATTTCTAGATCCTATTTGAAGAATATCAGCTGTTTTTGCTATTCTTTCTAAGAATTTAATTTCTGTTACTTCGGTAACTATCGACATTTTCAAATGTCTTTTAACCTCATCCATCCAATCCATACCAATTTGTTGGGTTTCAGAATATTTTTTTGAACGATACGGAAATGTCAAAGGTTTATAAGCATGTCCTCTTAAAATTTTCACTCCACACTTTTTTAAAAAACTTGCTGTTTTAAACATTAATTCTCTATTTTCGACACCATTTGGTCCAGCAATAATAGGAATATTTTTATTATCAAAAAATAAATTTTTTGTAATTGAAATTTTTCTTACTTTTTTTTTTGTAATTATTTTTAATTTATTCTTAATATCATCATCAGTTATATCTTTTGAAGGAAATTTGTTTGATAAATTTTTTACAAAATGTTTATTCATTATTTTCCTAAAATACTTTCTTTATTTTTTATATAATTTTTTTTTGAATTTATAGAATTATACACTGAATGAATTACATTTAAAATATAAATATTTTTTTCAATTTCTAAATCTTGAGATGATTTTTCTAAATTTACAAATTCATCTAAAATTTTTTCGTGTCCATTTCCAATACCATTTCTTATATCATTAAACTTTTGAAAATTTTCAGAAAATTTTTTTAATTTTCTGAAACTACCTTTTTTCCAACTAAAAAAATGATTTAGAGCTTTTCCAGAAATTTTATGCCTTTCATTTTTTGACATAACATCTAATGAACAAACGTAATCTTCAGAAGCTCTGGTTGTAGCAGTAAAAGAGCAGAAAATATTTTTTTTTAATAAAAAACTTATAAAAATTAAATCTTCTGCTTCCAATTTATTTTTATTAAAACCAAACATTGTATTGAATTCTTTTATTTTTCCAAAATTGTAGATTACAATATCTAAAAGATGGATCGCTTGATTTGTCAAAACACCACCATCAGTCTTATACAAACCTCTCCAGTTTTTGCTATAATAATTTTTATCTCTATGCCAAAATAAATTGGCATTTAACATGAAAATACTTTTATCTTTAGAATATTTTTTTTTTAGTAGTTGTGTAGCTTTATTGTAACGATTCTGAAAGACCACCCAACACTTAGCTTTTTTCCTTTTTTTTAAATTTACTAATTTTTTAGCATCACTGATTTTTAAAACCATAGGTTTTTCGATTAAAGTGGAAATATTATTCTTTAAAAGCAAAGAAGCATTTTGATAGTGATTACCAGACGGCGTGCATACAATGCCAATATCAATTTGATATTTTTTAATATCCTCTAATTCTATATATTGTAAATTTTTATTTTTTTTTTTAAATTGATCATTGATAAAAATATTATAACCTCTTTTCTTACATATATTATAGTAATGCTTACCAATATTTCCTAGTCCTATTATCAAAACGTTCATTAATAAAAGTATTTAATATTATTTGTTAAAAATTTTTCATGAATGTCATTCAAGTGATTAGAAAATGGCAAAAACTTATTCGTGATTTTTGACTTACGATATTCAGTATCAAATTTATTTGTAATTTTAGAGTTTTGACCTGATCCATCAAATCCAATATTTTTAATTAAAGATCTTGAGGGGTATATAAAATTATATTTATTAATTTTACAAAAAGTCATAAATCCTAGGGTCCATATTTTTTTTGAATTAGAAATTTTTTTTATTTTAATTAGCAGCTTGTTTTTTAAATTTTTAAATTTATTTATTTCATTTTGAGTTTTTAAATAGTTTTTCCAAACACCCAAATCAATGCAATATCCCCAAGGACAAAAATTACTGAATTCTGTGGTAAATGTCTCTTCTTTTATTAGAAATTTTTTATGTATTGGATTGTAAAGATAACCACAAATAGCTGCAAATTTTTTAGTGTTTAATAATTTTAAATTTAATTTAATAAATTCAAAAAACTCTTTTCTAGGCACACAGTCATCTTCAAAAATAATTGCGAATTTATATTTTTTACTAAGTTTTTTCAGGCCTCTTTCAACAGAAATTTTAAGACCTTGATTTTTTTTGGCTTTAAGAACATTTATTTTAATAAAAGGATTTTTTTTTGTCATTATCAAAATCTCTCTTTGGTTTATTTTATCAAGTTTATTTTTTGGGCCATCTAAAAAAAAATAAATTTCTCTCAAATTATGGTTCTCTAGAGCTATTAGTAGCCTTCTTAAGTGTGAAGGTCTGTTGTATCCGAATACAGCAATACAACAGTTTTTATTTAAATTCATTATTTAATTTTCAGATTTTTTGCAAATTCTCTTAACAAATTTATCTTAGTATCATATCTTTTTCTTTTTTTTTAAGAAGCAGTTTTAATCCATACTCAGCAAGTTTAATATCATTAGTATCATGGATATCAATACTTGTTAAACTATTGTTATTAATTATAAATTTTACTTTTTTTCCAATTCTTTTTCCTTTTCTCCAAAATTGAGATTTTGTTGCACATGCAAGTCCAGTGTCTTCTCTATATAATTTAGGGGCAATTTGCCTCGAAGTGTATTTATTCATCCACTCGCAAACTTTTTTTTGTTTGTTATTTTTAGTTGTCCAAAAATGTTTATATAACTTGTGAACTGAAAAAGAACTGTCAATTTTATTATTGATTTTTAAATTATTAACTGCTTTTGTAATCCAAGATACTTTTCTAAAAATATTAGTGCAAGCTAGGAAAACACAAATATCAAATTTTGTTTGATAATATTTTTCGGCTTGTAATAAACATGATTTTAGTGTTTCTTCTGTTGTTGCCAACGAACCAGAGACTTTTTTTGGTCTTTTAAAAGGAACTTCTGCTCCATATGATTTTGCAATTTTTGCAATCTGACTTGAGTCTGTATATACTATTATTTTATCACAAACTTTACTTAATATTGCGGCTTTAATCGTATAGTAAATTAAAGGTTTGCCATTTAAAGGATATATATTTTTTTTCTTAATTCCTTTTGATCCTCCTCTAGCCGGGATGATGCAAATAACCTTTTTTTTGGTTTTAATCATATTTAATTTTTGATTAATCTGTTAATTTTAAAGCTTTGGTAATTTTTAAAACCACCATTTATCATAGCTGTATAGAGCTCTTGATTTAGTATTTCAAAAATTTTATTAACACCATTTCTTCTTAATAGAGAAAGACCATATATTACTGGACGTCCAATCCCAACAAAATCTGCCCCTAAACATAAATATTTTAGTATATCAGATCCTTTTCTTACACCCCCATCTGCAATAATCATTAATTTATGTTTTTTTTTAAGTTTAATAATTTGATTTAAAGCATATGCAACTGAGATACCTGAGTTAAACATTCGGCCACCATGATTTGAAATCCAAAGATTTTTTATACCTATTTTAATGCATTTTTTTGCATCTTCTACGCATAATATCCCTTTTACAATCAGAGGAAGGTTTGTTTTTTTTTTAATATATCTTAAAAGTGACCAGTCATAATAATCACTGACTCGTGGATTAGGCGATTCAGGATTTGTTCTTCTTCCAAATTTTCTTGCATCATATCTGGACTCTAAATCATCATATCTATTAGATCTAATGTTCGCATCTAAACATATGGCAAGTGCAATACACTTATATTTTTCCGCATCAATAATTTGTTTATCTATCCATTTTTTATCGCCAAAAGGAAATATTAACCAACCAAGTTTGGCTTTTGGATTTTTTTTTCTTATATCTTTTAGTGCTATTCTGCTTTGAGTGCCAAAAAAAGCTAATCCGCCTGCACTATAAACTCCGTTGGCAGTTTCAATTTCACCATCCTTATCAAATTGGGTTTGATGACCCATTGGGCAACAAATTATTGGAGAATTTATAGTTGTACTTAAAAATTTTTTTTTGAGAGAAATTTTACCAGGTTTTTTCAACATTAATGGTTTAATTTTGATTGATTGTAAATCTTCAAAATTTTTTTTACTTGTATAGCCATCCTCTGCTGCTGCTTCTACCCAATTAAATTTTTTTAAATTAATTTTTTTTTTAAATTTTTTTTTTGCTTCTCTAATAGTAACAAATAAATTGATTTCCATATTTTATTATTATAAGCAATATAAATTATAATGTCATTATCAAATAAATTAAAAATTTTTTCATACTATATTTTTAATGATCCCCATTGGCTTTTTAGACCTTTAATAAAGCCATTCTATAATTTTTTTGTTGCAAAAAAATTAATTAAATCTTTTTACAAAAATAAACTTGATAAAATATTAGATCTTAATAACGATAATGAAAAAACTATTAAGGATATAGAAATACAAGAAAATGAAACAAATGTTTTTGACCCTGTAACAAATATTACAAAGAAATACTATCCAGAAATTTTAGATTTATCGAGATTATATTCATTAATAAAAGAAAATAAACCTTTTACGGTGCTAGAATTTGGAGTCGGGTATAGTAGTATTATAATTGGTCAGGCTTTATATGAAAATAAAAAAAATTTCCAAAGTGACAAAAAACATTTAATTAGAAATTCTAAAATGTTCAAATTGTTTTGTGTAGATAAATCTCAAAAATGGATTGATGAAGCAAAAAAAAATATACCAGAACATCTGAAAGATATTATTGAAATTATTCAAAGCGATGTAGAAATTAAAAACTTAAATAATCAAGTATGTCATTTTTATAAAAAATTACCTGACGTTAACCCAGAGTTTATTTATCTTGATGGCCCACACCCATTAGATCCCGAAGGCAACGTGAATAATATATCATTTAAATGTTTAGAGAGGACGCCAATTTCTGCAGATATATTATTTTTGGAAAGTACACTGCTTCCAGGAACTAGAATTTTAGTTGATGGTAGGACAAATAACGTAAGATTTCTTAAAAACAATTTTAAAAGAAAATTTAAATTTAAATGGGATAGATACGGTGATGTCACTCATATTGTTCTTAATGAAAAAAAATTAGGAAAATTGAATAAGCTAGGATTTGAGTTGTATTAGACTGATAATTTAATTTTATAAAATTTATGTGTGGAATCATTGGAAACGTTTGTTTTAATAAAAATTATTTAAAAAATATTTCAAATGGATTACAATTATTAAATCATAGAGGCCCAGATCAATTTGAAGAATTTTCAAATTCATTTGGTAATTATGGTTTTGTAAGATTAAAAATAATTGATTTAACTGAAAATTCTAATCAACCTTTAATATCAAGATGTGGAAAGATTAAGATAATTTATAATGGTGAAATATATAATTACAAAAATCTCAAAAGTAATGAATTTAATAATCATTCATTTAATACAACAGGAGATGGAGAAGTACTATTACACCTGTACGAAAAATATGGAATTAGCTTTGTCAATAAAATTAAAGGCATGTTTGCAATCACAATTATTGATGAAAGGCTTAAAAAAGTTTTTTTAATCAGAGATCGCTTTGGAATTAAGCCTCTTTATTATAATTATGAAAAATCAAAAAAAATACTTTTTTTTGCCTCAGAAATTCCAGCACTTATAAAAATTTCAGGAATTAAAAAGAAAGTCAATTATTCAGAGGCTTTTAAGTATTTTCAACAAGGTTTAATTAACTCGAATGAAGAAACGTGGTTTAAAGATATTTATCAAGTAAAACCCGGTCATTTTTTAGAATTTAGTCTTAACAAAAGTCTAGAAGAGAAAAAATATTATTATTTTGAAAAGAAGATTGATGAAGATGAAGATAAAAAAAATATAAGTTTCAAAAATTATGTAGAAATAATTAAAAATAAATTTTCTGATTCTTTTGAGGATCACTTTCAAAGTGATGTGCCGTGTGGTCTTCATTTATCAGGTGGAGTAGACTCTGCAGTGTTAGCTGCAGTAACAAATTTTAAAAATAAAAAATTAAATAGTTATACTTTTGATTTTGATGAAAAAAAATATTCTGAAATTGATTTTGCAAAGAAAATTGCTCATTCAACAAATTTAAATAATTTCTCTACAATTTTAAATAAAAACAAAATTATAGATTATTATTTAAAAGTTTTAAAAAGAGAATATGAACCCTTTTCATCATTAAGAATTTTAAGTCAACATAATTTATATGATAATTTTAAAAACGATGCAAAGGTGATACTGGATGGGTCTGGAGGTGATGAGATTGGAGCTGGATATAGTTATTATTTAATCCCATGGTATTTAGATATGATACAAAATGTAAATTCATCTAAACATTTAAAAAGATCTTTAAATAGTATTAATAAAATTAAAAATTTTTCTTTATCAAATGAGGAGTTTATACTTGGTTCTCTTGCACATTTCATAAGACCTGGATCATCAACAATTGATGGAAGTATGTATCTGAATAATAGATTATTTGATAAAGAATTTTTAAATTTAAAATCTTTTTTAAATATGGATAATCCTTTTGATAGTAATTTAAGAAATGCTCAATACAAGGATTTATTTTATTTGAAATTACCAAGATCTTTAAAATATGTTGACAGATCTTCAATGTATAATTCAATAGAGACTCGTGTACCATTTTTAGATCATGAGTTAGTTGAAACTATGATTGAAATACCAACTAAATTTAAATTTTTAAAAAATCAGCAAAGAATTTTGATGAAATATCCTTTTCAAAATTATGTAAACAAAGAAATATTATATTTAAACAAGAGAACAATTGCAGATCCACAATCTTTGTGGTTAAAAACTGTATTTAAAGATTTTTATTTTGACACAATTAAAAGTGTTAATTTCAATAGTTCGGGATTACTAAATTCTGCTGAGGTAATTCGGAGCTATGAAAACTTTATTAAAAGCGATACGCATGAAAATAGCTTTTTATTATTTCAAATTCTAAATTTTGAAAACTGGGCACAAAGTATTTGCAATTAATATTAATATGAAATAGTAAATTTGTTATATTATGGAAGATTTTAAAGGTGATAATAAACCTAATAGAATAAACCAGTTTCATAAAGTTTATTTAGAAAAAAATAAGACTCTTAAATTTCCAATTTTTTCTATTATAGAATTTAATTTACATGGATCGTGCAATAGAAGATGTGCTTTTTGCCCAAGAGTTAGTGAAGAAAAATGGCCTAATTTACCGGAAGAAATTACAGTAGATCTTTTTGATAAGATAATTAAAGATCTAAAAGATGTAAATTATCATGGAAGAGTTGCTTTTTCAGGCTTTAGTGAGCCTTTTCTACATAGTAAATTAGATTATTTTATTAAAAAAATCAGTACTGATTTACCTGGATCAAGTCCAGAAATAATTACAAATGGTGATTATTTAACTGAGGAAAATTTAAAAAAGTTATTTAATAATGGTCTTAAATATATGTATGTAAGTTTATACACCAATAAAAGAACGTTCGATCGTTTAGTTGATCTTAGAGAAAAATGCAAACTGACAGAGGACCAGTTTGAAATTAGACCTAGAAATTTAGGAAGTAAAAATGATTTTGGTTTAAATCTTAATAATAGAGCAGGTGCTGTTGATTATACTTTGTTTGGTAAAAAACAAACAAAAATTTTACCTTTAAAACAAGCTTGTTATTATCCAATGTACACAATATTTGTAGATTATAATGGGGATTGTTTAATTTGCCCAGATGATTGGGATAAAAGAAATGTAATTGGTAATGTAAAGAATAAACCAATTAAAGATATTTGGGTAGATCATAAATTTCATGAAGTGAGAAAAAAACTTTTAAACAGAGATAGAAATCACAAACCTTGTGATAAATGTGATGTTAATGGATTGCTTAATGGGGTTGAATTTGCCAAAAACTGGAAAGAATTTTATAAAGAAAAATAAAATTAATAAAAAAAAATTAAAAATATCTTTTATTGGTTTTGGAAAGCAAGCAAAAGAGTATGCAAAAGTTTTTAGAAAATTAAATTTATTTATTGATGAAGTATTTGTTAGAAATGTTAAAAATTATAGTAAAATTTCAAAAGATTTTAATGTTGGTAAAGTTTTAAATATTAATGAGTTTAAAAATAAGGAAAAACAAATTCTTTTTATATTTCTGCCATGGGATAAAATTCAAAATTTTTTGTTAGAAAATTTGTCAAATAATGGGTCATATATTTATACTGAGAAACCCATTGGACTATCATTAAAAGGTTTAAAAAAAATAATCAACATTGAATCAAAAAAGTTGGATAAAATTAGTGTATTATACAATAGAAGGTTTTATAAAACCTACGATTATCTTAAGAATGAATTTAAAAAAAATGAGCTTATTTATGCTTACATATTCATTCCAGAAAAAATTAATTATGTATTAAAGAATATTGATAAAAACTTAAAAAACTATATTGGCTTTCATTTAACAACACATTGGTTAGATTTTTTTTTATCTTCAACTAAAGTTAAATTTACTCATTATAAAAAAAGAAATAATCATTTTTTTTATTCAAAAGAAAAAAATATAAAAATTGAGATCGAGGAAAATGGAAAATCAAGTATTCAAGGATATTTTGTATTTAAAAATAAAATTTTATATTTTGATACTTTAGAAAAACTATTCATATTTGAAAATGGAAAGGTATCTATTATAAAGGAAAGTAATAGTTTTAAACCTGGTGTTAAAGAATTGGTAGAAAATATTTTTAATAAAAAATTAGGATTTAGAACTTTTTCTCCTCCTAGCGATTTTACTCAAATTTATAAAATGGTAAGTAAATTAAAATATTAAGTTTAATTCCAAATAAAATTACTTCTACTTGATATTCCAATATATAAAAATTTTCTATATCCCTGTATTTCCTTTATTGGCGATACACTATGATAAGAGTAGTTGTGTGATGGAAATAGAATTCCAAGATTTTCTTCAGGAGCAATACTTTCTACTAATTCAAGTTCTGTTTTATTCAAATTTCTAGACTTTAATTTAGGATTTTTTCTTTTATAAATTTCCAAATTTCCACCATTTAATCCAATAGTTTTTGGATTTGTGAAATAAATAATAAATGAGAATAGCCTATATTGATGATCACAATGTGGTTTCAAAGAATATCCTGTTTTTGCTCTACTGATATCACATGTTACATATAAATTATTTTTTTTATTATAAAATGTATTCATTATTTTTTTAATCATAAGATTTTTTTGACTATTAGCCCTTTCAAATCTTGAAGGTGTATAAGTTTTTTCTAAAACATAATTAGATAAATTTACTTTTAAATTTTCATAAACTAAATTGTCATGAAATATGTCAAATACATTATCTAAAAATTTTTTTGAATTCAAAAATTCTATAAAAATTTTCCAACTTTCAGATCTATTTAAAAGTTTTTCATAATTTTCATCGCAGGGATATAAATCATCTCCTGCTCTAGCACTTATTTTTCTTAGATTATTAATATTATTATACAAATCATCATCAGGAAAATCTTTTTTTAGATTTTGAAATAATTGGCCATCTATTATTTCTTTTTTTTTTATATACCAAAAAGGATTTTTTGTTAAATCAAGCTTACTTATGTTTATCACTTAAAATTCTTGCCTATAAAATTTATACTTTTATTAATATTATTTGTTAAGAATTTCTTTTTTTCTTTTGAATATGGTTTATTTATTTTTTTTTTAAAATCAATATACAAATCTTTATTTTCATTAATATCAATTGATTGAAAATGAAATTTTCTTTTTAAATCTCCTAATTTGTTAACTCTATAATTATCTTTTAATAAAAAAAAATTTTTATTAAATTTTAATGATAAGACTGTACCATGGAACATAGAGGTGACGATTATTCCTGCTTCCTCAAATATTTTTAAGAATAAAAATGGATTTAACGAATAAATAATGTTTTTATCTGCCCAATTATTATAATATCCAAGAGATATTATTTCTAACTTTTTTTCAATTTTAAGTAATTTAATATTTTCAATAATTTTTTTATCATAAACTGCTCCATAAATCAGAATATATCGATTTTTTTGATATGTATTTTTAACATTTTTTAACTCTTCGTCAAAATTATATAACAAAACAGGGTCCAGCGTTAATCGATGTGCGATATTTAATTGGGTTAAAATTTTTGAAGAATTTAAATCTCTAACAGATATTTTTTTAAATTTTTTAAGATATCTTGATATTTTTTTTAATTCTTTTTGGCTTTTGTTTACAGTTCCAAAGCTTGCTGAAAAAGAGTATTTTTTTAATTTACAGTATTTTCCAAAATAAAAATCATCAAAACCAACTGCCTTGTTGTTAAAATTCCAGATTTCGTCACTTCCATACACTATAAATTCATATTTTTTAGTAATAGCTTTTTTTTTATTTATAGTGAACTTTTCTAAATTTAATTTTTTTCTATAAACAAAATATGAACAAAGGCTTAAAAGATTTAAAATAGTTTTTTTTAAATTTTTAGAAATACACTGTCGTATTTCCTTTAAAATAAATTTTTTATTTTTTTAATTAA